>ODAI013432846.1_pt1 | contig 61567 bp, 71 predicted proteins | sample 1539321 | NCBI WGS metagenome assembly ODAI01 (sample SAMN02144231, study PRJEB22623) | gut metagenome | biome: sheep rumen | host: Ovis aries | place: New Zealand
ATATTGCATTCTGTTACGACAACAACATCTGCACTCTGATTGTTCAGCATTTCGAGGCTCAATACTAACTCTAATACCTGACTGTCTACGCTTAATAATAAATGTTACCATTTATTATCCAAGACTCGCTACTAGTGGTGTTGGTGCACCTTACTAGGTAGGATTTCCACCTACTAAACTATACAACCTAACCCGGTCGCACTATCGTTAGCAGTTTCTCCATTATATAAGCCTCTATATCCTGCGTTATGAAATTTGTCAAAATTTTTAACACCCGCCTTACTAGCGGCAATATTTAAAGAATTATTTCCTTTTCTAGTTAAACTTCTTTGATAGAATCTTTTTTCATCTTCGCTAAGTTCACTATATTCTTTTTCACTTAATTCTTGTTTTCTTGTTTGGATAGCAAAATATGTTTTAGCTAAAGCAATTACTTTCTTCCTCGGATCACAATTAAGTACAATTAAATAGCAAGCATATCTTGATAACTTGTAATCAGTTATATTTCTCTTTGTATTTGAACCAATACTAACCATTTTATCGGCACTGATAAAATGGTCTGAAGTATTGTTATTACTGTTTTCACAATTATCTATAGCCTTTTTAATTACATTTGAAAATCTTTGCCATAATGTATATTCTAATACTTCCATTAATTCTCTAGCTAACCAATATTCATTACCAAATTCATCAATATGTTTAATGTCTTCAAATACTTTTTCTGTATATTCTTTTATTTCATTCATTTTATCCTCTTCCTTCCTATAAGCTATATGTTTCAACCTTCAATTAATTATTTTTAAGTTATTATCTTTCGTTTTTCCTCCTTTTATAAATTTTTTTCATTCATATGATTATGCTATTAAAAACTGTTTTTTTATATCACCTATCTCTTTCCTGTTCTCCATTTTGTAATTATATATTATAAAGTTGAATTACATCATAGTCAATATTTAGATCAAAAAAAATAATCCAATTTATAGGATTATTCTAAAAATTAAACATAAGCCATTCTGGTTTTAATATCAAAAGCACACCAAGTATTAACATAATTATTCCTCCAATTAAATGCGAATACTTTGTATATTTATTTGATATAGCTTTTATTTCTAATGTCTTCATAGCTATTACAAAAATTATAATATCATCTATTAAGAAGAATATAATATAAAGTAGCATATAAAATATATACTCAGTAGTACTTAAATTATTTAAAGATAATACTTCAGTAAAGATAACCGGAAGTCCTAAACTACATAGTAGTTCTATTAAATTAACAAGAAAAGCCAGTACCATAATACCAAGTAATGCTATTATAAATTTCTTTTCACTAACAATTTTCTTAATATAAGAAATTATTTTTTTTCTCTTCTTTTCATCAGTTACTTCGCAGCCTACATCTTTCTTTCTAGATTTAATATAATTATAGATATTAATAATACCAAAGATAATAGCAAATATACCTATTAAACTTCTAACTAATGATACTTTATTTATAAAAGACGCAAGATTAAGCCATGAAGCCATAAATAAGAAATATACTATTCCAGAAGTAAGAATAAAGGTAAGTCCTAGAGTCCACATCTTCTTTTTATCTTTCATACCAAATAGCATACTAATTAAAAAGATAAGTATCCACATAGCACATGGATTAAAGCCATCTACTAATCCTATGACAATAGCAAGTATTGGAATAGAAGCATCCTTCGCTGATATTTCTCCAAGTATTGGAACATTGTATACTTCATCTTTATAATTATCATTCGCATTAGATGTATTACTATTATCATCATCTTCTATATCATTATTATCTAATGCTTTACCTAGATATTCTCCTGTTTTATCTGGGCAACTATTTTCTAAACAATGTTCAATTCTTTTAATTATCTTTTTCTGTATACCATCACTATAACCCGTAATAACATAATCACCAATTACTAAGTATGGAATACCATCAGCTTCTTTACCAGTAATTTTAGCTACCTCCTCTAGTTTACTAACATTATCTTTATCATACCATACTTCATATTTATATAAATGAATATTATCTTTATCTTCTAAATATTCATCAAAGAAGGCAATCTCATCTCTACAGTGAGGGCAACCATCACCATGGAATAAATATATATTTAGTTCCTTTCCAAATACTATATTTGGTATTAACATTATTATAAATAATAATATATAACTATACTTCTTCATCTTTAATAATCCTTTCTATCTCACTATAAGAGTGTTCTCCCTCTAATCTTTTAATTTCTTTATCACCATTATAAAAGATAATTACTGGGAGTATTTTGCCTACATTATATTTACTTATATCATCAAAATCATAATCAATATTTTCTATCTCAATATTATAATTATCTTTAATTTTATTCATAACATTATTCATGATAATACATGACATGCAAGTCATACTATTAATTTTAACTATTTTCATCATTCATATACTCCTTTAAAACATCTATAAAATAATCAATTTCTTCATAAGTAGTTTTATAAGAAATACTTACTCTTACACTACTTAGTGCTCTTTCTTCATTATACATATTTTTAACTACCATCGACATATTCTTATCACTCGAGCAGGCACTCTTTGTACTTATATAAATACCTTTATCATTAAAATATTTTTGAATACTATTACTATCTTTACCTATAATACTAAAATTAAGAATATGGGGAATACTATTATCTGTACTATTAATATAAATATTATTATACATACTTAATGCATTCCTAATCTTATTATTTAATTCTTTAACATAACTATACTTAGTATCAATACTATCTTTAAATAAATCAAAAGCACAAGATAAACTATAAATAAGTTCAGTACTAGGAGTTCCACTCCTGTAAATAGTAGTGCTTCTTCCTCCATGAATCAAAGGAACTATCCTAATATTTTTTTTCTTTATAAGGCCTCCGATTCCTTTAAAAGTATAAATCTTATGTCCTGAAAAAGAAGCCATATCAATATTATCTAAATTAATATTAACTTTACCAAGTCCTTGAGTTATATCACTATGGATATATATTTCTTGATCATATTCTTTTACTACCTTAAATACTTCTTTAGTATTAAGAAGTATTCCAAGTTCACTATTAACTAAGCATATACTAACTAGTAATGTATTACTATCTAATTTACTTTTTAAATCTTCTATATCAACTAGTCCATTACGATCTAATTTAACAAATTCTACTATATAACCTTTACTTTGTAGATAACTAAGAGGACTTAATATACTAGAATGTTCTAAATACGTTGTAATAATTTTCTTTCTCTTACTACCCTCTATTAAACCTTTAATAGCGGTATTATTAGATTCTGATGATCCAGAGGTAAATATTATTTCTTCTTTATCGATATTAAAGTATGAACAAATATTGTTAATACTTTTATTGATAATAGACTTACTACTAAGTCCCAAATCATGAATAGAATTAGGGTTAGCATAACTATCTTTAACTAATTCATTAAACTTTTCTAATACATTATTATCCACCATTGTCGTGGCACTATAATCTAAATAAACTTTCTTCTTCATAATATCACAATTATTATTTTATAACAAAATTTAATAAAAATAAATAAATAACTAGTTGAAAAAACTAAAGCATAAGTTTAGTTGCTTTAGTTTTATTATTTTATAATATCCTTTATGATGTACAATAACCATTATCAATAATACTATTATTTTTTTCTTACCTAAATTTTTTATCTTACTATAACAAGCTTTCTCTTTATAATTATTAATATCTAATTTCTCTAAATATAAATCATTTCGATTTATTACGGCACTATATTCTTCTCTATTAATTTAAACATCAATAATTAATCCTTTATCAAATTAAGCATTAATTATCAACTACTTTACTATGTTCTTTAATATGTTCATAAGTGAGTTCTTTATCCATAAACATAATATAATTATTTCTCATATATTTATCTAAATCAAAACATATAATTGAAAATTTTTTAAAGGAATCGGTATTACACTCCATAATCATTTTAAAGAATTTATCATTAGTAAATGTACAAACATATTATTATCTAAATATTCTAAAGTAATAAAATGATATATTTGTTTTAAAAAATATTAAATTTGACACCTATTAATGTAAAGTGAACATTAATTACTAAATAGTAATTTAATTATTTTATTATTAGATAGTTTAAGACTAAAATAATTGATAAAAATAGATAATACTTCATATAAAAGTATTGATAAATATAAATAATTATTTATATTAAAAGCGAATCTAAATATATACATAAATATACCAAATATAATACTACCTAATACCTCACCATACTTAGTAAGAGGACTATACCTGTTATCAGATACTATAAATAATAAGCAAAATAAAGTTATATCAAATAAAGAAATATTAATAATAATATGAATTAATAATAAAATTATAAAAGATAATATTAATACATTCCTTTTAACTAATCTATTAAAATATAAATATATAAAACTAATAATACATAATAATATATAAATATAATAAAATATACCAGCATAACTATCAATAATATAATTATTAGATAAATAGAAAGATATTAATAAAGAAGTAATAATAACATTACTTATTTTATTCTTAAATAAATAACTAATAATATTACCAATAATACTACATATTATAAACAAAAATAGAGAAGTATTACTAGGTATAATAAAAGAAATTAATAAAGAAGATAATAAGTAATAACTATCATTTCTTTTATTAATAAGAATTAATACAAAATAATAGATAAAATAAATAATTAAAGGTTTAAATATCAAATATAAATTACAAGTAGCACCCATAATAAAAGAATATATTCCTATATAAAATATCTTAAATATAAGAAATAATATTAATAATGAAATAATTTTATAATTATCTTTATCAATATCATTATTACTTCTAAATAAAATACTATTCACTCTTAATCACCTCTTTAGCTTTATCAATATAATTATTTAAATTAATATGTGATGGACATATATAAGAACATAAAGAGCATTCTATACATTTATCAATATTAAGTTTATATAAATCATTTTTATTATTAATATTCTTCATAATAAATACAGGTATTAAATTAACCGGACATACTCTTATACATTTACCACATGAATTACATTCCTTTTCTTTTATACTATTATTCTTAGTAACAAATATAGCCTTTACATCTTTTAAAATAATCGTATCACTATTTATTTGTTTACCAGTAAAAGGACCTCCTATTGTAATAGTATAGTTTTTTTTATAACCACCTAAATAATTAATAATTTCTTTTACTGAAGTACCAATCTTAACCTTAATACAAGTACTCTTAATACCAGTACCACCAATAGTAATAATTGTTTCATTCTTTGGTATATTATTTTTAATAATTCCTTCCATATCTATTAAAGAAAGAAGATCAAGTATCCATATCTTTTTTTCTAAACTAGTTTTATTATAAGTATAATTAAATAATTCCTTAAGTAATAATTTATTATTACTAACTGGATAATAATTATCTACCTTAATAATCTTAATATTAGGATAAGTACCAATATGATTAAATAAATTATTATATAGTTTATCTGAAGTAACCGCTATTAAAGTTTTAGAAATATTAAGTTTATGCATAATATTATCAATAATATTAAGTATACTAGAAGATTCTTTATCTATATATATCCTTTTTGAAAAAATATAAGGTTCTATATCAATAGCATTAATAACTAAATATTTGATATCATAATTATCATATATATCAATAAAATTATTACTCCTTAAAGAATTAATAAACATATCTTTATTAAAAATATAATTATTGCTTTGATACTTCTCTTTATAATCATTTTCAATTACCATACAATTAGTTTTCCTATTATCAATATCCATATAAATATTCTCTCTAACATAACCAGATATAGGACTATAAACATTATCCATAATCATATCATTTTTATATATATAATCTCCTACTAAATATTTAGAACTATCTACTGGAATATAAATAAATTCTGGTCTTAAATAACTGTCTATTTTACTACAACTATACTTCTCTTTAATATATACCTTTTCCATAATTTCTCCTAAAAAAAGTAGTATATTTTCATATACTACTTAACATTTCCTTTTTTATTTTCAATATCTTTTTGTAGTTCATAATAAGCCCTTTTAAATATATCAGCAAACTCTTCAAGCGAAGAATCATTAATAATACTAAGCAATTTTTTATACTGCTTAAATGCATTATCATACTCTGTACTTCTAGGTTCAAAATTATCCTCTACTAATTTTAAATACTCATGTAAAATCATTTTCTTTAATTCTTTTTCATCTATATAGTTACTTTCTTTCGATACTTCAATAAATTCATCTTTACATAACTTATAAATATATATAAGAACATCACCTACTGAATCAAATACTTCAAATATTTTAGAAGCTTTTACTATATCTATATTTCTACCAATCTTTTTTAACAAATCGTTAGTAAAAATAGCAAGTGCCACTCCTAATCTATATCTAAAATCATTATATAACATATTAATTTCTTCATTACTTTTAGTATTAGATAAATTAGATTCAAAAATAAAATACTCAATATATAAACTCTTAATTAACGCATAAGTATCTAATCTTTCAGCTTCATTATATGCTCTTAAAATATCTTTCTTTTCATTATCAAATCTCTTTATGTTTCCTATAGTACCATTTTCAAAATCAATACCATAAAAATAATTATCTCTAATATTACTTAATATAACGTCTTTATTCATAATATTCACCTACTTAAATGCCATATAACTAATAAATAAAATATATAAAATAGTAAGTATTGTACCATTAATATTATCCCTTTTACTACCTTTGCCAGGAACTCCTACCATCATTGATAAAAGTATTCCCCCTACTAATCCACCAATATGTGCAGTATTATCAATACTAGTACTCATAAAACCAATAATAAGATTAAATACAATAACAGGAAGTATACTCCTTTTAATCGAATTACCAAGATATGCTCTATAATAATAGCCAAAGTATAATAGTGATCCAAGAAGTCCAAAGATAGCTCCCGATGCCCCAGCAGATACTGTATTATGAGTAAAGGTCATCGATAAAAGACTACCACATATACCACTACCAACAAATATAATTAAATATTTAATTTTACCATATAAACTTTCTATTTCTTTACCAATTACATATAAAGAATACATATTACATATCAAATGCCATATTCCAATATGTAAAAAAATACACGTAAATAATCTATAAAATTCTCCATCTTTAACTAATACATCTAAATTAGCGCCAAAAGATAGTAATGTACCAGTATCCTCTGAGCCCTTTCCAAATAAGTACATAGCTATGAATAATAGAATACATATAGCCATTATTCCATAAGTAATAAAAGGTACCTTATATGAAAATATTCTTTCTGCTTCTCTACCTCTTGCTTCATTCTTAGCATTAATACTATTAGTAACCTTAACAAAGTATTCAATACCCTTTTCATTATGTCTCGTTTTATTAACAATATTAGGAAAAATATTAGTAAGCTTAGGATTATTAATATCTTCTTCTTTCTTAATATAAATATCATCATCAGAAAGTAATTTTTCATTTTCAATATCTGTATATATACTAAGAACATTAACCTTAAAAGAAAAAGTCTTTTTCTTAACTTGCTTAACAATCTTACCAAGTTTAAACTTATCAAAATCAAGTTGTTCTTTATTATGAATATGATGAGAAACAATTCTAATAATTTTATAATCACCATCTAAATTTTCAAGCCATATTTCATCATTAAGTCCATGAATAATCATTGGGTTATAATTTTCTTCTGTAACAAAATAATTAATTAAATTCATTACAAGTAAATCATCACTCTTAAATAAAATCTCTTGCATATAAATTCTCCTTCTTATTAATTATACAAGATTTTTCAAAATAAATAAAGACTTTTTATATTATTGTTTAGCAAACAAAAAAATAGTGACCCAATTATCACTATTTACTTATTAATTATTTTTATATTATTAATTATCTACCATTATGATGTGAACTAACACTTTTAGTTTTTGCACTATAACTTTGTCCTACATAATTTATAATACCTTGATAAGCAACATTAAAATCAAATGGTTCTTCAAACATATATTTAACAACATCAAAAGAAAAGCCAAAATAATTAGCAATTCTTTCCTTTACTTCATCAGAAGGACATACTCTGTTACCTCTTATAAGGTCATTCCAAAATGTATGAGATATGCCAATGGAATCTGCAAAAGCATTACCTGACCTACCAGATAAAAATTGAAAAAATTTGCATACATTCATAGTATTATTGACACTATTATATTGCCCTTTTAAATTGTTATCCATAAAAACATCCCCCTTTGTTTACGAACAAATATATTAGCATAAAAATAAAATGCTGTCAAATCACATTATTAGCATTTTTAAATATAATATTATGAAAGGAGTAATCTAATGTATAATAAGAGACCCGGTTTTAGGCCAGGATTTAATAATAATCGCTTTGGAGGAGGCTTTTTAGGTCCATTCTTACTAGGAGGAATAACGGGAGGATTAGTGGCTCCATTCTTCTATCAAAGACCATATCCTAATTATTATCCTGTATATCCTGTTTATCCATATAGACCATATTATTACTAAAAACATTCTAAAAAAGAGTGTTTTTTTCTTTAAATATGTGATAGAATTAAATTATGAAAAAGTTTAATATGATTGATGAAAATTTTATTTGTGAAAATTGTGGTAAAGAAGTTAAAAAACTAGGATATACCGCTAGGGATCATTGTCCATATTGTTTATATTCTAAACACTTAGATATTAATCCTGGAGACAGACAAAATACTTGTAAAGGATTAATGAAACCAATCGGTATTGAAAAATATAAAAACAGTTATAAAATAATTTATAACTGTGAAAAATGTCATACAAACCATAAAAATATTATGGCAACAGATGATAATTTTGATTTAATAATATACCTATCCAATATTAATCACTAAATAAAGAAGTAATTACCGGAAGTAAGAAAATAAAGACAAGAAGAACCACTATTATAAGTAAGGCTATTTTAAACTCAGGTCCTAAGTTAATAGATGCCTTCTTTTTTTTAGTATTATTTGAAACAAACGTTCTTTTAACAGGACTATCATTATTAACTACTTCATTATTTAAACTAGTATTAGTATTAGTATTAGTATTAGTATTATTTTGATTTATATTACTATAAGGAACACTTCCATTAATACTATTATTTTGAATATCCATATTATTTTGAGAATTAAAAGTATTATTAACATTATTATTTTGGGCTAGATTAGTATTAACACTCTGAATATTCATGTTCATTGGATCATTAACATTCATTTGAGGAATACCTATTGAAGTATTTAGATTACCTGATGCTCGGTAAGGAGTTACATTATTATTATTTTCTTCTTGCATATTTATTCCTCTCTTTCTATATAAAAGATTTAGGAAACCCTAAATCTTTTTAATTACTGAATATTATTTATTTGTCCATTAGGATTATTCTGTGGCATACCATTTACAAAATTAGGAACACCAAGATTATTATTATTAATATTTTGCATATTATTATTTGGCATCTGATTTACCATATTCATATTAGGAATTGGTTCAGGAACCACATTAATATGAGGCTCATTAGCATTAGCACTAGGAGCATTTACTGGGGCATTAGGTATTGGATTAACCATTGGCCCATTTACAATACCAATAGGACTAGTTGTTGTCATACTAGGCGTAGGATTAACTACTGGTTCTTCCGCTAATGACTGCATTGTTACTTCTGTAGGTTGTACTGATGTCATAGGTGAAACAGGAGTAACAGGACTTTGCATAGGCTCTACTACGGGAATTGGTTCTACAACTGGAGTTGGAGTAACAACATTATTTACCATAGGTTCCATTTGAACAGGCGTAGGAGTAACTACTTCTCTAGGTTCGATAACTGGTTTTTGTTCAGATGCTGGAACAAAGAATGAATCATTATTAATTGCTGGTTCAGCGACCATATTATTATTAGGAACTGTATTTACACTATTATTCATAGAAGTCATATTAGGTTCAGCCATAAACCCATTATTCATCATATTATTATTCAAGCCAGGATTAACTCCCATATTCATATCAGGGGTAACCATATTATTTGCCATCATATTATTATTTAAGCCACTAGTCATATTTGGTTCAAATAAATTATTATTTATATTCTGATTCATATTTTGATCAAAGGAATTAACTTGATTATTAAATCCCATATTCATACTTTGATTCATATTATTGAAATCATTTACCCCAGAATTAGTATTATTATCCTCATTCATAGTCTTTTCTCTTAATTTTTTCTTTTTCTTAGTATCTGCTAAAAATCCTATTATTGTAATAAGTAATATTAAAAGTACAGCCAAAACCCAAATATAATATTCTAATAAAAAATCAATAACTGCTTGCATTTCATTTCCTCCTCTTTACTCTACAATTAGAATAACATAAATTATTCTAAAATGCAACTAATACTTAAATTTTTCTCCAATATTTTTATCTATAAAACTTAAACTTTTAAGAGATATATCAAATGAATCTTTATACTTACCTCTTTTAAATAACTCTTCAGCTTTATTCATAGCAATATCTATTTCTTCATAAGTACTTCGATATCTATTACCATAAACAATGATATTTTCAGCCATAGTAACTAATTTAATCATATCATTAGTTTTATTATATATTTTAAATACCAAGTCTCTAGCGGTATCTACCCTAATATTAAGTATTTTAATAACAATAGGTTTCTTTTCTAATTCCTTTACTATTTCTCTAATAGCATCTTGTGCTTCTGTTAGTTCAATATAATAACTACTAGGAATAACTGGTATCTTATATTCTTTTAATCGATACTTAGCTTTCTTTAATAAATTTTCAATTGTATCAAGTTGTTCCCTAGCTCTTGTTTCATCATCTTGCATACTAGTAATTGATCTAAGTTGATAATCTAAATCATCTTGTAATCTGGATAATTTTAAAGATAAGCCATCTAATTCTTCTACTAACTTCGAATAAGCAAAAGTCTTCATCTTACCTTGTTCTACTAGTATTTTATAATCCTTATTAATCTTTTCTAAATTCTTATTAAGTAAACTAAATTTATTAATATCTTCATTAGATAAATTATAATTATACTTAATATCATCTATTTGTAAATAAATATCTCTAACTACTCTATTAATGTTTTCAATTTTATATCCTAGTTCTTTAATATTCTGTCTAAATAAATCTTTACATTCTTTTTCTTTATCAAAATCATTATATAAACTATTAAAATAATCCATAAAAGTTTTAAGTTCTACTATTGAGTCACCCATATCTAAGTTTTTTAAATTATTCATAATATTATTGATTTTATTTTTAATTTCATTAATATTATACTCAACATTCAAATAATCAAGGGGGTAACCATCTCTTTTCATTCGATAATAATAAATATCTGCTTCTTCTATCTTATTAGGAACAAGTACTGTAGCCATTAATACAATTGTCGGAGCATCATCAATTATTTTACTTAATTTATTAATCCTATCATCTAATGTACTAATCTTTTTTTCTACAGATACATATTCATTATTATCCATAGCTCTTTCAAACTCGACAAATAACTTATCTATCTTATTAAATTCTTCTTCAATATAAGTACTAACTTCCCCATACTCTTTCTTATTTCTTTCAAACTTATTTTCAAGTTCTCGATAAACTATTTTTAACTTAGTAATTAAAGACCTATTTCTTTCTTCTGACTCTGTAATTAATTTAACTTCATCTAATAGAGTATCAGTCTTTTTCTTCAAAGTTCTAAGTTCCATCTCTATACTAGCTATCTTTCTAATTGCTGCTTTATAATCCTTCCTGTCAATCATAAATTCAGCATCTGATATAGAATCCGTAAGTTCTGGTATTTTTGTATCTCTAATTAATTTAAAAGTATTATCCCAATCTTCCATCTTCCCTTTTAAATTATCCGTCTTAACTAGTTCTTTAACTTTCGATATTTCACTAAGAACAGGAACACCAAGTAAATTATTTTTTTCTATATCTAAATTTTCTATTTCTCTCTTATATTTCTTTTTTTGATTACTCTTAATAATAACAACAGTAATAATTATAAGGATAATTGCCAATATAAAAGCTGATATAGTAATTAAAAGGACACTATCCATATTCTTACCACCTTTCCTACTCATACTATATTTTACCACAAAATATTTTTTTTTAAAATACAAATATATACTTTTTTTATTATTTTTAATAACCGCTTCGCTAACTAATTAACTATCGTTAATTAGCAGTAGACTTCTACAAGAAGAATCCATTATATAGATTATATTCTAGATACACAAGTTTTTTGTAAAATAGATGTAAATAGTATTTACTAATCAGATATATTTCTTTATAATAGAAAATTAGTTAGAATGATATATGGGGAGATGGTTAGCATGAAAAGACTTAATATTTTTGTCGATGAAACAGGAGGATTTGGTTTTGGAGAAGGAACTTCTAGATTATATGGAATTTCATTTGTTTTTCACGAGCAAGATAATAATATTAGAAAAGAAATTGATACATTAAATGATAGATTAAACAAATTAGAATATCATAACATGATACATACCGCTGAATTAGTTAATAATAAAGGCGAATATAAGAGTATTAGTGCTCGAGTTAGAAAAAGCATATTTAATGCTATATATACTTTTTCAAAAAGGATAGATGTTAAGTATTACACAATTATTATTGATAAAAAATATATGGATGATAATAAGATATTAAAGAAAAATATAAAAATTGCTATAAACAAAATAATTAATGATAACTTAGATTATATTAACATGTTTGATGTAATAGTGATATATTATGATAATGGTCAAATACCATTAGGTAAAATAATTGATTCAGAGTTTTCTATATTTAATACTAAGCACATCATAGATTTTGATCATAAGGAAAAGAAATTGTTTCAAGTTGCCGATATGCTTACCTTTATCGACAAATGCGATTATAAAGAAAAACATAAAATTTCTATGACTAAAGCTGAAAAGTATTTCTTCAAAGATGATGAAATGAGAAAAATCATAAAACGAATTGAAAAGAAACGATTATAACATTAAAAAAACAACCAAATGGTTGCTTTTTTAAGCGGGACCTAGCCCCTACACGAGTCAGGCCCGATTACTGTAAACAGTAGAGGCCCAAAGTAGATATAATCTACATTATATTATATCTCACTTGCAAATAAATTATACCAAATATATTTATATTTGTAAATTGTTTTACAAAAAATTTTTATGTAACTTAATTATTTTTATTCAAAAGCAAATAAATATATGGTATTATATATAGAAAGAAGGTAAGAAGATGATTGATTTTACCAATGCTATTGAAGAATTTAATACCTATAGTGGATCAGAAAAGAAAAAAACATTAATATATGATAATACTAAATACTTAGTAAAATTTCCAGAGCCATTAAAAAATAACAAATTCAAATATAATAATATTTCAGAATATATAGGAAGTAATATTTTTAAAATGTCTGGTTTTGAAACACAGAATGTAGTATTAGGAAATTATAATTATAATGGAAAAGATAAAATAGTATGTGGATGTGTTGATTTCACTGATAATAACCATATACTATGTGAATTTGAAAACTTAGCCCTAAGTTCCAATCCAGATAAAAAAATAGAAACAGAAATAAATGATATTATGGAAGTATTAGAAGAAAATTCTCATTTAATAAATGTAAAAGAAACTAAAGATAAATTTTGGGATATGTTTATTATTGATAGTTTAATAGGAAATACAGATAGACATAATGGTAATTGGGGATTTCTTCTTAATAAAGAGACAAAAGAACTAAACTTCTCTCCCATATATGACTGTGGTTCATCACTTAATCCTATGTTAGACGATGAAGAAATGAAAAATATTACAAGTACTGAACTAAAGAATCTAGCTATTAATTGTTATTCTTGTTTAAGAGAAAACAATAATAAAATTAACTATATGTCATTTATAAAAGAAATGCAAAATGTAGATTGCAATAATGCTTTAAAAAGAGTATTTAATAATATTGATATAATTAAAATAAATAACTTTATTGATAATATAGAATGCATATCAAATTATCGTAAAGACTTCTATAAAAATATTATTAATATACGATATAATATATTAAAGGAAACATATAATAAATTAGTTTAAAGTAAAAACAACCATGCGGTTGTTTTTTATAATTTTACTAAGTTTGTATATTACTAACATTACTTATTCTTTATACCAAAACTATTATTGTATTCTTCCAAACTTTTAATATACTTAGTTATATTAGTAGTTACTTCAGTAAACATCGAAGTAGCTGCTGCCATAAAACGAATATATTTATCTTTTTCACTAACATCAGTTACATTTAATAAGCTTTTAATGGCTATTAATACATTTCTAATATCACTATATACTTTTTCTTTAGTACTATCATCTAATTTCTTATCATCTATATCTTTCATTATATTAATAACTTCTAATAATATATCTTTATGATTATAATTATTTAATTCTTCATCTAAGTATCTCTTTCCATTTACTAAATCAAAAGATATCTCTAATTGCCTATGAATATTTAATCCATGCTCTTCATATTTATCTAAATTAGCATACTTATCTATCTCTATAATTAATGGATGAAGTTCTCTTCTTAATCCTATTTCTATTTCTTCATATCTTTCCTTAGTAACATTAGTATTAAGTTCATTACCAATACTATCTTTATATTTATTTAAAACAGTATTAATATCATTTCTAATTTTATTAGTATACTCACTACTAGATAATCTATCTAATGAATTTCTTATCCCATTTATAAAACCAATAATATCATTATCTTTAATATCTTCTTTATATTCACTTACATTTAAAATATTATATAAACATAATAATTTATACTTAGGAACATCTTTTACTTTATCAGTAATACTACTTAGTAATTCATTAATCTTATTATCTAATTCATTCTTAATAAGTGATGATTCTTCAAGTACTGTATTACCATTAATTTTATCTATAATATAATTTTTTATTTTATTTGCTACATCATCTAAATATTTAGTAAGAGTAATCTTAATATCATTATTATTATCTAAGAATGCTGATAAATATAATATATTCTTAATCTTACTCTCTATATCATTATCATATGAATAAGATTCTACTTTTTTATTAATTAACTCTTTATAATCATTAATATTCTTACTAAATAGAATAAAATCATTTAATTCTTTTATTAGACCTGTTCGGAAAGGAGTATTTTAAAAATCACAAAAATGTGGTATCATATATATAAAGGTAAATAGGTGGTACTTATGTTATATATATTGTTAATTTTGATTGGTATATTAGGTGGGATAGTTTTAGATAGAGTTATTCCTACTAAAAAAGATAAAATAGAAAATGAATATGTAAAAATCTTTAGGGAAGCAATTGAAAAAGATTTAGAACAGGACAAGGTAAAAAAAAAGAATTGAAATTAGATACCAAGAGCTAATGGCAATTACTGATGATGCAAAATTTAAATTACTTACAGGGGTTACTCGAAAAGTCTTTTTAGATTTAATGGGAATATTGCAACCAATTTATGACGAAACTCACAAAAATGGTTCTAACAGAGGAATTGGAGTTGGATGCAGGTTATTATTAGCATTGACTTACTGGAGAGAATATAGAGGAATGCGACAAATGGCATTTGACTACGAATTATCTGTATCTACAGTATGTGAAAGTATACATTGGGTAGAAGATAATTTGAGTAACCATCCAAATTTTAATTTTGGAAGTATAGAAGAAGAAATTAACAAATTAGAAAGTCAAAATATTAATGTTAGTAAAATTATTGGAGATGTAGAAGAACAACCAATTGAAAGACCTACAGATAATCAAGAACTTCATTACTCTGGTAAGAAAAAAAGACATACTACAAAGAATCAAATTATTATTAATGAAGATGATTTAAGAATTATAAACTATTATAATGCAGTAGCAACAACACATGATTTTCAAATGCTAAAAGATAGTAATGTTATCGATACTTTAAACAAATTAAATATAAGTTGTAAATTTGATAGTGGATATCAAGGAGCCCAAAAATTATTAAATAATGCATCAATTCCATACAAAAAATCAAAATATCATGAGTTAACTGAAGAAGAGAAAACATATAATAGGAATCTATCTTCAACGCGAATAAAAATAGAGCATGTAAATAGGACTATAAAAATATTTAGAATTATGAAAGAAACTTATAGAAATCATCAAAAAAGATATGATAAAAAATTGAAGATTATGTTTACTATATACAATATGAATTTAACATAGTACCTTTCCGAACAGGTCTATTAAACTCTTTATTCTATTCAAAAATAAATAAGTATCATTCTTTAATCCTTCATAATCAAACCTATCCCCATTATCTTTACCATATTCTGGTTTAAAACTTTCAATAGAACTTTTATATACTCTATCTATTTCATTTACCTTTTCAGTAATAATACTAGCTATTTTCTTAGGAAAATCTTTACATAAATATATAATCTCATCTTCAAGATGCTTAATATCATCTTCATCTTTTTGAGAACTAATTTCGTTCTCATATTTTTTTTCTTTATTTACTTCTGATAATACAATTTTTTTATCTTTTATAAATGTTACATTCCTATCTTTTACTAATTCTTTAAATAATTCTTTAATTAACTTTTTTTCTTTCTCCTTAGAAAAAAAAGAATATTGTGGGCTTTTAAATTCAATATTTTTAGCACTTTCTTTATTAGCCAATACTGCATAAATAAGATTAATATTTAAACTATTAATATCTAAATACTCAATAGTTACTTTATCTCCATCAAATAGAATATTACACTCATTACTTATACTAAATTTCTTTAATGAAGAACAACCAACAAAAGCTTTTGGTCCAAGATTAGTTACACTTTCTGGTATTGTTATTTCTTCAAGTAACCAGCATTTTTCAAAAGCAAAATTTCTAATTGTAGTTAAGCCTTCGGAAAGATTAACTCTTTTTAAATGACATTTTAGAAATGCATTATATTCAATTTTAATCAAACTACTAGGCATTGTTATTTCTTCAAGTGATATACAATTTTCAAAAGCACACTCATTAATTGCAGTTAAGCCTTCGGAAAGATTAACTCTTTTTAATGACCTGCAACCCGAAAAGGCCATATAACCTATTCTTTTTATATTACCAGGTATATTTATTTCTTCAAGTGATATACAATTTTCAAACAATTGATCAAAAAAAGTCATATTTTCTGATAAATGAACTTTCTTTAGATTAAAACAATGTTCAAAAGCAGAAGACTCAATAGTTATTACACTATTTGGAATATATATTTCTTCAAGGTGTCCATTATGGTAACATGCATGAAAAGCTATTGAAGTAACTCCTTCAGGTATATTAAGACTTTTTAATCCAGGATTAACCCCTACTAAAACTCCATCTCTAATTTTATAATCATTATTTTCTATATTCATAATGCACCCTCTTACATATGTTATCTTTACTTAATTATATAATGAAATTACTTATAAGTAAAGAAAAAGAGAATAATTTCTCTTTATCTCGTCCATTCAAATTCAAAATCTAATATTCTGACAGTATCACCATCTTTAATACCATTTTTAATAAGTTCATCGTCTACTCCCATTTTTCTAAGTTTATTAGAAAATCTATCATAAGCTTCTTCGGTATTAAAGTTTGTCATTCTAAATAATTTTTCTATTTGGTCTCCTCTTACAACAAAAGTATCTCCATCTTTAGATATGGTAAATGGTTTTTCCATTTTAAATTTATATAAAACATGACTTTCGATGACATCATCTTCATATAAAGGTTTATCTTCTATTTCACTTACCATATCCGATAGTTTTTCTATTACTTCATCTAATCCTTCATTAATAAGAGCAGTCACTTTAAAAATATCTTTATTATTAATCTTTTTCTTAAATTCCTCTAAATTATCTTTAGCTTTTTCTCCATCCATTTTATTAGCTATAATAATTTCTGGTTTTAATAATAATTTAGGACTAAATGCTTCTAATTCTTTTCTAATTGATACATAATCTTCATAAGGGTTTCTACCTTCTTCCGCTGACATGTCAATTACATGAGCAAGTATCTTAGTTCTTTCAATATGTTTTAAGAACTTATGACCAAGACCTATTCCTTCGCTTGCTCCTTCAATAAGCCCTGGAAGATCTGCTACTACAAAATCATTCTTCTTTGTTTTTACTACTCCAAGATTAGGAGACAATGTCGTAAAATGGTAGCTTGCTATCTTTGGATTAGCATTTGATATCATTGAAAGAATGGTACTTTTACCAACCGAAGGCATACCTACTAGTCCTACGTCCGCAAGCATACGAAGTTCTACTTTAATCTTTCTAACTTCACCTGGCTCACCTTTTTCAGCAAATGATGGGCAAGGATTACTTCTCGTAGCAAGAGCAACATTACCTCTACCACCTCTACCACCATATGCTATCGTAGCTTCCTGGCCATGTTTAGTTAAATCAGCAATAATAACATCAGTATCAAAGTCTCTTACTGTTGTTCCAACTGGTACTTTAACAATTAAGTTCTCACTATGAGCACCATTCATTCCTTTACCAAGACCATTTTCTCCATTATCGGCTTTAATTTTCTTTTGATATCTTAAATCAATTAATGTCTTAAGGCCAGAATCAGCCTTAAAAATAATATCAGCACCTTTACCACCAGAGCCACCAAAAGGTCCTCCCATAGGTACATAACTTTCTCTTCTATATGCTAAGCATCCATTACCACCAGATCCAGCTTCTACATTCATAACAACTTCATCAACAAACATATTATCATCTTCCTTCATATTTAACTTTATAGATAATAACAAGATATAATATTATAAGTAAAATAATATATATACCTGATACCCATAAAATTCTAAGATAATTAATTTTTTTCTTTTCTTTTTTTTCTTTCATTATATACTCCTCTTATTCTATTAACTATTTTATCATATAACTCCTCAAAGAAATCAATAACATAAGTATCAATAAAAGCAAAAAGTAAAATTAAAACGACACTTATTATACTAAATTTTGAAACTAAAAACAAGTCTGGAAATATTATTAATATTAAAGTAAATGAAATACTGCAAAATATAAGTAATACTTTTCTAAGTAAACTAAGTGGTTTACATATTGTATATAGGAGTCTTAAAGTAATAAAACCAGTAAGAGACACTACTACCAAACGATATGTTTCAAAGTCTTTATGAAATAATGTACATATCATCATAATAACAAAAATATTAAGTACTACTACTAATCCATTAGATAAAGCATTTCTAAATACTTTAATAAGAAAATTCTTTTCTGATTTATTATAATTAGGTTCAAAAGCTAAAAAGAATGATGGAATACCTACACAAAAAGCACTAATTAAAGATAATTGTACTGGATAAAAAGGATACTCATATCCCATAAAGATAACAAGTAGTGATAAAAAGAATGAATAAGCCGTTTTAATTAAATACATCGATGATACTCTCTCGATATTATTAACTACTCTTCTGCCTTCATTAACAATACTAGGTAAATTAGAAAAATCATCATCCGTTAGTATTACTTCTGATACACCTCTTGCCGCACTAACACCACTTCCTAGTGATATACCACAGTCTGCCTCTTTAAGACCTAATATATCATTAACACCATCGCCAATCATTGAAACAGTATTATTTTTCTTTAATGCTTTAATAACTCTCTGTTTATCTTGCGGTTTCATTCTACCAAAGATCTTCTTCTCATTAGCTACTTTAATAAGTTCTTCATCACTTTCCGGTAAATCCTTACCTTCAATATATAAATCATATCCTTCAAAATCAAGACTTTTTAATATATTTGAAACAGTAATCGGATTATCTCCTGATATTACTTTAATATCTACTCCCTCTTCTTTAAAATACTTAAGTGTATCTTTAGCAGACGCTCTAACATTATCCTTAAGAATAATAAAAGCCACAATCTTTTTATCTTCTCCTCTAGCTAAAGTAAGAATTCTATATCCCTTATTTAAGGAATCATCTAATTCACTATAATCAGTTACTTTTTTATCTGTAATATATTCAAGTGCTCCTAAATAATAATTAACATTATCAATATTTGTAATACTACACTTCATTGCAGATGAAAAAGGAGTCCTATCTATTACATTTAAATCATTTTTAACACCAAACTTCTTTTTTAAAGCAATATCCGTAGCATTATTAGCTTCTTCCGTTAAAATATTAGATATTATATCATAAACATTAATTCTCTTATCCATAGTAATAACATCCACTACTTCCATTGTACCATCTGTAATTGTACCAGTCTTATCTAAACATAATACATCAGTACAAGATAAAATTTCAATGCCATGTAGTTTTTGAATAATTACTTTTCTTTTTGCCATCTTAACAACGCCCGCTGTTAAAGCAATCGAAGTAAGAAGTACTAATCCTTCAGGTATCATCCCAATAATACCTGCTACTGCTCCTAGTACTGCTTCACTATAACTTTGATGACTAAAGAAATACTGACTTACAAATAGCATAATACCTACTGGTACAATTAAAATTGTAATAACCTTAAAGATACTATTAATCGTTCTTTGTAGAAAAGAAGAATTGTCTTTAATTTCCGATGCTTCTCTTACTAAATTACTAGCATAATCATTACTTCCAATACTAATTACTTTAGCATATCCATTACCACTAGTAACAAAAGAGCCAGACATAATCTTATCATCTTTTCTCTTTATAATAGCATCAGCTTCTCCTGTTATAATTGATTCATCGACCTCTAAAGATGATGATTTAAGTACCATTAAATCAGTAACAATAGAATCTCCTGATGATAAAAAAATAACATCATCCATAACAATTTCTTCTTTAGGAATAACTTCTTTTTTACCACTTCGAATAACTGTTACTTCATCTTTTTTATTAATCTTAATATTATCTAGTATTCTTTTAGCTTTAATTTCCTGATAAATAGATATAAAAGTATTAAAAATAATTGTTGTAACAAAAGTAGCATTTTGAATATAACCAGTAGTTAATACTAATACAAATAAAGAAATATTTAAAATATTAAACAAAGTAATTGTATTACTTCGAATAATTTGTTTAACACTTCTTGTATTCTTAACATCTATATTGTTAGATAAACCATTTTCTTTACGATATTCAACTTCTTGATAAGTAAGACCTTCCATAATATCCTCCTTTAGAAAAAGGGCTAAATGCCCTTATTATCTACTAAAATATCCTCCACCACTATAAACTAAAGCCGGGAAACCAAATACATTTCTAGGATTAAATGAATGTGAATTAAATGAATAAGCATTATGACCATATGCCATACCAAAATGTAAATGAACACCACCTGTACAAGCATCATAACTAGCCGTACTTCCTCCACCTACTTCACCAATCTTCGTCATCGGAGTAACAGCTTGTCCTTCACTAACACTAATACTAAGTAAATGCATATAGACAGTCGTATAAGGTGTCCCATTAACACTATGATATACAAATACCATATTACCACCACAACTAGATCTATATACAACTCTCGCTACTGTACCATTTGCAGCACCATATACAGTCGTTCCTTCACTAACACAATCTAAGTCAATACCATGATGTCCACTGACTGATCCACTCCAGTCAGTTCTCTGTCCATATCCAACATATTCACTAGTAACACAGCCTCTTGCTAAAGGATAATTCCATCCTGTTGCATTAACCATTGTATTAACAGTACCACAAGTAGTAATATTTTCATTATCTTTACATCCCTTATCAACATATCTCTTTATTTCTTTCTTCATATCAGCAATATCTTGTTCAATAGTAGTGCCTTCTTCTTGATAACTAGATAAATTAGCCCTAAGAGTTACCATCTTACTTTCTAACTCTCTACTACTACTCTCTAAATCAGTTTTATTATTAGCAAGAGTCTCTTTCTTCTTTTCTAAAGAACTAATAAGTTCCTCTAACTCTTTCATTAAATTATTATTATAATCCGTAAGTTGTGATACAACTGCATATCGATATATAAAATCAGTATAAGAATCAGCTTCAAATAAATACTCTAAATATACATTCTCACCTGATGATACCTGAAGAAACTTAAGAAGTTCATTAGTTTCTTCTTTTTTCTTTTCAATCGTATCTTCATTCTCTTTAATTTCATCTTCTGTATTTTTAATATCATTTTTAATACTAGCAAGTTTACTAGTAATAGTATTAATTTCACTAGTTAAATTATTAATTTGCTCATTAGTCATATTCTTATTATTTTGAGCTTCACTATACTTTCTTTCTAAAGCACTAAGTTCATTCTTTAAGTCCCCAAGTGTTTTAGCTTCTACTTTATATATTGGCATAACCATCATCATAGTAATAAAAAGAATAGTTATTAACTTTTTCATACACATCACATCTTTCATTAACATTATATATTAATTAATAATTTTAGTCAACAACTCTTACTTTTTTTTTAATATTGGTACTTTTTTTTAATATTGGCTTATAAAAAAATAAAAGTCCCATTTTTATTCATGGAACTTTTTATATTAACAACTTATTTAGTTTGATAATTTGATCCGCTAAGTTGGTTTTCTCCTAATTTAACTAATCTCTTAGTAATTTCTCCACCAACTGAACCATTAGCTCTAGAAGTTGCATCTGGTCCTAAATTAACACCAAATTCATTAGCTATTTCATATTTCATTCTTTCGATAGCTTGTTTAGCTCCTGGAACTACCATTTTACTATTTGAACTGTTATTACTCATTTTCGTTTCACCTCCTACACTAATAGGTTGTGAAATTAATGAATTTTAATACTCTTTATTTAATGGTAATTTTTTCTAGATATCAAACTTCTTATTATCTTTTTTTATCTTAATAATTTCTCTACTATTTATAGCATCATCAATAAGTTTTTCATAATCAAAACTTTGTTCATACTCTATTGCTTTATCTATATCAGGATTAATAACAGGATGTTTAGGTAAAAATATCGTACAACAATCTTCATATGGAAGAATTGAAGTTTCATAAGTATCAATCTTTCTAGCAATATCTATTATTTCTAATTTATCTAAACATGCTACTGGTCTTATTACTGGAACACTTGTAACACTATTTATTACTCTCATACTAGTAAGAGTTTGACTAGCTACTTGACCTACTGATTCACCATTTATTAAACATAACAAATTATTTTTTTCCATTATTTTATTTGCTATTCGATACATCATTCTTCGCATTATGGTTATCATATATGTAGGGTCGATATTTTTATAAATCGCCTCTTGAATATCTGTAAATCTTACAATATGTAGTGTAATATTTGCATCATATTTATTAAGTTTCTCTACTAATGTTTTTACTTTGTTTTTAGCCATCTCACTTGTATGTGGTGGCGACTCAAAATAAACACACTCCAGTCTGATTCCCCTTTTCATAGCTAAATATCCCGCTACTGGGGAATCAATTCCTCCTGATAACATAAGAAGGCCTTTGCCTGCTACTCCTACTGGATAGCCGCCAGAGGCTTTTATTTCTTTTTCATATATATAAGAATAATCTTCTCTTATTTCTATTTTTAATAAATATTCTGGATTATGAACATCAACTTTAATATTATCAATATTTTTTAAAAGTAATGCTCCTATTCTTCTACTAAAATCCATACTAGGAATAGTAAATGTTTTATCTGCTCGATCTGTTTCTACTTTAAAAGTTTTAAAATCCATATTTTTAGCAACTTCTAATACTTTAGATTCTATTTCTTCAGTATTAGTATTTACTCTATGAGCTATAACTATACTATGAATACCAAAGATATTTTTTAATATATTAGTTATTTCTTCAATATTATCATCAGTCTCTATAAACATTCTAACCCTATTTTTTATAATTCTAACATCATATCCATCTAAGGCTTTCTTAATATTATTGTATAGAATATTTATAAATAAATTTCTATTACCACTTTTAGTAGTTAATTCTCCATATTTTATTAGTATTAATTTCATTTATATCAATCCATTTCTATGATGCATTTGCACAATCACTATCATTATCTTTAAATACATATTTATTAGATATATACTTTACGCAACAAGTATTATCACAAATATCATTTATTTCAATACCAGGTATATCTTGATCATTTATTAATGATGATACTAACACTCCATCTATCTCACTAGCAGAACTATGTCTATCAAAATAAAGTTCTGCGGATGATTCAAGAAGTTGTATTTTTGCATCTTTTTGTTTTTGTTTACTTCTTTCTATTGAAGAAGTAATATTAGGAAGAGCTATTCCCATTATAATTACAAGTATAGCTATTACTGCCATTAATTCAATTAACGTAAATCCTTTTCTATTTAATCTTTTCATTCTTATCACCTACATTAAGTATAAAGTATTTTTATTTTTTATACAATAACTATTTAATTTTTTCTTTTAATTTACTCAAAATATTTATAGCATCAATTGGTGTAATATTAAGTATATCTATTTTTTTTAGTTCTTCTTCTACAACACTACTATGTTCTTCAAAATTAAGAGGAAGCGTTGTCTGAATATAGACATCTTTTTTCTTTTCTTTTGATTCATATGTTTTTAAGATAGAGTCTGCTCTTTCTATTACAGAAGTTGGTAAGCCTGCTAATTTTGCAACATTTATTCCATAACTTTTATCGACACATCCATCTTTTACTTTATGAAGGAATGTAATATTACCTTCTTCCTCTACGGCTGAAACATGCTTATTTTTTAGATTTTTAAGTGTCTTTTCCATATCTGTTAATTCATGATAGTGTGTTGAAAATAATGTCTTACATTTAATATTATTCGCAATATACTCTAAAATAGCTTCTGCTAAGCTCATACCATCAAAAGTAGCAGTACCACGTCCCAATTCATCAAATAATATTAAACTATTTTTTGTAGCAAAACGAATAGCCCGAGAGGCTTCTTTCATTTCAACCATAAAAGTAGATTCTCCACTTACTAAGTCATCAGAAGCTCCAATTCTTGTAAAGATTTTATCAAAGATTGGAAGAGTTGCCTCTCTAGCAGGTACAAAGCATCCTATCTGTGCCATAATTGAAATAATACCAAGTTGTCTCATATAAGTAGATTTACCTGCCATATTAGGTCCAGTAATAAGTAAGATATCCGTATCTTTATCCATAATAATATCATTGGGTACATATTCTTCTCCCTTTAATACTTTTTCGACAACTGGGTGTCTAGATTCAATGACATTTATTTCATTAGTACTAGTAATTGTTGGTCTTACATAATTATATTTTTCACTAACTAGAGCAAAAGATTCTAAAACATCTACTTCACTTATTACTTTAGCTATTTTTTGTAAAACAGATATATATTCTTTACACTTATCTCTAATACCACAAAATAAATCATATTCTAAATTAATAATTTTATCTTCCGCAGATAGTATTAAGTCTTCTTTTTCTTTAAGTAAAGGAGTAATAAATCTTTCACAATTAGCAAGCGTTTGTTTTCTAATATACCCCATATCATCTGTTATTAAGTTTAAATTACCTTTCGATACTTCAATAAAATAACCAAATACTTTATTAAATCCAACTTTAAGATTCTTAATACCTGTTCTTTCTCTTTCTTCTATTTCAAATTTACTAATAAAGTCTTTGCCACCTTTACTCAAAGACTTTAATTCATCTAATTCACTAGAATAACCTTCTTTAATTAAGTATCCTTCTTTTAAACTATTAGGAGGTTCTTCATATATTGATTTTTCTAATAAATCATATAAATCATCTAAGGTATCAATAGTATCATAATACTTTATCTTCGATAGTTTTTCTTTAATACTAGGAAGGACTTTTAAAGAACTTTTTAATTGTAATAAATCTTTTGCAGAAGCACTACCAAAACTAATTCTTCCACATAATCTTTCTAAGTCATATACTTCATATAAATCATTACGAAGTTCTTCAGCGGTTATAAAGTCTTCGAGCAAATTAGTTACAATATTGTATCTTTTATTTATTTCAGTTATATCTAAAAGGGGATTTTCAATAAAGGATTTAAGTCTTCTACTACCCATCGCAGTTTTAGTATTATCTAAAAGCCAAAGTAGTGAGTATGTTCTTTCTTTAGTTCTTAAGTTTTCAGTTAATTCTAAGTTTCTTTTGGTATGAATATCCATTTCCATAAAGTCATTCTTTTTTATTATTTTTACTTTTTGGAAATGCGATAGCTCTCTTTTTTGATCTATATTTAGATAATATAATAAATATTTAATAGATTTAATTACTCTATCATCAGTAATATCTTCATAGATATTAGTATACTCATTGTCTAGTAAATTATCATTATATGATATGGGAACTTTATTATCTTTTAGACTTCCTATTAATACTTTATCAGTAGTAGTATTAGTAACTAATTCTTTTATTTCTAAAGACAATACTTTATATATAATATCAGTATTATTTTTTTCTAATATTTCAGAGTATATTTCACCAGTAGTAATATCAGAGTATGTTAGTACTACTCCATATTCAAAATCATATAAAAAACCTATATAGTTATTTTCTTTTTCATTTAATGAATTAGCATTAATAATCGTACCAGAAGATATTATCTCAGTAATATCTCTTTTTACTATTCCCTTTGCAAATTTAGGATCTTCCAACTGCTCACAGATAGCTACTTTAAACCCTTTTTTAATTAATTTATCGATATATACTTCCGCAGCATGATGTGGTATTCCGCACATTGGTACTCTCTCTTCTAGTCCAGCGCTCTTTCCCGTTAGGGTAAGTTCTAAAGCATGAGATACAACTTCAGCATCTTCAAAAAACATTTCATAGAAGTCTCCTAATCTATATAATATTATTGTATCCTCATATTTATCTTTAAGTTCTACATAATGCCTCATCATCGGTGATAATTTATCTCTATTTACATCATTTCTTTTCATACTACTAACCTTCTTTTTTCTTTTATATTATAACATCTAAAGGAAATATTGTAAATTATTAATTTATATTAATTATGTTTTAAATAATGTTTAAAGAAAGAATAATTTCATATAATAATAATGCAAATGTTAGTTTGCAAAAATTTTATACAAAATATTGACTTTTTGTATAAAATATAGTATATTATTATTGCATTCGAAAAAGTGCATTAATAAGAAAATGTTTCTCGCTTCCGGGTGGCTAGCGAGTAATAAGTAATCCCGGTCGACAATGTTTCTCGCTTCTGGGTGGCTAGCGAGTAATAAGTAATCCCAGTTGAAAATATTTGAAAACTTCTATCATATGATAGAGTTTTCTTTTTATATATGTTATACTTATTTACAGGAGTTGATAATCTATGAAAATTGAAACAGGATACCTTTATCATATTAAAGATGAATTTTTTGACATAGTAAATGATGAAAATCTTATGACTAATCATGAAAGAGGAAAGAAACGTCCAACATATTTTACTATTAAGGATAAGAATATTTTATGGTTTATTCCTCTTAGTTCTAAGGTAGATAAATATAGAAATATAGTTGATAAAAAAGTTAAAAAGTTTGGTTTTTGTAATACAATATTAATTGAAAAAGTATTTGATAGCGATGCTGCTATACTCTTGCAAAATGCTTTTCCTACACTAGAAAAATATATAGACCATGTACATACTATAGATGGTAAACCTTCTAGAGTGCCAGAAAAACTAGAAAAGATAATATTAGAAAACTTTAATAATTTAATGAAATTAAAGAAACGTGGTATTAATTTATTTTTTACCAATATAGATAAAATTAAAAAGCAAATGTTAGATGAATTAAAACTATCAAAATAATGTAAATTATCTTGATAGTTTTTTATATATTAATTACTTCATCTTTTTTAATCTTAAGCGGATTATCTGTAGTAAATACTAATTTATCATAATTATCTTCAAAAAATTTACTACTTACTCTATTGCAAAATTCATTTATATCATAATCACTATTTAAAACATAAAGATAAGCATTACCACATTTATTAATAACATATTTTAAAGTTTTTTCATTAATAGCATCACTAAACTTCATAAAGAAAGTATTAGAAAATATCTTTCTATTAACTCTATTAGTATTATTACTATTTACTTTAGGAAAATTATCTGTTTTAATTCTTAAAGATACATAGTCTATACTACTAATTAATTTAGATAACATTACCATAACTTTATAATCACATAATAAATCACTTTTAGTAATATCATAATTATGACTCTTTTGAATACCTTTAAGTAATACTAAATTATATGGATAAAAAGATAAATGAATAATATTATTTTTAAGATTAGGATATTTATTTATGATATTCGCTAGCGAAGAAAGATTCTTTTTATTAAAAAATACTATATCTTTACTCTCAATTTGAATAACTCTACTACCTAATAAAGAACTATTTAAATTAAAGTAATCAAGTATTTCTTCTAAAGCAACTATCTTAAAAGTAAAAGATTTATTATTACCATTAATACTCTTTCTAAAAGTAAAACTCACATCTTTAAGTTCTTTTAATGTATAAGATTTAACAAAGCCCCTACCACTAGATATATCATCAATATATTTATCATGTATAACTACTGGTACATTATCTTTAGTAAAGCATATATCAAATTCAAATCCATATAAACTACCAAGCATTTCTTTATTATTAAATATTTCTTCTAATACATTAATAGAATTTTCTGGATACTTAGTCATTTCAAAACCCAATCTATGAGCTATATATTTCATATCACCAATTCTATTAATAAATTCCTTATATTCCATAATAATCCTCACTTATTTCACACAAACTAATTATAGCAATATTTTTATTAAAAGACAATTGTTATTTTAAGTAAAATAATATATAATTAATTAGAAGGTGTTATAAATGAGTAAGAAAAGAAAAAAAAGGAAATTAAAATTAGGAAGAATCTTATTACTATGTATAATTATTATAGTAATAGGACTAGGTATTTATTTTGTTATACCAAAGAATTATGGATATAAAAAAGATGTCGTTAAAGTATTTAAAGAAGAAAATATAATAGATATTATTAGACAAAATAAAAAGTATTCTAAAGTACTTGAAGAAGCGATACTAAATAATAGTTTTAATAAAGAGTATTTACTTGATTATTTAAATATTAATTATATAGAAGAAGATAACTATATTGATAATATTAATAAGTTATTAGTACTAGGATATAATAGTAATGATATAAATACTTTTTATGAAAAATTACCTAATAGTATTAATATCATTATAGATAATGAATATGATAAAGATATTGTTAATTATTTAAATTTATCTTACTTTAAAGAAGATTATTTAGATAGATATATTAAATATGGATATACTATTAAAGATTTAAAAAGTCCATATGATGTTACTAATATTATAAATAACTTTACTTATGAAGATAATGTTACTTATGTTAATGCTAATCTAGATAAAGATTATTATACTGATGATATTAATATTAGTAATGAAGATGCTATGAAATTAGATATACTTGTTAATAAATATCATAAGCTAGATAGTAAGTTTGAACCAAGTGATTTAGAAAAGATTGATAGTAAGTTTGCTTCTGGTAATAATCAAAGAATGCGAAAAGAAGCTAAAGATCATTTTGAAGAGATGTGTGCTGATGCTTTAAAAGATGGTTATAAAATGTATGCTGGTTCTACTTATCGATCTTATGATTACCAATTAGGATTATATAATAGATATGTAGCTAAAGATGGATTTAATGCTGCAGAAACATATTCCGCAAGAGCAGGATACTCCGAACATCAATTAGGATTAGCCGTAGATATTCTAAATCATAGTTGGGATTATATAAGTGAAGATAATCCTGAATATACATGGCTTATTAATAATTCTTATAAATATGGCTTTATATTAAGATATCCAAGAGGTAAAGAATATATTACTGGTTATATGTTTGAAGATTGGCACTTTAGATATTTAGGAATAGAACTAGCTAATAAAGTAAGAGAGTCTAATCTTACTTATGATGAATATGTTGCTAGAGGATTATAAAGATAGATTAATTTCTATCTTTTTTATTATTCAATTACAAGATTCTTCTAGTAAAGGATAATGGAGAATTAACGAAGTTAATTCTGGCACTCGAAGCGATTAATTAAAAAAATGTAACCATATTGATTACATTCTAAATCTTCTATTTTCTAAATTTACAAAACGATATATAGTATTATCAGGCGAATCACTATTTAAAATACTATACTCCATTTTTTCCCGATCATATTTAACTAAAACCTCCTCTAATTCATAACCATTATCTTTTTCATGTAATATTACATATGATGCTGTATCAATAGGATCTTTTTTATATGCCATACCTACAGCTCGTATTGAATAAAAATCAGTCATAGGAGAAGATTCATATATTTTCCAATGAACATGTCCCTGTATAACCGCATCAAAAAGTCAACTTTTTTTCCACCAAATAGTGGATCCTTAATAGCAGAAAAATATCCTCTCATCATTGGACTATTTTCCCCATATGTTTTCTTTATTTTTCTTAAACGACGTAATTGTTCTTCACTATTAGTATATAAAAACTGTTCATAACCCTTTTTCCCCATATCAATTTTACTTTGATAACTCGATGTACTATTTATTGAATAATCAAATCTTACATCGTTAGAGAAGTGACAAAGAGCAAGCTTTTTACCCCCAATCAATAATTCTATCGAATGTGGATATAAAGAAATAACTCCCTTTTGATGTTCATTTAATTTTGACAAAGTCCACAATTGACTTTTTGTCTTTAATTCATGAAAATAAGATGAAAAAGGTTCTATGCCAAGTGTTACATATTCTTCGGAATTTCCCGCTACTGAAATTACTCCATATTCTTCTAAAAGATCAATGATTTCAGCAGGATTAGGTCCTACTCCTATGTTATCCCCCAAAGAATGTATTTCCGTTATGCCTCTTCGCTTAATATCCTCTAGAGCAGCTTTTGTCGGTTCAAGTAAACCATGAGCATCAGTAAAAATTGCTATGTCTCTCTTTGACTCCATATTATTTTCCCTCCATTATACTCTCAATTGCTCTAGTTACTATTATTTTACCATATTTATAACTAATACCACCTTGTTGATATGCTATATAAGGACTTCTTAATGGTCCATCACAAGAAAGTTCAATAGAACTACCTTGCGTAAAACTACCTGATGCCATAATAATTTTATCAACATATCCTGGCATATCTGATGGTTCTATTAAAGCATTAGAATCAATCTTCGAATTAGACTGAATACCTCTTACATATTTAATTAATTTATCTTCATCATCAAAGATAATATTTTGAACTATGTCTACTCTTTCTTCATTATATTTAGGACTAACATTATATCCTAATTTTTCTAATACATAAGAAGTATAAATAGAAGTCTTTAGAGCGCCCGCTACAATCATTGGAGCAAAAAATACTCCTTTTAAAATATTTCTATTTTCATTAATAGAAGGTCCTACTTCCGCTCCTTGTCCAGGAACATTAAGTCTTTCAGCGCATAAATCAATTAGTTTTTGTTTTCCTACAATATAACCACCATTAGATGCAATAGCTCCTCCTAGATTCTTAATAAGAGAACCAACAGAGATATCTACTCCTACTTCATTAGGTTCTTTTGTACTTACAAGTTCACAATAACAATTATCAACCATAATTATTACTTCTTTATCTACTTCTCTAATAGTCTTAACTACTCTTTCTATTTTATCAATACTAATACTATCTCTCGTAGAATATCCTTTACTTCTTTGAATAGCAATCATCTTTATTTTATCTTCTTTAAGTACTTTCTTTATTTCTTCATAATTAAAATCACTATCAATTAAATCTATTTGTCTATATTTAACATTATAACTTTTTAATGAAGATGGATTATCATTAAAGCCTATTACTGAGTCTAAGGTATCATATGGTTTACCACTTATTGATAAAAGAGTATCTCCTGGTCTTAGTAGAGCAAAGAAACATGTACTAATAGCATGCGTGCCTGATATAAACTGGCTACGAACTAAAGCTGCTTCAGTTTTAAAAATACTAGCATATACTCCTTCTATTTTATCTCTTCCCGTATCGTTATATCCATAACCAGTCGTACCATTTAAATCTGATTCACAAATATTATTTTCTATAAAAGCATCAAGTACTTTTTTGCTATTAAATTCTTCTATTTCTTCTACTTTATCAAATACTTCTTTTAAATCTTCTTTAGAACTTTTTAAAACACTCTCTAACATCTTTTACCACCATCTATTCTTATTACACTATTATTTATGTAACTTGCTTCATCACTAATTAAGAATTTAACTAGACTAGCTATTTCTTCTGGTTCTGCAAATCTTTCTAGTAATATTTTTTCTTTTTCACTATTTATAAATTCTTCATCTAAATCTTTAGTCATCTCCGTATTAGTCCATCCTGGACATACAGTATTTACTCTAACATAAGGAGCAAAGTAATTAGCTAAATTACTAGATAAGTTAATAAGACCAGCTTTAGAAGCATCATAGTCTAATCCTTCAGGATACATCGTATCAATACCATTAGTAGAACTAATATTAATAATTACCCCACTCTTATTATCTTTCATCTTAAGACCTATTTTCTTGCTTAATAGAAATGGGGCTACTAGATTTATTTCCAAAGTCTTCATAAAATTCTCTTTAGTCTTATCCTCAAACAAAGTATCTATGGCAATAGCTGCATTATTGACTAAAATATCAATATTATTACACCTATTATAAATAGTACTTAGCATACTATCTATTTCTTCTTCCTTAGATAAATCACATTTTACCATTAATACATCTTTATGATAAAGATTATCTAATTCTTCTTTTAGTTTTAAAGCATTATTATAATTATTATTATAGTGAATTATAACTTCATAATCACTAGCTAGCTTTCTTACTATTTCTCTTCCTATTCCTGAAGAAGATCCTGTTACTAAAACAACTTTTTTCATTTTTGGTCAACTCCAGAGATATTGTACTATTTTTTTTAGAAAAAATCTATACTAAATTACTAATTCATATTTCTAAATAGTTTAATGATGAATTATTTAGAATATTAATAAAGTATATTATATTTTTTTATAAGATTTGTTTTCACGATTTAATTTAAAATTTTCAAGTATTTCATAAATTTGAGAATAATCTATTTTTTTATAAAACATAGCCTTTTTAACAATTCCAACCACTCCTTTAAATTCACTCATATGTGAATAATATTTTTCATAGAATTCTTTTTCTGCTAAATCACTTATTAGCTGGTACATATCAGCAGCTTCTTCACCTAATTCATTATATATGTATTGTATTTCACTTTCTCTATTATGAATAAAAGCTAAGGTTTTAATTATATTTTCCCCAAATATTTTCATCAATTTATATGATAATTGAACTTCTTTAGGATATCCACAAGAATTGGTTCTAAGATCATATTTTTGAGCCAGCATCCTCGTTAGTAATTCATTTATTCCTTCTTTTAAAACACTTGCACCATCACTTCCACAAAAATGCATAGTTTCATGTAATAATAAATCCTCATAATAATTTTCTGTATTTGTTCCACTGATAAACACATGGTTGATATATGTAAAAAATGTATTATTATTAATAACTATATTATCATTATTGTATGGTTTATGTTTTTTATTTATGCCATATCCAGGTATTCTACTAAGCATACTTAATATTCTATCAGCACATAATGGCATAATTATATTTTTTTCATTGGCATAGGCATTTACTTCTCCATAATCATATATCTTTAAAATCTCACTATAGTCAGATATTTTTTTTAGTCTTTCTAAAATATATGATGGCATGTATAACCCATACTCTTTAATTATCAATGAAATATAGTTCTTTATATTTTCTGTTAATCTATTGTGTACTTCTTCCACATTTAATTCTTTCATTTTTATCACTCCTAAAATAATTATATCATACTAATTCATATTTTCGTGTAACTATTCTATCATCGGAACAATATTCAATTATATATTTATTATCTTTCTTAGAAAATATTATGCCTATCGTTTTATCTTGATTGATAGTTTTTAAATTCTTATCAATATAGTTCATGTATACCTCAATTTGTCCTATATGCTCTTTTTTTAACTTGGTTGTTTTTAATTCTACCACTGCAAAACAGTTATAAATATAGTTAAATAATAAAATATCAATATAATTATAAGTATCTCCTATTTTTATTTTGTATTCACTATCTATAAATGTAAAACCAGTACCTAATTCTTTTAAGAATGATGGAATATCTTCCAAGATTAATTTTTGTAATGTTTTTTCCTTAATTACTTCAATATTATTAGGATTATGAATAATTATGGGATTCTTTACATAGTCTTCTAAATTAGGCTTTTCATTTTTAATTATTTTATTTTTAGTCTCTTCTGGTAATCTTTCATATTCTTTATTTTTAATTCTAGAACGCAGTTCTCTTACACTTAAATATTGGGCTTCAGTTAGTTTAATATAATAATTTATTTCTTTTATATCACTAAATTTTAATATTTCATCATAATGGCTCCAAGTCATTTGTCTCGACAATGTCGAGACTTTTTTAAATAATAAGTAAAATTTTCTATATTTAAATAGACTTTTAGTACTGTAGCCTTTTCCTAATTCTGATGTTAATTTTTTAGAATATTCTTTTATTATACCTTCACCATATTGTTTTCCTGCCTTACTTAAAAGTTTACCTACTTCATAATAGGTATTAACTCTATTTCTTTCTTTGGAATAGTCTTTTACTTTTTCATATATTTCATTATCAATTAATTTTTGTTTTATTTCAATATAGTAATTCATTTGATTCTCCTTTTATTTTTTTCTTTATTATTACTTTGTTTTTATTAAATTTAAAATTAACACTGCCCATGATATCAGTACGATATATTTTTGTTTTTGATAAGTTATTTAATACCTCTATATTTGGATGACCATAATAGTTATGTTCTGCTACTGATATGGAGGATATTTTGGGATTAATAGTATTTATAAAATTAGCCGAACTACTTGTCTTAGAACCGTGATGGCCTACTTTTAGAAAAGATATATCTTTTATATTATATTTATCTAATAGATATTCTTCAGTAGTACTTGAGGCATCTCCCATAAAGAGAAATTTATATTTTTGATACTGAAAGTAAATGATATTACTATTATCATTTTCATTATCAAATTCTTTATTGTTTAGAAAATATAAGTAATTACCTTTTATATTTAGTTTATCTATCTTATTAGAATATTTAATTTTTTTACTTTTCAACTCTTTAATTAAATCTTTTTCTAAATCAGTATAAGAATCTTTATTTAGAATTACTTTTTCTACTTTAAAATTATCTATTAAAGAGATAGAACTTCCGATATGATCTTCATCACCGTGTGTAATTATTAAAAAATTTATCTTCTTTATGCCTTTACTTTTTAGATATGGAATTATTTCATTTAGTACTCTGTACTCATTATTACTTCCGGTATCAATGATAATATTACCTTCATTATTAGGAAAACTTATTAAAAAAGAATCTCCTTGATCTACATCAAACATATTTATTTCGAGGTTATTATTAAAGTATGGTAATAAATTATGAATAAAGATAAGAACTATAATTAGATAGAATCTTTTTTTATATTTTAAGATATAGATAATTACTATGTAATATAGTATTATTAGAATAATATTTGGTTTAGCTAGTATTAACTTAAAGATATTAATATTACTTAAATAGATTGATATTTTTTCTAAGATATTTGTTATTAAATATAATAAGTCATCTAATATTGGTATAAATAATGATAAGATACTTAATGGTAATAATATCATAGATAATACTGGTGTAAATAAGATATTTATAATGATGCTTAAAATATTTATTTCATATGATGTATAGATAGTAATGGGCATTGATACTAAGAATGCTACTACTGCTATATAGGATATATTTAATACCTTCTTATTACTTTTGATATAGAAGATACTTAAAAAGAAAGATATGATATATGAATAGATAAATCCTATATCATAAATGATAAAGGGATTAATTATTAGACAAATAGATAGTGTTAGTAGTAATATATCTATCTTTTTAATTTTTAAATTAAAGATATCATTTATAGTTAATAGAATATAAGTAATAGTACTTCGAAGTAAAGATGATGAAAAGGATATTATTAAATATAGTATTAGAAAGATATCACTTAAGATATATTTTAATTTTTTATTATAAGATACTTTGTTTAGATAATAATATAAAATACTTATTATTAGATTAATATGCATACCTGAAGCACTAAATAAATGGGATATACCTAGAGTTCTATAGTTACTTTTAATATCATTATCTAGGGTATTATTACCTAGTAATAAAGTACTTATATAGTCTTTTGATTTATAATTCTTTATTTTACTATTAATAATATTTTTAATGGTATTTATAATGCTTTTATTATTTGCTAATTTATCTACTCTATCTGCTTTTACAATATAATAGATTTTTTTATGATAGAGATATTTTTGATAATCAAAGATATTGAAGTTAGTACTTGATTTTGGTTTAGAGATGGTACCTTTTACTTTTAATTTATCTCCGATATTTAAATTATTAAATACTAATGATTCATAATTATAATAGATAATTATATCTTCTTTAGCTTTTAAATTAATAATTAGATTATTATCTTTTACTTTATATGATTTTACTGTACCAATAAAGGTATTATCTTTTTCACTATATTTTGATTTAAAGGGATAATAACTAGTATATAGATAAGAAAAAAGAAGAAGTATTAAAGCTAATATTTTAAATATATATTTAGACTGTAATATAATCTTTAATCTTCTCAAAGATAGCCTCTCCTATTCCGGATACTTCTTTAATACTTTCAATACTAGTAAAGTTACCATTCTTAGTACGATATTCGATTATTGATCTAGCTTTAGCTTCGCCAAGTCCAGGAAGAGTCATAAGTTCATCAACATTAGCGGTATTGATATTGACTAAATTTGATGTATTATTTTCTTCATTAGATGTTTCAGTTATACAAGCATCATTTGTTATATAAGGGCAATCACAAATGCATACTTCAGATTTATATTTTTCTAATACTTCTTCTTTAGAATAAATTACAATAGTCATTTCATCTTTTACTATTTTAGCTAAATTGATATTAGAAGTATCAGCGTCAACAGTTAAGCCTCCTGCCATATTTATGACATCATTAATTCTTTTACCATTTTCAACTTCATATACACCAGGATTATTTACGTTTCCTTTAATATCGACAATTACAGTGGATACTTCTTCCTTCTTTTCTTCTTTTGGTAATTCTTCTACTGTTTCTTCCTTCTCTTCTTCTTTGAAGATATCAACGACTTCTTCTTTTTCTTCTTTATTATTTTTGTATAGAATAAAAATAGTTCCTCCTAATACAATTGAAATTCCTATTAAAATTAATAAAAATTTTTTCACTTTTCTCCTTTCTGTTCTCCATTTTGTAATTATATATTATAATCATTTATTTGATTGTAGTCAAGAGGTTACATTTGATTTTTTATTTTTTATATAGTAAAATGGTGTTGGTGGTGAATATGCTAAGTATTAAGAATATTGATAAATATGAATATATAGAAAAAAACTCTAAATTTATTTCTTTAATATTTAGAGTTTATAGTAAAGATGAAGTTAATTTTTATTTAGATAAAGTAAAAAAGGAATATACAGGAGCTAGTCACTACTGCTACGGATATGTTATTGATAATGATATAAGAATGAATGATGATGGAGAGCCCTCAGGTACTGCGGGAAGTCCTATTCTTAAACAGATACAGAATAATAATTTGAATTATACTTTAATAATTGTAGTACGTTATTTTGGTGGTATTAAATTAGGTGCAGGTCCTCTTACGAGAGCATATGCTAAGGTATCTAGAGAAGTTATTAAGAATGATAATATTATCGAACTAGTTAAAGGATACGATATTGATATTACTTTTAATTATAATGATATTAAAAATATTGATTATCTACTAAGTAATTGTAAAATTATTAATAAAATATTTGATAATGATATTACTTACAATGTATATGTAACTAAAGAAGTATTAGATTTATTATCTAATTATAATATTAAAATTAAAAAAGAAATATTTATTGAAAAATAGATATTTCTTTTTTAAATTATTTTTTCTTTTCAATCATTTCATTAACGATAGTACCAAAAGATGCTACTCCTTGTAAGTTAGCAGGTACAATTATTTTAGTTGATTGACCATTTGCTACTTTTTCTAAGGCTTCATAACTCTTTAGAGTAAGTACTGAAGAATCAGCTTTAGCTTCTTTAAGAAGTCTTATTCCATCAGCTTCAGCTTGTTTCATCTTAAGTAATGCTTCAGCTTCCCCTTCAGCCATTTTTATTTGAGCCTCTTTATGTGCCTCAGCCTTTAGGATAGCGGACTCTTTTTCTCCTTCAGCAATAAGGATACTTGATTTCTTTTCTCCTTCAGCTTGAAGGATTTTTTCTCTTCTTTCACGTTCCGCACGCATTTGTTTTTCCATGGCTTCTTGAATATCTCTCGGAGGTAAAATATTTTTTACTTCTACTCTATTTACTTTTATTCCCCAAGGGTCTGTTGCTTCATCTAGGATACTTCGCATTTTAGCATTAATGATATCACGAGATGTTAATGTCTGGTCTAACTCTAACTCACCAATAATATTTCTTAAAGTAGTAGCAGTTAAATTTTCAATAGCATTAATAGGATCTTCTATTCCATAAGTATATAGTTTGGCATCTGTTATTTGGAAATAAACAACAGTATCTATTTGCATTGTAACATTATCTTTTGTTATAACTGGTTGTGGGGCAAAATCTTTAACTATTTCTTTTAAAGATACTTTATTTGATATTCTATCAATAAATGGTACTTTAAAGTGTAATCCATTTGACCAAGTAGTCATATAACTTCCTAATCTTTCAATAACATAAGCTTTAGCTTGTGGTACTACTTTTATACATGGTATTATAAATAATACAACAAATACTAAAATTCCAATTAAAATTCCGTATTCCATAATTAATCACTTATCCTTTCTACATATAATTTGACACTATTAATTTTTACTACTTTAACTACTTCTCCTTTGTTTATATTATCATTTGAATATGCTGACCATCTTTTTCCATCTACTTTTACTTCTCCAATTGTATCTTTGGTAATATCTTCCGTAACTATTCCTGTCATGCCGATTATTCGATCTACATTAGTACTTATATTATTCTTTTTTATTTTGTTATATATCCTTTTACTAATAGGCATTAAGAGTATACCAATAAGTACAAATACTCCTATCTGGATATATAAGTTATCTGTAAACATCGACGTTATCATTGCTAAGATACTACTTATAACAAACCAAATACTTACTAAATTCACAGTAAATACTTCAATTAAACCTAATACTATTGCTAAAACAAGCCATACATAAAACATAAAACCACCTTACTACCTAATATGCTTTTTCTTACAAGAATATTATACTAGATATCGATTATTTTAGCAATATATTTATACTAACCTTTTTAAGATGTCTTTTATCATATCATAATTATCTATTTTATTTATACTAAAACACTTTATTCCTAGGTCTTTAAATGAAGATCCGCAGTGATACAATGTTTTATTATCGATTATGATATACCGATCATGAAAGCCATTATTATACTTTAACTCTACATTATTATATTGAGATTTATACCTATTAATTAATTCTTCATCTACATTTTTACTATATACTACTACCTTCTTATTAGTTTTAGAAAGCATATCAAATAATTTCTTATTAGCGTAATTATCAACAATTATAATATTTTTTTAAGAACTATCTAATATATCTAATAATAGTGAATATGCATCATATATTTGTCCTTCATAAAATATCTCATTACTAAATGTTTTACTACTGAAATTATTTTCTAGTAATTTGATTCTTTCATCATGTTCTAATAGCATTTTTTTATAAAAACTATTTTCTAATAAATTGCAGGATATAAGATTCTTCATCTTAACAAATGCTTCGATTACAAGAATTGTTGTATTAATAGCAGTATCACTTTTTAGTATAGTTCCTAACATCAAACAGCCCTCTTCGGTAAAAACTCTAGGATTGTATCTTCGACCACCATAGTTATTTTCTGAACTTGAGGTCGAAAATTTCGACCTCAAGTTTTTATTTTCAGTATCTGAAAGAATAAAACAATATCTTTCAGGAAATTTTTTAGGATTATTTTTAACTGCTTCATTAACTCTTTTTGTCTCGACATGATAAACTTTAGCTAAATCCGAATCTAGCATTACTTGTTTTCCTCTTACTTCATATATCATATCCTCCATTTTTATATTATCTATAACTTCAATTTCATCCATCTTTTCTCCCTTCTGTTCTCCATTTTGCAATTATTTATTATAGTCTAAATCACTTAGGTAGTCAAGATATTACAAGAGAATATTTAAAAAAGAAAACTCATGCTCTTTTAAGTTTTCTTTTAATCATATTAAATATTCTATTAAATAGATTCTTAGCATCATCACTTATAAAATATAATATAGATGATGTTAATCCTATTATTAAGACAAATATTAATCCTAATTTTAATACGGTAGTAATTAGTCCAGTGCTAGTAGATAAGAAGAAATGTTCTACTGGGATAAGGAGTAATGATAAAGCTATATATACTATTATTACAATAATAAAATCTTTTAAAGTATTAAAGAGACTTTTATCTTTAAATATTTTCTTAGTTACCGTACTTGATTTTAATAAGATATTTACTAAGAAGGCAATAGCAGTACCTAGTAGTATTCCATTTATACTAAAGAAGTTTATTAATAAAATAGATAATACTAAATTAATAGTAGCGCAGATAAAGATATGTCTTTTATTATCTTTAAATAATCCGTCAGCATTAATTAATGCCACTAGTGGATAATATAAGATATTTAAGAATAGTGTTGTAGTAAATAAAAATACAGTTAAATAACTTAAGATATAATTATCTTTTCCTACCCATATTGATACAAAGCCTCTTATTCCTATCATAAAGGTTAAACACATACTAAAGGCTATAAGAATAAATAGCATTAAAAATTCTTTATATAATGGATGAACTCTTTTTTCTTCCTTTTTAGCAAAGACATTTCCAAAAGAATATACAGAAGAGAGTTCGACTCGGGAAGCAACTTCTCCTAGAAATCTTAAGATATAGTTATAAGTTGTATAGATACTTACCATAATAGGTCCATTAAAGCCCATTAATAATAAAGCATCGATATTATTTAAGACTAAATATCCTACCTGAGTCCATGCTAAATCTTTAGTCATTTTAACCATAGATGTATCTTTTCTTGCTATTTCATGTAACTCTGGATATTTCTTTTTAACGACTATTCTATTTATTATTTCTTCAAGTATTTTCATAGTTAATATGACAATGGCAATAGACTCTAATGTTCTAAATTTAATCGTTACTAAAACTATTAGGATATCACATAGTATTTTTACACTATTAAAAATTAGGGAATATGCATATTTTTCTTGAGCAGCCGATAAGACGGCAGAAAATGTTTGTCCTTTACCAAAGTATGATATTAAGTATGATGTTGATATGATAAAGAAACATATTAAGGCTGATGCTTTATATCCTTCTTCAAAGTGATAGAAGAGATATAATCCAATAGTTACTAAGAAGATTATTCCTAGTATAATAAGACCTATTATTTTAAATACTTTTCTTGCTCCCCCATATATAGCATTAATATCATCTTTATTGTTATCGGCAAATGGTTTATATAAACTATAGATAACAGCATCAGAAAAGCCTGCTTGGGCTAGAAAGACATAGGATATTATTTGATTTATTGTTTGATAGTAACCATTTCCTACATCTCCGATATAGTTTATTAAGACATTCATCTTTACTAAACCTATTATACCTATTATAAGATAAGGTAAAATATCACATACCATATTTAAAAATATTTTCTTTGTACGCACTTTTTATCACTTCCATTACTATCATATCATAATTTTTATTTATTATAAAGAAAAAGATTATGAGTTTACACTTTCTCTATAAATTATTAAAGCGGTAAAGCAGTAGATTTGTTCTTCAGAGTATACTGAGCATGAAGTAGATAATTTTATATCTATTACTTCAATATTATTTTCACTAATAAATTTATTTACTTCTTTTTCTAGATCACTTTCATGGCCTTCATCAATTATTTTTACTTTCATAATCTCACCAAAAAAAGTATATAACTTATATTATATACTTTTTTGTCATATTATGTTATCCTCTTTGTACTTCGTAATATATTTCTTCTTTTTCATTTTCATCAGTTGTATATTCTAAATATAATTTAAATTTTACATCTGATAAGTCATCAGAACTAACAATGGTGCCTTCTAGAGTAAGGGAATTATTACTATCTATTAATAGTTCTTTTTCTTTATCAAATATTCCTATACTAGGATATGTATCGATAGTGTCATAATTATGTATTAGAAGGGCTTTAATATGATGCATATTTATTTTAGGATTATTAATAGTAAGAGTATAAGTAACGGTATCTCCATCTCTGTTTATATTAAAAAATGCATTAAATTCTAAACTATCATGGATAGAAAATTCTTCTTGCTTTTCTAAATTGTTTTTATATTCTAGATAAGCAAATTTATCTTCTTCTACTTTACTTGTACACCCTATTAGTAAAAGAAACAAGGGTATTATTAGTAATACTTTTTTCATAATCTTTCCTCGATTCTTAATAGTCTATTATATTTTGATGTTCTTTCTCCTCTTGATAAAGAGCCTGTCTTTAACTGACCAGCAGAAAGTCCTACAGCAAAATCTGCTATATAGGAGTCATCTGTCTCACCACTTCGATGTGATATGATGGTATTATAATTATTATCTTTAGCTAACTTAATAGTATCTAATGTTTCAGTTACTGTTCCTATTTGATTTAGTTTAATTAAAATAGCATTAGCAATACCCATATCTATTCCCATTTGTAATAGTTTTTTATTAGTTACAAATAGGTCATCTCCAACTATCTGAATATCTCCTAATTCTTTGGTTAATAATTTCCATCCTTCATAGTCTTCTTCATCTAAACCATCTTCGATCGATATAATTGGATAGTCTTTTATTAAATCTTTATAGTAGTCTATTAGTTCTGTACTAGTTACTTCTTTTCCTTCAAGGGTGTATATACCATTATCATAGAATTCTGAAGCAGCAACATCTAAGGCAATATTTACATCTTTACCAAAGACATAACCTGATTTTTCTACGGATTCTTTTATTAAATCTAAAGCTTCTCTAGTTGTATTTATATTAGGGGCAAAGCCTCCTTCATCTCCTACTCCACATAATAGATTTTTTTCTTTTAAGACACTTTTTAAGGTATTAAATATTTCACTACCCATTCTTAGATTTTCTTTATACTCATTTTTATTTGGTACAATCATAAATTCTTGGAAGTCTAATTCATTACTAGCATGAGCTCCTCCATTTAAGATATTCATCATACATCTTGGCATTGAATAATCTGTTCCTAAGTATTCATATAGTTCAATACCCTTTTCTTGAGCTGCTGCTTTAAGTACTGCTAGGGATACTCCTAGTATGGCATTTGCTCCTAGTACTTCTTTATTTTCGGTACCATCTTTTTCTATCATAATATTATCTATTTCTCTTTGACTAGATACTTCCATACCTACTAGTAATGGTGCTATGATATTATTAACATTGTTAACTGCTTTTAACACTCCTTTACCATGATATCTGTTTTGATCATTATCTCTTAATTCTAGAGCCTCCCTTTTACCAGTAGATGCTCCACTTGGTACAGAAGCCATACTCTTTATTCCTGATTCTAAGGTAAGTTCTACCTCAACAGTAGGATTACCTCTTGAATCTAATATTTCTCTTGCATATATATTTTTTATTTTACTCAAGTTTATTACCTCCACAATAATTATACGAAATTAAATATAAAAAATCAAGGTATATATTTTTGTGTTAATATACTTTATTATATTTACCAGCAAAATATACATTATGTCCAGCATATGGATTCATATTATCGGGATATAACTCAGTAATTCTTACAGACTGTATATTATTTTCAGATGAAAACTCGAAGCTAATTATACTTTCTTTATCATCTATTTCTTCCTTAAATTCATATTTATTAGTTTTTATCTTAGTAGCAGTACCTTTTACTTCACCAATATTTACATGTTCAATATCTATACCATGAACTGCAGATAGTTCAAAGTCTATTGAAGTATCCTTCTCATTTGATACTATTAAAGTTGCATCATGATAGGAATATTCATTTTCACTTTTATTATTATATGTACCACTTAATACTATTTCATTTACTACTTTTTCTTCTTCATTGTTTTTATTTAATACTTTTTCATAGACAATATATCCTGATAATATGATTAATATTAAAAGCAATATAATTATAATCTTATTTTTTTTCATTTTTTTCATCCTCTTATTTATTATTAATAGTATCCTTAATTAGTTCTTCAATTAATCTAGGAGTTTTAAGTTTGCTTCTATCTATTCTTGTAGGTATTAAAGTAATACCTAAATCTTCTAATTTAGAAAATAATTCTATAAAAGCAAAGGAATCAAGAAGCCCACTATCAATTAGTTCACAATTCTTATCATAAACACTTTTATCTTCACATATTTCATATAATAAATCACATATATTTATATTCATTATAAATCACTTAAACTCTTTCGATCATATTTACCATTATTATTTATTGGGATACTATCTATTATTTCAATAGTTTTAGGTACCATATAACTAGGTATTAATTTAGATAGTTCTTTCTTTATATAGTTAGTATCTATATTTTTATTTATAGTAACATATCCTTTAATTAATTTAACAATATTATTATCTTTATATTTACATATTACGACAGCTTCTTTAATGCCATCTATTTTTAATAAGTTATTTTCAATATCTCCTAGTTCAATACGATATCCCATATATTTTATTTGATTATCTAGTCTTCCTTTACAATATAGATAGTTATCTTCAATTATTCCTATGTCCCCTGTTTTATATGTATTTTTATTATTTTCTATATAACAATTATCACTATTTATATCTAAATATCCATCAAAGACACTATCTCCCTTTAATACTATTTCATTATCTTTTATTAATATATCAACAGCACTAGTATTTATTTTTCCTACAGGTAGATATTCTTTAGATAACATACTATCTTCTATCTGCAATAAAGATACACAGCAAGTAGCCTCTGTTGGCCCATAGGCATTTATTATTTTGATATTTTTAAATCTTTCTTTAATCTTTTTAACTGTAGATACTTCGAGTAATTCACCACAAAAGAACATATATTTAATACTTGAATAATTTTCTTCATTAAAGTCATTATCTATTAATAGCATCTTGATAAAGGTAGGAGTCATTATTAAGAAATTTATTTCATTATCTTTAATAGCACTATATACTTTAGATAGATTACTCTTATCATCACTACTTATTCCTATGATACTATTATTTTTGTAAATAGAAAAATATAAGTCCATAACACTTAAATCAAAACTAAAACTAGCTTGACTAAGTACATTGATATTACTGCAATCTTTAAATTCTTCTAAATTTGTTATCCAATTTATAAAGTTATTTAAATTTTTATAACTAATTGGTACTCCTTTTGATTTACCAGTAGAACCACTAGTAAAGATAGTATAAGCATATTTATTATTATTTTCATAATATTTATTAATATTATCATATCTAGTATTTAATTCTTCTATGGAAAGACACTCAGTATTATTAATTATTATTTCATTATCACTAAGAATTAAAGTAACTCCTGTTTCATTTATGATGTCTTCAATTCGATATAAGGGAGTACATGTATATAATGGTATATAGCATCTATGGGCTACAATACATGATAATATTGATATAACAGTATCAACGCTTTTATCTCCATATATGATAATAGGACTACTTCCTTGTTTTTTTAAATTATTAGATAGTTTAAGTACCCTTTCATAACATTCTTTATAAGTTATCATTTCTTCATCTATTTTATAAAATAAATTATTATTACCTTTTTTTAATATATTTAATAAATTATCAATCATTTCTTATCTCACTTTCCGGTATTAAAGAATAATCATACATAACTTCCGAATGATTATCTAATATCAATTCTTTATTTATTTCTTTATTTGTTTTTTTATCAATAGTTATTTTATAAACCTGGGATACACGATAGTATTTATTTCCTTCTTTTTTAAAATGATGATTTTCTTCTACTAATTTGTATCGATAAGGGAATTCTTTTTCACTTCTTAGTTCTCCGCATAGCACGTCATCATCAACCCATAGTAATAGTTGTACATCATTATCGGTATTATTTTTAAATCTATAATCTAAATAATTATAAAAGACTGATGTCCCTGTACCAAATGGCACTCTTCTTCTTTCATCAGGAAATAAAGCATCAGAATGATGATGTAGTTCGACATCTTCTAATGGACTATTTAATACTAAGTAATGAATCATATTAGCAAGTTGACAAAGGCCTCCTCCGACATCGTGAGTTAGACCATGTCTACTAATAACTAATCCTTCTTTATATCCCTTTCTACGAGTAGGTTCTCCGACTAAATACCAAAAAGAAAATATTTCTCCCGGATGAATAATAAGTCCATTTATTTTAGAGGCTGCTATCTGTAAATTGGTTTTTTTATTTACTTGAAGTTCCATATCAACATTATGTAGTTTTCTTAAGATTATTGATGTATGACTCTTAACAATATTAGGCAGTTCATTACTATCTTTATCTTTTGCTAATACTTTGTTATCTAATTTGTTTTTTATATTTCTTTTAGTTCTTTCTTTAAATACAGAAATATCATAAAATAATGGATTAATTTCACAAAATAATTTTCTTCCCATAATATATACTCCTTACTTTTAAATAACTGCTAAATGTTATATAATAATCTTGGTGATTAAATGTTTTATACTTACGATAATATTAATAATTATATAGATAATGATTATATAGATATGTATAATAGTTTAAATATACTAGATAAAAATAAAATTGATAAACTAATTAATACTAATGATAAGAAACTAGCAATATTATCAAAGTATCTCCTTAAGACTATTTTATCACAAAAATATCATTTAGACTATAATAATATTTATTATAATGAAAATAGCAAACCTTTAATTAAGGGAATATACTTTAATATATCACATTCTAATGATTATGTAGTAGTAGTATTTTCGAGTAATAAGATTGGTATTGATATCGAAAAAGTAAGAGAAGTAAACCTAAATATTATTAATTATTTTTGTAATGATAAAGAAAAAGACTATATACTTAAAACTGATAATAAGTATAAGTGTCTATTTAAAATATATACCTTTAAGGAAGCTTATATTAAAATGCTTGGTAATAATTTATTCAATATAAAAAAGATAGATTCTTTTAATATAGATAATCTTAATATTAAAAGAATCGATGATATACCAGAATATATAATTACAATAATAGAAAAACCAGAATAGTTTCTGGTTTTAAAATTTATATTGTTCATATAAGGAATCATTTATTTTGCTTTTAGCTATTGGTATTTTTACTTCTTGATTACTTATAGAGTTCTTAGGCAAAATTATCACTAACTGATTATATTCAAAATACCATGTTTCTTCTTTACTTAGTAATTCATCAAGACTTTGTCTTTCTTCTTTTTCATAGTAGACCTGTGATTTTATCTCTTCAGACATTTCAATATAATCTTCACATTCTTTTTTTACAATATCAAATGCACCTTGACCAATATCCTTTAAAGTTAATATTTTACCGGTTTTAGCATCAAAGTTATATGCTGATTCATTATTCCAGGTTACTCCTCCAAAATTACCAGTCATTTCTAAAGTAAAGGATAATCTACCACTTGTAACAATTGATTCTTTATATAATAGTGTTATACCCATGTCTTCTTCTTTAACGTTACTTTCTACCACATCATCAGTAGTCTTTTTAATATTATCCCACTCTTTATTAGATACTTCAGTTAAATAATTAGTTATTGTATTTGCTACTTCTTTATTACTACTATTTGTAATACTAGGTATATTTCTTAAATTTTTTATTTCGATACCATCTATTGTACTTTTTACATATTCTTCTTCTTTATATGTTACACTAAATGTACTATTATCATTTTTATTTAATTTAATAGTACCAGTAAGTAATAATGTAATAAAGGCAGTTAATCCTATAGCAACTACTAAAAGTATAATGATTATTGTATTTTTTTTCATTTTTATCTATCTCCTATTCTTCTATAAGAATATAGCATATTAATTATTATAAATCAATATGCTATATTTAATTTTACATTTAGTTTACGTTATTTCTCTCCAGTTAGTATAGATATCTTATTGTGCAAATCACTTATTTTATTATTATAATTAGTAATACTATTATTTTTACTTTCAATATCTGTTTTTAATGATGTTACTTTATCATTTAAACTAACACTTTCATTATTTATTATATCTATTTCTTCTTTTAATTTAGTATATTTATCGATATCATTATTTAAACTTATATATTTATCTTTATTAGATAATAATTCTTTATTTAACTTATATTCTTTATAATTAAAAATTAAGGCATTTATAAATGTAGTAAATATTAATATATTAATAACTAATAATAAGTATTTCATTTTTTTCATTAGTAATATACGACCTTCTTTCCAAAATAATTATATCTTGATTCAAAAGTACTTCGATTCTGATATTTTATTCTACCATCTATTGGATCAGATATTATTACTTCATTATCATTATATCCTATTAGTACAACAGCATGTTCTCCTGCTTTCCATGATATTTTTTCCATAGTAGGTTTATATATCCATGTCTTTGATATATAAGGAACAGACAATGAATTAGAAGTCCATACTACTACTGGTCTATTGTTTTTAACAAGATTTAATACTTCACTAAATGGGTAATTATTTCTTACTATTACACCACTTTTATAAATATTTGCGACATCCGCTACTGGATTTTCATATACCCCATAAGATAGTTCATCATAAGGATTACCAATAAACTCTAATTCAGGATTACCTCCATACATTACTCCTTCTTCTTCATAAGGAATACTTCCCTTTTTTAATTTATCAATAATATTATTAGGAGCAACACTTATTCCATAATATTTAAGTAAAATAGTTAGAGCAACAGACTCACATCCTGTAGGATAATTAGGATACTGATTAATAGTGGGAACTCCTTCTATCTTAACTGTGGACTCTCTTATTTTTCTTTGTTTTTCCTCCCATAATAAGTTATTATACTTTTTACTTAAACTATTATATTGTGTTTCAAGAGATAATAGTTTTTCATTAACAATATCAAATTCTTTTAATAAATCTTCAACTTCCTTAGTTTTTATTTCATTATCTTTTTCAATAATATCCATTTCTTCAATTAACTTATCTACTGTTATGGTATTATTATCTGATTTATTTAGTATTTCTTTTTCTAATTCTTTTTTTTGCTCTTCTAGTGATGATAAATTAATATTATTACTGGTATCTAATACTTCATTATCCGAAAAATATTTATATAACTTTCTATTATCTTTTTTGATATTATTAATATTAATACATAGATATATTGTTAAACTAATAAATATTATTGATGGTATTAACCATAAAAAATACTTTTTCATCATCTTACCTCGACATTAGATAATTTTAAGATATTATTATCTATTCTAAATGTATATATATAATTCGTAGTTAAATCATTTTCATATTTAATATTTACTAATAGATTATTATCTTTTTCTTCAATATCGACAGAATAAATATCTAAGTCTATATCTTTACTAGTATTACCTGATAAAGATATATATTTATCAATTATATTAATATTATCATTTAGTATTAAAAAATCTTTTATACCAAAGTATTTATCTGTTATATCATAGATCGTATCAATATCGATATATTCATTAGTTACTTTATCATGATAACGATTATCCGTATATTTAAAGGTCTCTAATAAAACTATTTTATCTTGATATTTATCTTTATGAGTACTTATATAATCAATAGCAAAATTAGTCATAAATTCATAATTATCAGATAAACTATCATAAATAGAAAAATCACTATTATTATATATTAAATAATCAATATCATAGATATATTTTTTAATATCACTAGCTAATTCTTCTTTATCTTCTTTATAAAATAATGTATAATCATAGTCTTTATAATCATAAGCATAAGTATTTTTAAAAATATTAAAGATAATAAATACACTAGATATCATAATTAAAATAATTAATAATATTTTTTTATTCATCATCTCACTACTTTCTTAATTTAAGTCTATCATAATATATCTATTTTTACAATATGTGATTTAATTTGTTATATGAAAAAAAGATGACATAGAGAGATAATCTCAGTGCCATCTTTATTTTATTTTAGTTAATTTGCGTGTAATTGTTTCATCAACAGGCGGAACATATTCAACTAAATGAAAACCATATAAATGATTATATTTTTTCATTACCCTTTGTACTCTACTTAATTCTCCGGATTTATCAAACAAAATTTTTGATTCTACAAGTTGTTCAACTCTATGTACTTCACTAGGATTCATAGCAGCTATAGAATATTTATTTTCAAAATCAATATTAAAGGCAACTTTAACTCCTGTCTGATTATTTTGGGCTATTTTAGAATTTAATTCTTCCATTAAAAGATCATAATAAGTATATTGATTAGATCCTTGTTTTAATAAAACTACTATACATAACGTTCCTTTACTGCTTTTTAAATCTTGATAGTTTGTTAAATAAACAGAATCGATATTTTCATCCTTATATAACTTTTTAATATTATCTGTTAATTCTTGTGACAAAAAAGAATGTTCTTCTTCGGTAAGTTTTATTCTTTCCCTGACTACTTTGTCTAAATGTAATAAATTATTAGCTCTAGCAATCTTTAACATATTTATAAATTCTGGAAATTGAGTATCACCAGCATATATACTTTTATCCCATTCATACCATATATCAAAGGCATCTTTTGCTCCATCTTTTAACATTTGTTTAACTCTTGCACTTTTAAAAACAACATTATTCTCTTGATCATCTAGTGAGTGATGTAATCCTTTATCTTGATAAATCTTCGATTTTAAATCAGCTTCTTCTTTATCACAATAATGTGCGTGCTTTGCTTCAGTGGTTACTTGTTCATCAAATTCAAAAAGTAATGATAATAAAATATCTTTTTCTTTTAAATCACCTAGAGCATCTCTCATAGCCTCATGTTCAATTTCTTTTTTCTTTTCTGGCGTAATGCCATCAAATGGAGTGATATCACCAATTAATGTTTCACCTATTTCATGTATAACTAACATTTTCAGTTCTTTATCTGTATCAAAATTATATTCAAATTCAGAATTTAAGGCTATTGCCAGACTTAAAGTTCCAATTACGTGTTCAGAAACTCTTTCAATTCTATTGGATTTAATATTCCAATGTTTTTTATCCCAACCTGATCTTACTTTATTTTTTAATCTAAAGTTTAAATGATAGAATTTAAATATTTCTTCACATTCAGAAGGCATCTTACTACATAATGAAGCTATAATTGAACTTCCCTCTTTAATTAATTCCGATGCCTCAATGTTATTTTCTTTTTCCTTAATTAGTTTTGTTAGTAAAAGATCTAACATTTTATATTTAAATATTAATTTACCATTTTCAGTATTCATATCTTTGGCTTCTAATATTTCTTCTTTATATTGTTTTCCTAATTTTAAATTTTCAAAATTATAATTAGAATATAAATTATTAAATTCCGTTAGAAGCATCATTCTATAAATTTTAGATACATTACTTGTTTCCTTAAATTCAGAATCAATAGCGGTTGCTAATATCATACTTCCAAATAAATGATCCGCTACACTATAGTTATTTGGTTCATCAATAATTCTATTTTTCAATTCATCTGCTTTAACATAAAAATTTAATGTCTTTATTATTTCATTCATTTTTTCCATTCCCAAAACACCTCTCAATATGTATTATATCATACAATTATTATATATAAGTAAAAAAATATATTTTAGTTTCCAGTAATCATTATTCCAAATGCTCCAATTAAAGCTAATATAATTCCAATATAGTTTATTTTGCTAGATTTTTCTTTTAAAACAAATATAGAATATATAAGTACAAATGGTGTATATAAAGCTGTTAGTGGAGAAGCAATTGAAGCATATGTATAATTAAATGATACTAATAAACAACCAGTTCCTAAAACATTCAATAATGATCCAAGTATTGAATACTTATACTCGACAATTTCATTTTTTACATTTTTAATTATTAACATCATTTTTTCTTTAGTAATTATTAAATATAAAATGGATACAGGTATTTGTACTAAAGCTATCGCAACTAAGAAGTCAAAAGATGAAGTTTTATTTATTATTCCTTTGGTTAAAGTATCAGATAAGCCAACTGCTACTGCTGTAAATAATGGAATTAATACTGCTATATTTTTTATATTTTTAAGTTTAAATTCAGAACTAATTGATGTTAAAATAGTACCAACTAAAGTTACTAAGATAAGTATGATTTGTAAATAATTTAATCTTTCGCTATTTATTATCATTGAAAATAGTAATGTATAAATAGGATAAGTAGATATTAAAACAGTAGTAATACTTAAATTCCCTTTTGATAAAGCATAAAATACTAATGCTTCTGATAAAATTGCAGATATAATAGCATAAGGAATGCACTCTATAATACTATTTATTCTGGCACCAAATATAAATCCTAAGGGTATCCATAATATAAGTCCAAATAGCATATCAAAGAAAAATGCTACTGATGGATCTAATTCTTTATAACTTTTTTTAAGTGCTATTTCCATTCCAGTCATAAATATGGCTGATATAATAGCAATAACTATTCCAATCATATTTTTTCTCCTATTCTATCTTAAAATCATCTAAATCAATAATTTGAGCATAGACATCCGCTCTTATATTACCTTTTTCAGGAAGAATACCTAAACTAATTATTTCATCATTATATTGATAATCTTCAAATATACATTTTCCTTCTACTTCATTTTTATTGCCAAATTCAATATTTAAAATATACTGATTACCAGTTCCTGTTTGCTCAAATATTTTATTTTGATATTCAATTGTTGTATCAGATAATCTAGTATAGTTCATGTTTTCAATTACTTTTCCTACATATATTAAGTTATCATCCGGTATTATTACTAAAACATTATTCCCACTTAATTCACATTTAATATATTTAGCAGTATTATCTTCTTCCAATGAATACCATGTTTTAGTTTTAACTATATATTCATTACTACCACACTTAATTTTACAATTTTCTTTTATTTGATCTATTAAATTATCCATATATATTCCTTCTTTCTTTAATTTAAGTCTATCATAATAATTATATTTTTACAATATGCATTTTAATTAAAAAAAAGAATACTTAATTATTGTATTCTTTACATTTTTAATACTTTCTTATATGTATTTCTATATTCATTAATATTAGGTGTATTATAATCATGACAATATTCAATTATATGATAGTCATTAAAAATACTATCTGTTATTAAACTATCTTCTTGAGTATAACATGATACATTAATAACTCTATTTCCTATTATTTCATTAATATGTTCTTGTAATCCTTTTTCATTTTTTAAATTATCAACCATAAAATGTAGTCTTAATTCTAAATTATCATTACGTATTTTTCTATTTATTCCTTCTAAGTCATAATTATCTAATGATATATATGTATCTAATCCTTTGCTATTAAATAAGTATTCTTCAGCAAATGATAATTCTTTTTTTATACTATTGCTTAAATATTTATCTAATTTTTTATTACTTAGAATTGAATAAAATAAATATACTCTATATATATCATCTAGATAGCCACTATCACGATTATTTTCTATTAATGGTAATATTTTATCTAAATCATTAAAATTAATACATATATCTATATATTTATCAGAAGGATTATCTAATAATAATTCTATTTTATCTAATTCTTCTTTAGTTAATTCAAAAAATAACGAATGATTAGCTTTAGATAGTAGTCTTTTTAAATATTCTTCCATGAAAAAATCTCCTTTATTTTATATATTAAATTCTTATAAATGATTCCTCTTGTACTAGAGTATCCGCGGATTAACTTGTTAATCCGTTAGCGAAGCGGTTAATAAAAATAGAAAGTAATTAATACTCTCTATTAATAAGAATCAACATTTATCTTTACTAATTTATTATCTTCACCAAAAGAAGCTGCTTGTACAATAGTTCTAATAGCATTAATAGTTTTACCACTATGACCTATTACTTTAGCTACATCATCTTTTGATACCATAACTTCTATTAATAAAGTATTTTCTTCATCTGATTCAAATTCTTTTACTGATACACTATCGCTATCTTCAACAAGACCTTTAACGATTAATTCTGTTAAACTAACTAAATTATCCATTACTTACCTTGTTTTGCATTATGGAATTTTTCCATAATTCCTGCTTTACTTAATAAATTTTTAACTGTATCAGTAGGGATTGCTCCATTATTTAACCATTTCATAGCTTTTTCTTCATCTATTTTAACTTCAGCTGGAGTAGTTAGTGGATTATAAGTACCCACTGTATCAATAAATCTTCCATCTCTAGGACTTCTTGAATCTGCTACTACTAAACGATAATATGGTGCTTTCTTTGCTCCCATTCTTTTAAGTCTTAATTTTACTGCCATTATATATTCCCTCGCTTTCTGCTAGTATTATAATACAAAAAAAATATACTGTCAACCTTTTTTTGTTACAGTATATTATATTTTTATAATTATTATCTATGCAGTAAAGTCTACATATGCCTCTTCACCATTTTCACCTTCAAAAGTAATAGTACCATTATAAATTTTACTATAATCATCTGTTTGAGAATTATTAGTTTCTTCTAACCATATTACTAGATAATAGTCCTTACTTGTACTAGATAAATTTATACTTAAATTATTACTATTACTAGTCATATATACTTTACCATTATTAGTATTAGATGGTGTTATTACATCACTAACTGCTGTAAAACTACTATCATATAATTGACACCTTATATCATTTGTAGTATATGTACTATTTGTCGTTGTAATAGATGGTGTTAAACTTACAGTATCACCTGTATTAGAAAGAGTAATACTATATAATGAACAAACATCTCTTCCATTCTTATCAATACATTTATTTGTTTCTTTACTTATCGCAGTACCTACTAAGTTATCGGATAATGGTACTAAATTATTAGCCCTATATATAGTTGTTAGATTTATACTAGCTCCAAAATCAAATGTTCTACCTTCAATATTATCACCTGTATTATTAGCTACCGCTACAAAATAAGCAAGTGTTACTCCTAGTAATGATATTATTACTATTCCCATTACGGCAAAAACAGATAATTCTACTTTTTTTCTCATAATTACTTTTCACCCTCTTCTGTACCAGATATAGTTGATGATAATTTTTGTCCATAGATAGAATTATATGTAATAGAGGCACTATACTTCCCACCAACATCTTCTTCTTGATGACGTTCTAAATCACTAAGCCATATTACTAGAGTAAATTTCTTTTTAGTAGGAATTCCTGTCTCTAAAGCACTATCTAATATAAAATTACTACCTAATGGCATACCATCAGTACTCTTTTCTATCTTAGTAATATTTTGATAAATTTCTTCATTTTCATCTAGTACTAGATAACTTAAATTAGAAATATGTTCAATATTAAAATCAATAGTACCAACAACATCCTGTTTAGCAGAATCATTTGTTACCTCAATATCATAGGCATCACAAGCCCCATTTCCATAGTCATCAACACATTTATTACGATATGCCCTCATGATATCAGAGTCCGCTAACGGAATAAGATTTTTTCCTGAATATTTTGATGCAACTTCAAGTTCTAATGTTAAATGTCCTGATTTAACATCTAAAGCATCATTATTAGATCTATCTCTAGCTGTAAAATAAGAAAATGTTACACCAAATAGCATAATAATAAAACTAAATATATATATTGTTAATAATAAATATTTTTTATCTTTTGCCTTCATATGGTCACCCTTCTACTATTAATATGATATCAAATAATTAAATCTTTTTCAATAGATTAAAAAGAAAAAAAGAAAAAAGATGTTAAACCTTTATTTCTTTATTTATTCTTTATTTTCAAAATCAATTTCTAATAGTTCTAATAAATTAGTAATTGTAATAAAGGTAGATTTTTTCCCTGAGTTAGAAAATTTAACAGGTATACCACCCTTTTCTTCCCATTTTTCTAAATTAGGGGGAAAGTCATCTACAAGAATGGATCCATCTGGATCTACCATATCTCTTTTTTCTATATTTTTAGGAACTATTATTACTTCGATATCTGGTAATACTTCTTTAAAATATTCCTTTTTAGCATTACCTTCTTTTTCCGAATGAACATGAGTAAGTATCTTAGTATCAAAATAATTACTTAAGGTCTTTATTTTGGATATTGAATTATCGATTTCTCCTGAACTAATAAGAAATTCTTTCCAATCTATACTTTGATAATATTTATTTATTTCACTATCTTTAGTAATATTTTTTTCTTTTAATACCCGATAAGATTTATTTATCGTATCAAGGATTACTCCATCACAATCTAAATACAGTTTTCTTTTTTGCATAGTATCCTCATTACTTAAGTGAAGTTTTGATTTCTTCTCCACTTACAAAAGATACTATTTTCTCTGATGATACTTTGATAACAGTAGGATCAATTACTTTTAAGTCTTCGATGGATTCTACTACTCCTGATGGTTCTCCGATAAAGTTAGAATTAAATTCATCATGTAAATCGACACGGTAAACAGTACCATCTAAGTCATCAACAATATTTGTTACTTCAGAGTCTTCATTAGTACTATCATAATAATATATATAATATTCTTCATCTAGTTGTTTTAGTGATTCACTTGCTAGTATTCTATTCCTAATACTAGTAGTTTCTTCCTCTTCATTTTTATTACTTTTACTAAACCATTTAATATCTTTCGTAGCAAAGATACCTGTAAATAAATAAGTTAAAGAAAATAATGCTATCAAAACTATCATTATAGTTACAAAACCTTTAGTAGTCATTGGTTTATCCTTATTTAATTCTTGAGCCTCTTTAACATTCTTTCCAGATCTTTTTGCTTCTTTTCTTCTTAATTCTCTTCCCATATATAACACTTCCTTTTTTTAATTATAATATAAATAATTATTATTGTAAATTAATAAAAGACATTTTTTAGGTATAAGCCTTCCGGTGAAGCTGTCTTGCCCGCTGACGACCTATCTTCTTTTTTTAAGATATCTATTATTTCTTCACTCTTTATTTTTCCTTCTCCGACCATAATTAATGTTCCTACCATATTTCGAACCATATATCTTAAAAAGCCAGTTCCGACAAAGATAAAAGTTATCTTATTTAGATTTTTAGGATCCCTTATTAAATTAGTTTGAGATATAGTACGTACATAATCATCTTTTTCTTCATCTACTTTTGTAAATGATTTAAAATTATGTTCTCCTTCTAAATATTTCATAGCTCTTTCCATTTCAACAACATCTAATTTTTGATTATATTGACAAACATAATTTCTTTCTAGGGGGTTATATTCTCCCATATTTAGTTTATAAATATATTCTTTCCCAATAGCGGAAAATCTAGCATGAAAATCATCTGGTACTTCAGCACAATTTCTTACAAAGACATCCTCTGGTAAAAGAGAGTTTAATCCCTTACTTAATTTATCTAATGGAATCTTCTTTTCTAAATCAAAATGAATTCTTTGAGCAATAGCATGAACTCCAGCATCAGTTCTACCTGAAGCATGAATATCTACTTTAACTCCGCCATTTATTTCTTTTAAAGCCTTTTCTATTTCTCCTTGTACTGTTCTTTCTCTCGGTTGTTTTTGATACCCCTTAAAATTTGTTCCATCATAGGAAACTGTAATTAAATATCTCATTATACTACCTCCATCAATATATAATTACCACCACTAAAATAGCAATATTTAATATAAGAAGTAAAACTTCTTTAATACCAAATTTATTTAATCGATAGTTAGTCCTCGACTTACCATATCCAAATAATTTTAATTTCATATCTATGGATATTAGATTTAATCTATTTATCGAATAATTAAATGATTTTATTATTATATTTTGATAATATTTTATCTTCTTACCTACTGAGTCTTTATTATTAAATCGCTCTTTATATATATTGTTAAATCGATCTAGTTCGTCTTTATAGATAGTAGGAATCCTAAATAGCAATGCTGTATAAAGTATTACTTTACTATCTTTCTTAATACTAAAGGGATCTAATACTCTACCAATAGCATACATAGTCTCGTTAATAGTAGTAACATGCATAAATATTAAGATATATGTAATGATAAAGATAAACCTAAAGAGATCTCCTAGTAATATTTCTATTGGACTAAATGTAATAATATTAATAATTATAATAAAGAAGATAAAGTATTTGAAATAACTTATTTCTTTTAGAATTATTTTGATATTAATACCACTACTTACAAGGGTAAGGATTAAATAACTAAATAACATTATAACATCTTTATAACTATTTATAAAAATTGAACTAATTAACATTATAATTAAAAATATTAACTTTAATGTTGAATTAAGATTATGAGCTAAGGAATCTTCATTTATATATTTTCCAATACTATTTGACATTTCGATATATATCCTTCATTAATTCTTTGATGTCATATGTTATATCTAAAGAAATATTTTTCTTTTTTCTAGCAGTATTAATAAAATCAATTATCTTAGGTACTTGAAGGGATGAGCCTTCTAGTTTATCTGTTTCCTTTAATAAGTCTTTTTTATTTGAACTTGATATTAATTTGCCATTTTTTAATAATATATATTTATCACATACTTCATAAGAGAATAAAATATCACTAGTAAGTATTATTAATGTTTTATGATACTCTTTTACTATCTTCTTAAATAGTTTAATTAGTATCTTCTTATGATAATCATCTAATTCTGGTAATTCATTTATGACTAATACTTTGGGATTAGTTACTAAGGCTATTCCTACTTTCAATAATATCTTTTCACCACCGGATATTTCATTAGGATTTAGATATTTGATATGATCATTTATTTTAAGCATTTTAAAAACAAAATCTATTTTTTTATTGATTGTTTCTTCTTGATAATTACTTATAGGCAGTTTTAGTTCATCATAAACAGTATCACAAACAAAATCATTTTGATTATTGCTCATGTAACTTATCTTATTTTTACTATAACTACTTATTATTTCACCTTGATAATCATTTATTTTACCAGTAATTATTTTACCTAAGTAATCTTTTTCTATTTCATCAGAAGAAAGAATAGTATATATTTTTCCTTCTTCAAATTCACAATCTATATCTTTTAATATTTTTTTATAGACTACTTTTTTTAGGGTTAGGGCCATAATTTATCTAAAGCCTCCTTATCTTTTAAGTATACTTGTTCTAGTAGATCATATAAGATAAGATTGTGAGATAGTTTTACAATAAATGGTAAATTAAAGCCTATTTTTTCTAGTAAATCATCTTTATATATTTCTTTAGGAGATGCCTCTGCTAAAATGCTTCCTTTATTTAGAACTATTATTTTATCTGAATCTAATGTTTCTTCTAAATCAGTTGTTAAGAGAATGATTGTTAAGTTGTAATCTTTTTGATATTCTTTTAATACTTTTAAAACTAGTTTCTTATCCATAGGGGTTAGTTTACTTAAAGTATTATCTAAAAGAATTATTCTTGGATTATGAATTAACGAAGCCGCTACTAAAACTTTATTTTTTTCTGATTGGGTAATATCTTCTAATGATTTATCCAATATATTATCAATATGAAATTTTTTAGATACTTTATCTAAGGTTATATTTATTTCATTCTTAGTATATTGAAGACTTTCTAGAGGAAAGGCTAAACAGTCTCGAATAGTATCAAAGTATATATCGTTATCCATACATATACTAAAATTTCTTCTTATTTTATCAATAAAGAAATTATTTAAAAGATAGCCATCAATATTTATATATCCTTCACCTCTAATGATACCTGAAAGTAATTTGGCAAGAGTTGTCTTACCCGAGCCATTTAATCCTACAATGGTTGTAAAAGTTCCTTCATAAATATCTAGGTTAAGATTATCAAATATTATATTCTCTTGATATTTGAATGTTAAATCTCTTATTTTGATAATACTTCTTTTCATACCATGCACCCTCTTTTAATATTATATATTAAATAGTTGTAAAATACAAGGAAATAGATGTAAAATACTTGTCAATTAATATCTTAATATCTTGATAAAACAAAATAATATGCTACAATAAGGATAGAGGTGGACAGTATGAAAAAAACGATAACTAAAGTAATTAGAGTTGATAATGAAACAAAAAAATTGATGAATGAGTTTTATAAAGATATGAAAAGGGATAAAACACCCCCTTATGCTGTTTTTCAAGCCGATACTGGTGATACAATTGTTACTTTATATGAATCTGGTAAAGCAATGTTTCAAGGAGTATCTGCGGATATTGAAGCTGATATGTGGATGAATATTGGTAAGAATAAAGATGATTTAGAGTATTTTATGGATGACGATATTAAGAAGGAAATAAAAGAAGAAAAAACAATTCCGATAGAGATAAATTCTATTGGTTCTGATGAAGTTGGTACGGGAGATTATTATGGTCCTATTGTTGTTACGGCTTCATACGTAAAAAAAGAAGACATTCCTTTCTTAACAGAACTTGGAGTTAGAGACTCAAAGAAAATTAGTGATGAGCAAATACTTAAAATAGTTCCTAAAATTATTAAAAAAATACCATATAAAACGATTATGTTATCGAATAAAGAATATAATGAAAAATAT
>ODAI011233772.1_pt1 | contig 61476 bp, 95 predicted proteins | sample 1539321 | NCBI WGS metagenome assembly ODAI01 (sample SAMN02144231, study PRJEB22623) | gut metagenome | biome: sheep rumen | host: Ovis aries | place: New Zealand
ATTTCCATATATGAACAGATTCTTGTCTTCATCAGCGAGTTTGCGAACTTTTTCGTACCTCTTCTTCGCCTCTTCAAGCAACTTGTCGTAGTCAATTGTCATGTCAATGTTCATTTCCTGTATCTCCCATTTCAAGTATCTTGTCCCTTGTTCGATTATACACTATTATCCATCCAATGTCGTCAAACACGCAACCAATTCCCCATAGCAGAATCGCCGTGTTCAAGGATGGCATGGCGAGAATTGCGATTGCGAAACCAATCATGGCAACCCCATTCCGAAATATGGAGCTGGTGTTGTCGTACATTTCCCTCTGCTTTCCATTCCACAACTTTGACTGGAACATCATGATGCACTTGCCAATGAAGGTGGTGACTATAGACGAGTAGAGAAGGGTCAAGATTGCGAATACCCAGACGTTGTAGTTTATGAACACAAGGTAAAACGCCAGAAGGAAACTGCCAATGGATTCAGTCAATGCAAGCCATGTGAAGAACCTCATGGCGAAATCCCTTGTCCTGTTCTTCCATATTGCGCCAATGATGAGGGCAGACAGGCAGAACCACGCACCCTCGAACGAAATGTACTCTGCAGGGAGCTTGGATATGATTTCCTTCACGATGGGTGGATTGGAATAGGTGTAAATCAATCCAGATATCGCAGAAGAGAACAAGAGAAACCCCTGATTCTCCTGTATCTGGATGTTGAACACCCTCTTGAAATATGTCCAGAACCTGTTCACCAGGGTTTCCCACTTTTCCACATGTCATAGGTCAATGCCGTGACAAAGGTCTTTCTGCTCTTGTCATAGACGAACACTGCATTGTCCTTCCTCCACACGGTTGTCCTATTGCTCTGCTTTTGAAGGAAATCCAGCTTTCCGCCATGAAGGAGATTGAGCAACTGCCGTTGGTCATACGACATGCCCAAACGCTCAATGCATCTCTGCTTGAAGTGACTTCTCTCAGCCTTTGTCTTCGTCATTTGTTTTCTTTTTTCTTCTTTGCCTTACCAGCCTTCTCAATGGCTTCCTGAATCACCTTCTTGACGAGCATCGGCCCTTCGCCTGGGGAAACATCCTCATAAGGTGCATCTCCGCATTCCATGGCTTCCTGCCAGCGTTCATGACACCAGGTTGCCAAATCATCAATGAGGTCGTACACATCATCAATCTTCTTGGGATAGATGTTCCACCCAATTCGGAAGAGGTCATGCACAGACTTCACCATCAAGTCCTCGCAAGCCTTTTCAAACGCAGGCTTATCGTCCGCCTTTGCGGCATCCCAAATCTTGTCCTTCAATGGCTGAAAGTTGGTCATTGTTGCGTATCTCCTTGATAATTACAATTCATCATCCCTGGAAAGCACGTCAAACACGTTCTGTATCTGACCATCAACAAACTTCCCATCTGGCTTTCCAGGAAAATAGTACCTGATTCTGTCCTTGGCTTCCTTGATTGTTGCCTTGAGCCGATTGATTTCATCCATCAACTTCCTGTGTTCGCAGTATATAGCACCACGAAAGGCGCAATCTGAACAATCGCATTCCATGACACCATTCCCTTCAAATTCTGTTGAACGCGCGGATGACTGGCTTCAGATTGGCGTTGTCAAGAAGTTCCTTCGCATTGTCTGGAAGGTCGGAATAAATTGCTTCAACCAGAATGTCCATGAGGTTGTCTGGGTCGAAGTTGCCCTTGAGGGTCAGGATTCTGCTTCCCTCAAGCTTCGCTGTTGCCAAATCGGCGCCAAAGTTCACGAACCAGCAACCAGTAAGGCATATGCTATCGGATGTCTGGTGGTCTGAACCTGCAAGGTAAATTCCATTTGTCTCGTCTACTGTTTCCATGTCTCTTTCTCCATGTACAGTATACCACAAAGGTCAGCAATTGTAAACTTGCTGACCAATGTTCCCCCAATTTTGGTTTTGTCAATCAATCGGAGGAGTCACTTGACGAGCCGAAGCCACAGGAGCACTTGTCTTCGTGCCAACCCCTAATGGTGTCCACACGGTCGGAAACATGCTCGTCAGGATGTTTCTTCTTGTCTATTTCATGCAGGGCGTAGGCAATGCTGTACTTGAACGAGGTCTTCCATCCCCATCCATTAGCCGTGCCATAGTCAATGAACCACTTCTCGGCCAAATCATCAAGCGAGTTGTGCTTCAATAGATCGTTCACTACGCCGTCAATAACCTTCTTCCGAAGAACGTCGTACTTGTTGTAGTTCAACTTGCGTTCGTCATAGGCTTCACGCATCTTCTGATATATCTTCAATGCGTCTCCATACGGAATTTCAGATGGAATGGAATCAGGGTCGTCAAAGTCAACGTCAACGTCTGAACCAAAACCCTCGTCTCCCTTCACTGCCTTGAGAAGTCTGTCGGCATCCTGAATCTCAAAATCGTATTTCGTCAGACGTCCACCACCAGGAACCTGGTCGCTTGCAACGTCAGCAATCCATGACATCACATCGTCTTCGTCATACAACTCTGGGGCAGAATCAAGATCAACCTTGATTGTCCGTTCGTCTCCGGCCTTCAACTTCTTCCCATAATGCCCATGCGTGAACGTGAGCGTTACGTCCATGATTCCTCCATTCGTCTCGCTTTCGTTCATGTTGTATCCAAACCTCTTCAACAGATTGTCCTCGTCAACAAGAATCCACTCGTCATCGTAGTCGAACCTCATTCCCCCGTATTCCTTTTCAAGGGCGAGTTCAACCTGATAGACAAGTTCCTCAAAGGAGTCAACAAGTCCAAGGTCAATCACAACTGTCTCGGTTGAGCCAGATTCAATCCCAAGTTCCTTGTCGTCAATCATCCATTGGATTTCAACCTCATCCTCAGACGCAGACCAATCATCGGAATCGTCAAATCTCTCGTTTACCCGAGCCTCTATTCCATTCACCCTCCTTCCAAATTTATCGTCAGTGTTCTTGAGTTTGTCCAGGAAATCAAGGTCGTCCTGTGACAAGCCATCGTCCTTCTTTGACTTGCCAATCTTCTTCTGGAACTTTGGCTTCCTTCCCTCGTTCGCACTGAAGCGAATCATGGAGCAGTTCTTCGTCTTGATGATGTCTGGGCTTTCCTGCCTCTGAAGCGCATCCCATTCAGATGCGAATTTCTCGAAGTCATCCCCTTCAGTTGGTTTCATTACCTCCTTTCTGAGTTCAAGTCCAACCTTGCCATCGTCTTCATTCTGCTTTCTGTCCCTGAACATGTCAAATATCTCAATGTCCATGTGCTTGATTATGTCAGAATGTCTGGCAAATAGTTTGTTTGCTGGATCGTAGAACAGAATCTCGTTTCCATTGTAATCAGCAATGGCTTGAACACCAGCATCATTGCAGCTTGAAATTATGTTGGATGCGTACCCAGCTCCAAGTGATTCACTTACAATTACCTTCATGTTGATTCACCTATATTTGGTTGTCCATAGATGTATTTACAAACATGAATCAGAAACTGGGAATGTCAACGTTCATGGCTTTCAACGCATCCTGCCGCTTCTTCCAATCTGCCAGAATCAAGTCCTTGAATGGATTGAACTTGTCTCCAATTTCGTGGAACTTGCATCCAGACTCGGCATGGAAATGGCAGATGAACTTGCGGAACTTGGCATCTGGCTCAACGAATCCACCTTCCTTGAGGATATGCTCGTAGAGGGACAACTGAAGACCATAGAGGTTGTACTCGCAGTCTGGAAGGGTGTCAATCGGGGAAAGGAAGGTGTCCCCCCACTCGTTGTCCATACGAATCTGCTTGTTCGTCTTCCAGTCAATGAGAAGATAATCCCCACTCTCCTTGTTGCGTCCAATGAGGTCAACCGTCCCCGCAACGTTGATTACCGGATCAAAGATGATTTTCTCCGACTCGTAATCGTAGGGACGTTCCTTCATCTTGGACACAACGGCTTGAATCTGCTTGAAGACAACCTGCTGCTCTGGGGTGAACGTGGAATCGTCAACGAAATCCCCATTGAAGATGCGTTCGGCCACGCTGTGCATCCTGACTCCATGCTTGCAGGCGGTCTTGTTGATTTTCGCCCATCTGTCCTTGATTTCCTGCTGGGTAACGCCCTCCTTCTGGGCGCACAGCATTGACATGCCCTCAAGGTCAAATGGCTTCTGGTACTTGTGGATGAGGGTTGTCACGCTGATTGGCTTGTACTTGAGCTGCTGCTCCTTGTCAAACACCTTGTACACATGCCCCTTGGACTCAAAGCACACCTTGAGTCCATTCTGGTTCACAATTGACTTCTTTTCCGAACTTACTGCCATTTTGTCATGCTACCTTTCTTTTCTTGTAGTTGATTCCATATTGCTCAAGGGTTTCAATCGCCTCTGCGAAACGCCGATGCCCATCAGAGGTTTCCCTGTCCTCATCCTCCATTTCCTTCTGGATGTCGCTTATCCTCTTTCTCTCGTTCTCAATGCCACAGGCGTAGATTCCAAATCCACCCATTTCATTTGAAAAGTTGATTATGTCATGAACTTTCTCGTTGAACTCAACTCCATCTGCCAGGTCATGCACCACATCAGGGTAAGTCAACGCAATGGACAACGCCACGCCATATTTTCGGAAGAAATCCCATGCGTTGGTGTTTCGGCACATTTCATAGGAAGGTCGGTCGTAGTCCTCGTACCAACTCATTCCACTGATGAACGCATGCCCATCCCGGTCAACAACCAAGTCATGGAAGTTGGTTCCAACAGTCAGTTTCTTGAGCGTTTCGTATGGAATGGGAATGGCAATTGAATTCTTATCAATCCAGTCTCCATTCTTGAGCTGGAAAACCTCAACGAGAACGTCCTTGCCGTTGTCCATGTTCTGGTGTATAACCATTCCAAACCTGGTCTCGTAGTTAATGTTCTTGAAGGCGGTGCCAAACACGGTTGCAATGGCATACGCGCCCTTACGGTATCCCGTGAGGGTTATCGCATTGAATTTTGAGCATCTTACTCTGAAAACATCCATGGCTTCATCCACTATTACAGTATACGTTTTTGTTCGGGGTTTGTAAACATCAAAATCAGATTTCAACCTCTATTCCATACTTTTCGGACATGAGGTTCATCGCGTCTGCCGCCTTGTCAAGAATCTCCTGGTACTTCCTCTCGTACTCGGCCAGATCCTTTTTTGCCTTTTCAAGCCGATCAAACATGCGCTTCTTACTCCAAGTCATCTGGCTTTCTTCAGTTTCCGCAAGCGTCCATGAAACGCTCTTGATTGAATTCAGAGCCTGGAGAATGGCCGTGGTGTCGGAAAAGGTGTACTTTTTCTCTGGATGGTACACAATGGCAACTCCAAGATTGTCGTCCCTTTCATGTACAAGCTTGCCTGGGACAGAGTAGTTCATTGAACTCACCGAGACTGAACCAAGAATGTCCCTCAACCACCTGGTATTGTACTTGAGCAGGAAATGCCCATTCACAGTCTCAATCTTGGTGTTTTTCTCCCATCCACGTCCTGAGGAAAACATGGAGCAGAAATCCCATTCTCCATTCTCATCCTTGAACAGATTCTCAATGACCTCAATGGGAACAGGATGCCATTCCTCTGTTGAACGGACGTTGCCCCTGCACATCTTATATAGAAGCTCAAAGGTTGTCTCGTCCTTGTTCGTGTTGATGGCATAGAGGAAGTTCAGACGAATTGTGTCGTCCTCCCCAACGTTCACAAACACGTTCGTCCGATATGAATAGACCTTGAACCTGCTATCAGCAAAATGCAGAGCCTCATGTGGATCAACAAAGTGATTGATTGTCCAGTGATCCATGTAATATGACATTTCTTCCTCTCCTATTGTCGTTTTCAAACTACCCTTACAGTATACCACAACTCGAGTTGTATGTCAAGGGGGTCTGGAAATTGGTATAATTCAACTGGATGGAGAAACTGAACTATGGACGATAAGGCAGTATTGACGATTTACACGGATGAGTACGATTCAAACGAGAACGTTTTTGGTGGAGGGATGTCTGGAAAGACTTTCATTGACAACCTCCCAGGGGGATATGGAAAATCATTTGCCTCCGTGGACGATGCACTCCATTACGCAAGGAACAATGGAGTTGACATTGGAAGGATTGACTTCAACTACGTTGATGGCGACAACTATCAGTCTTTCTGGAAGTTCAAGGTTCAGAAATGGTAAATAAAACTGCCATGAAAATACTTAACCAGACATACAGAGACTTGGAAGTGTCGCCAACAATCGAATCAACAATGGTTTCCGAACTTCCAGAGACTTTTGAATTGAAGGACGATTCGGTTATCCACGTTGCAGACTTCGCCAAAGTGCTTGATGATGGGTCAATGGAATACAACTCAATGAAGGTTTCGGGCAAAACCTTCAAGCAGAAGATATACGAGTCGGTATAGAACACGCTTAAAACTGGATATTGGGACACACACTGCTCCCCCAATTCAACTGAACACGACAATGACTCGGAGGTGGTTCCTGGGTCTTCATTCAAGGCAATGATGGAATATCTCAGAAACCAAAAAGGTGGAGATGGTCAGACCATTGACTTGAGCCCGTCAGAATCGGAACTACATGGCGTTGATGGTTTCGTCAAACACGTCAATTTCGACTTTGAGCTTCTAAGAAGATACGTGGTTGTTAAAGACCTTGAGATTTCCAGCAAGATAGGGGAAAACAACACCACAATAACTGAGATAGACTGTCAGTTCGCAAGCAGCATGAACCTCTACACAACTGAAAGGACTTCACAGGGTGCAATAGAGACAACAAGCAGTTCAGTGAACTACAGTGGAAACGACAACAACAATTACTGCCAGATGCACATAGACGATGGGAACAAGATTTCTAATGAGTGGATTTGCCCGGCCTGTGGCAATCTGGTGGTATATGGATGGCTTGACACTTCAAGCGCGTTGAACAACAAGGCAATACCATCATGCTACTGCCTGATAGAGGCGAAGATCAATTCCACATGGGAGATAATTGGAGTCCAGCCAGTAATTCCAGCTAAGAGCATCACATATGTTGGATTCAACCTTCCAGTGAGAAAGGGACTAATCATAAGAGCCAGAACTGGATTCACCGTTGGGGCTAAATCTGGAAACTTCTCCAACGATCAGGATGGAAATGGCACAATCTCAAACAACGTGGCAAATGGGTTCAAGTGCATGGTTTTCTCAAACATTGAATATAAAGCGGAAAGTGAAGGAACATAATGACATTGCTTGACAAGATTTCCCAAAAGACAGAACAGAAAAACGATAAGCCAGCATCAGAGAAACAGGATGAATCTTCGGATGCAAGCATTCTGAACACAGTAGAAAGCCAGTTCCAGAAGATGATGTCCGAGTTCAACGCAATTGGTGGATTCAGCGTGGACACGGGGGAACAGCCAGTTGACACCATGATTGAACTTCTTTCTGGAAAGGACGTGGCGGTATCCATTGCGGTTCTTCTTTCCTACATCAGATACTGCGTGAACCATGGAATCAAGAAGGACATCACCCTCAAGATTGGCTACAACAAGCCCCCATCAATCCCAATGAACTTCGCCATAAACGAGGAACTTCTTGGGGATATCTACCCAGGGGACGTTGTGGAGATAAATTAACTCCCTTTCACAACTTTCGCGTTCACCGAGTCATCCATTTCAGAAATTTCCTGTACTGCAATCAGGTTCATTTTCTGCATCTGCTCTATGACAAGCCCCTCCTTCACCGTTCTTACGGCTCCGGTGAACTGTCCAAGTTTCACCTTCAGAACTTCATCGTCATTTCCCTTGATTTTCAATCGGATTATATCGTCCTTCAATTCACGCAAAGTGCCATCAAATCCATCTATATGCACAATCTCGTCAAGATTTTCGTTTATTCTGTCATAAGCGGCCTTTGTCAGATTCTGCTCGCTTCCCCACACCCGGTTTATTACATCCTGTCTCACCTTCAACTGATCTCCAGATTTCTTCCAGGATTCCCGCTCAACAACCAATTCAGAGTCAATTTCCTTTTCCTCGCCATTCTGCGTCTGAGCACTCTCCTGGTCATAGTCAACGAAGTTCAACTTCACCTGTCCATTGAACAAATCGTACAAAGTGTTCCCATTCAGAAGTTCGTCAATCTTTGTAAACCCTTTGGCATCGTCATCTGAAATCTGAAACAGATTTGTCGTGTTGAGGTCAAAGTCCCTCTCGGAGACAACAGACTCCACGTCCAGGTGGAGAAGTCTCATCTTCCTCACTATTTTATACACAGTATCGAAATCGTCCCATGAACAGTTCTTGAACCAGTAAAAAAGCCTCTGAAGCTCCTGGTTCACGAAATCAAGAACAACGACCCTGAAAAACCAGTCTGGGTGGTTCAGAACGCCATATTTGTCAATTTTCTTCAAGTCCCTGATTTTCTCGCTGAAGTACCTTGCCCTCTCCTCCGAGGTCAGATACCTCAATTTGTCCTTTTCATATGCGTTCATTATCTTCTCGTTCCACACCTGCTCGAAAATGGTCTGTGGAATTTTCCTCGTTCCAACCGACAGAGCCTTGTCCTGCTGGTCAAATGCATCCTGAATCAAGTCAACGTCAATCTTTATTATCTCGTCCTGAACCTCTTCCCTTGTCTTCTTCAATTCAGCCATCTTGGACATTGCCTGTGACTTTCTCGCAAGCATTGGCGTTCTTGCCTCAAGATCAACAACCTCTGAAAGTTCCAAGTCAATCTCAGACATGCTTTTCTGGACTTCATTTATCTCAACGTCCAGCTCCTGGATTTTCCTCATCTCCTCGCCATACCTCCTTTTGAGAATCTGGCGGTAGTCTGGTTCAATCGTTGTGTAAATCTCCTCGTCCTGGAACTGTTTGAACCAGAGATTTGTCTATGGAGCATTGTACAGTCTCTCAAGAAAAGCATTCAATTCCCTTGTCATCCTCTGTGACTTTCTGATAATCTGCAAAGTCTCGCGGGAAGTTATTGTCTTCTCCCCATTCTGGGAGTTCAATTTTCCCAGTTTCTTGTTGTAGGTCGATTCATCGAACTTCTCAACAAGTTCCTTCACGGCCTGTTCAACCTCTTCGTCATGTGTATCGTCTTCCGGAATCACCATCCATTTCCCGGTTCTTAGCTGAACTCCCTAAGTTTCCTTTCCATCCTTTCCTTCTGTACTATCCCCACCATCCTTTTTCTTTTCCTCGTTCTCTAGATACTCTGCCGCAGCATTATACTAATAATCAGGGAGTTTTTTGCCAATTTTTTCCTAGTTTTCCCTAGTAGTTTCAGTACCACCTTTCAAACTTTTGTAATTTTCGTAAGGGGTCATCTTTACGTAATACTGAAACACAGAAGTGTTCATGTTGTTTGCAAGACAACTTGTGAACTTCATCTGTAGTTTATATGCATCTGGTATGACTTCTGACTCATTGTGGAATGATTTACTAGGTGGAACGATATTTTCACTTTCGTCTATATTTGCGCCAATGGTGAAAGTAGCCCCACTTTGAGGTATTCCTTCAAAAAAACCCATTGGCGGAGTTCTGTTCAAGCCTACCGGAAACAACCTGAAATCTCCAGTACACATCAAGTGCCTTTGTCCGGTTGGCAACCACAGTTCATACAACGCCCCAGGAAACGCAAGTATTGACTTCTGCATCCATCTGTTGTTGTGGATAATGGTGTTGACGCACATGTAGTTGTTCCTTGCAGTTATAAAGTTGTCATTCACCAAAATGATGTCAAATTGAAACGAAACCTTTTCACTTCCAGGACCTTTCCAAGTTGGTGCAGGAAACAGATTGGTTGGTCTTGCCTGTGATCCAGTAAGTCCCATTGCAAGTCCACCAATGGCGTTTACTCCAGAGTTGATTATGTTTTTGACCATTTGACCAATGCCCATTCCAGCATCCTCTCCATTCCCCCATTCAGAATCGTTGCTTGACTGGTTTATTGCCGTGTTTCCATCAACTATATAGGGAAACACGTATGTGTTGCCATACACCCGTTTTCTCAACTCCATGTACAGAATGTAAGGAATTGTTATTACTGCGTCTTTTATATTTATGTTTTCAAATGTTTTTGCAATTGACTCTACAATGCTTTGACCTGACTTCTTTATTGCCTCCACGAAAGTATCGGAATTCGAATTTTCCTTTGCGTTTTGAGCGGCCTTAAAGTTATTCTTTGCAACCTGTAACGCCCCCGTAATCTTGCTTATGAAATTATCCACTGTGCTTGCATGATTTTTGAAAAAATATTCCTTTACCACGACAAATGGAATGGAATTCAACATGTCGTCCAACTATGTCAACGCCCTGAACGATGAAGGAGTTATTGCAATCTGTGGATATGACTTCTAGCCTGTTGTATCACATGGTCTGAATGAAAACATTGTCCAGTCTCCGGTGTCAACAGTATATGGATTGAAGTACTGCTAATCTCCATCGTGCAAAAGCATCGCAAATCCCCTTTTCTCAAATTTCGCTGGGTCTACATTCCATCCAAAGCCCTGAAATCTGCTTTTATCATTTACATCAAGTATTGTAAGTCCATCATCTTTTTTAGCCAATTGATAATTCGGAGTAACGGTAGCAACCTAATCAATTTTGGGCTTTGTCTCGTTTTGATTTGTCTGGCTCTGTCCATTTTCAGCAGACTGCTATCCACTCTGTTCTGGAGGCTTGTTTCCATTCCAGGTTGTTTGATCGTATTCATTCTGCATGTTCTTTGCTTCATTGGACATCCCGTTCATTCCATTTTCGGCAGCCTACGTGGCGTTCTGGGTCTGCTCTGCTCCATCTCCAAGCAAGCCATCAACCAATCCAGAAACTCCATCAAGGACCGAGGTTGCCATGTCTGCTGCGGCATCAAGCATGCCACCTGCAAGTTCAGAAGATGTGCCAAGGACTCCTATTGTCAAGTCTCCTGCTGCGCCCAGCGCGTCAGACGCAAGACTTGTTAGTCCCTGAGCCAAATCTCCAACAAGGTTTCCATCAGAGCCAAATACGCCACCTGCAATGTCCCCAACTGCGCCAAGAAGGGAACCACCTATGTCAGTTGCAGTATTCACAAGTGAACCAGCTACAGAAGAAGCCGTGTTCAGAAGATTGCCCCCAACCTGGGAGGCAGTTCCCAACATATCCCCAACCGCCCCTATTGTTGACGAAGCAAGGTTTCCGGCAACTTCCGCCGCTCCACCAAGAAGATTGCCTGCAAGGTTTCCAAGACTTCCAGCCATTCCACCAACAAGGTTCGATACTGCTCCAACGGCACTTGTTCCTGTGGATATGGCGGACGTCGCGGCACCAAACAAACCACCAACCAATCCACCATCAGAACCACCTCCACCAGAAGCAGTTCCTTTTCCAAAAACGCCATCAATGATTGAATTCGCCGCGCCACCAACTAAACCCGTTGCCATGCTTGACGCGCTTGCCACCATGTTTCCAATTGTGGCAGCGGAAGTTGAACCCAGTGTCCCAACCGACGACAGGATGCTGCTGGTCATTGCGCTTGCAGAGTTCGCGCTTTGCTTCAAAAGACCATTCACTGCGTTGCCAACCTGTGTTGTCAATTGATTCAATCCAGTTTTCCCAGAACTTGGTTGTGGGTTCAAGACCGAATTTATCAGGTTTGAACTTCCTTTCAGAGTTTTTCCGAGTATGTTTGACACACCTCTGTTGATCGTACCTGCAAGATTTGCCGTCTGCTGAACCATTGTACCACATGCCGATTTTGTGGTATTGTTGATTGTTTTGCCCATATTTGACGAACATCCAAGCAGCGCCTTTGAAGTGTCTGAAACTGCAGTTGAGGTGGCGGAAATCACCTTCGCCGAGGTGGTCAACGCGCTTTTGGTTATTGGGACCGCGGACTTTGCAACCAAATCAACCGCGTCCGTGGCAAGAGTCGCTGTCGAGCCAACAGTTTTGACAAGCGAACCAACAAGTTGCCCAAGTCCTGACGACTTCGTTTCATCAGTTTCGGCGCGTGCCTCAAGTTTCAACTCCTCTGTCACCTACCTTGCAACATAAAGTATGTTCCTCGCGTTCCTTTCCACCAAGTCAATGGCTGAAAGCGCGTTTCTGACCTGCTGTTCATGAAACACCCCCGAGACCCGCCCATGTAAAACCCTTTCGCGGATTTTCCCAAGTTCCTCTATTTTGGCAAGGGCATAGTCAAGTTTGCTTCTGCTCTCCTCTTCCAAGTCTATATTTGCCTTTTCTTCCATGTTTCAGTCTCACTTTCCAAAAATTGTTGTCTGTTCCGTAATCTCAGCGCCATCCCCATGTTTTCCAACCACCTTATACACAACCTGTACATGAAGGGCGTTTGACGTTGTGCCATCTTCCTCTTTTCCATCATTGCCCAAGTCAATACCAATTGACACAACTTTCGCGCGTGGTTCGTTGTCTTCAATTGCACGTTTTATCTCCTCGCCAATCATTTCCCTGTTGAAATTCACGTTCTGGGCGTACATTGAACGGTTCAGTTTGTGCCCAAAATCTGGACGAAGAACGCTCTCGCCAACCCTCCAGGTCAGAATGTTCCTCACCGAGACCTTTACCGCCTCAACATCGTACACCATTGGAACCTCGTTGATTTCTTCGCCATTGAACTGAATCATGTCAATGTCCGAATAGTGGTGGCGGTTCCTCAACTTGTCCTAAGTGGGTTTGTCCAACTTTACAACCAAACTTCCCATGTCATTGTTCCTCCAAATCACTTCTTCTTGGTGGTTCCAGCAGTTTTCTGCTTGGTTGTCTGCTGAACGTAATTCTCAATTGGCGTTGGCTTGTCCCCAACCTAAGTTGTAATTTTGTCCATTAACTTTCCGAGTCCACCAACTGTATAGTCAATTCCACTTTCTCCAAGTCCAAGTATTCCATCCACTGATTCCCCAACAAACCCAATCCCATCTTTGATTTTCTCATTCCCCTTTTCAATAACCCATGCAACATCTTCGTTTTCCCTGATCTTATCTATGCCCTTGGATGCCATGTCAATTGGGAAAGTAACAAGTTTGTCAACCTATGACATTCCCTTGTCGACTGATCCAGACATGTAATCGCTTGCTATGCCAACGCTCTCTCCAAGCCATGAAAAACCAGTTGACAAATATTTACTGACCTACCCACCCCAAGTAGTTGTTGTTGGAGATGGATTGCTTTCTGGTGGGGAAGAAACCAGACTTTGCTGCTGTGTCCCACTTGGGGAGGAAGAAGATGGAGTGGATGGTGTGGTTGGTTTACTGGATTGACTTGAACTGCCACCAAACAGGTTTCCAACAGTGGAAACGCCAGAAGAAGCCAGATTTGAGACAGTGCCAAACGCAGTATGACCAAGACTGCTTACGCTCTTCAGTGCGTCTCCAAACAGAGAAAACACGCCAGAACTCTTTTCGTTGTCCTAAGTCCGTGGGTTGGTGGACTGCTGTTGAGATGTTGACTGTTTTGGAGTCTGCTGTCCAAAAATCCCACAAGCACCACGAAGCGCGTCATTTCCCATGGTGGTTGTAATTCCCAAAGCCGCTCCAGCAATGGTTCCAACCCCACCAAGTTGTTTTCCAGTTAAACCAACCACCTGACCACTCTGCTAACCATCAGACTAACCACCAAGGACAGTAGCCAAAAAAGACCCAGTTGCTCCAATCGTGGACTGTCCAACCTTTGACACAAGTCCAAGAGTTGAGCCGGCAACGCCATTGACTAAATTGGCCGCGGAATTGGTTCCCTTCGCGGCAAGGTCAAGTCCTGCAGTTGCAATGTCTGTTGCAAGTCCCACCGTCCCCTTCGCTGTTCCCTCAACAAATCCACCGACAACGTCAGCTCCAGTTGATATCCAATCTCCAACTGTGTCAGCGCCATCTGAAACCCAATCTTTGAATGTATCATATCCAGATGACGTCCAGTCTTTGACCGTATCATATCCAGTTGACAACCATCCACCAATGGTCGACGCACGGTCGGATATGGCACTTCCAACGTCAGAAGCCACATCGCACACTGTATCGAAAAACCCTTTTTCCTCTTCTGTTGTTTCGGTGTTTTCTGGATTTTCAATCGCGTGGTCGTTCAAAGCCTTGTTTGCCTCTCCCAATTCACTGCTGTAAAAATCCTCTTCGCCGGTTATATCGTCCCATGGTTTTGGAGTTTCCTCGGATATGCCCTCTTCCCTTGGATCTCCAAGTTCTCCATTGGCGTCGTCTACGTCATTCCCCATTGGGGGTGAAGATGCAAGTTCCTCTTCTTCTCCTCTTCCTCCATAGTCTGGCTCCTCCTCTCCTGGCATGTCCCCATTCCTCTGCTGTTCCATGTCCTTTTCATTCTTTTTCTGCTCCTGCTGCTCCTGCTTCTGCTCTGTCTTCGCCTGCTCAAGTTCCTTCTTCTGTTGCTCCTTCTGCTCTTTCTTGTCCTCAGTCCCATCGTCTGTTGAACCTGAATTGTCCAAGTTGCCTAAAGTCAAGGTAACGCGCCGTCCTGCGACAAAATTTTCTGCCGTTTTCTTCTACCACCCAATAGAAGTCCCACCATAATCAACAATGCACAAATCAGAAACCAAAGTAAGAGAACGTAAAAGATTGCTTCTCCCAGAAGCATTCACTTCAAATGCCGAATAGTTTGTGGGTTTCACCCCAATGTACTTATATGTATAATTGATATATTTAGAATCGTTTTCCAGCCGAGATGAATAAGTTTCAGGCGCGGAATTAGTTGGAAGCGACCACCTCATTCTTGGACGCTGTACCTCCAATACTGCATTTGGATAAGGCGTTAAGCGATAATTGAGATACGCATTGTTATAATACCACCATGGGGAGTTGATGTCCTTCATCCAAGGGTAGAAAATAGCATCAAGAATGGAATATTCCGTGTCAATCACCTGTAAAGTTATGGAATTCTGACCATCTGACGCATATGGGGAAAACGAACCAGCGGTTGTTTCGCCAAACAAAGTCTTTATTTTTTCCGCTCCTGCTGGCTTAAACTCAGGCAAGTCAATTTGTCTGACATATGGAGTCAAATCTAAATATAAGTTCTGTTTCGCTTCATGAAACGTCTTATTTACCGAATAATCTCTATAGTATGGATATTCTACATTGGGGCTTGGCAGTTTCCGGCTATCATGAGGTGATAAAATTTTTCCATTTTCCCAATATTCAAAATATGGACAGCTAATTAGTGTTCCTAAAGAGTCGTAAAACCACAAATACACGTAATAATCTGGATCAGTTATGATGGTATTTGATGGAATTCCCGGCTAATGGAATTTGTCAAGAAAATTTTCAAGCCCCTAATGGGCATCGTTTCCCATTGGGTCTTGATAAGGGTTTTTCACCAATCTATCGTCAAGAAATGTTTGTTCCATTTGAATTCTCGTTAATGGTATTTACCATAATCCAAATGGAACTTCCAAATTCACAGATTTTTGGATTCAACCACAACGTACTTCGCGTTGTACGTCTTGAGCAAGTCCCTTATGTGCCTGGACTCATCCTGCGTCTTGGAATATATGTGGAACTGACATGAATCCGAGTTGGAGATTGGCATCTCAATGTATTGAATCTTCCACGGGTCAAGGTAGGACTTCGCTGCCCAGATTTGGTCGCCAGTGAGAACAACATCCACCATCCACAACTTGTCCTTCCTTACCTTCATCTCAAGCCACTTGACGAAATATGTTCCTACGAAATTGGCAAGCGCAGTCACAGTTGCCTTAATCCAAAGGGGAAGATCGGAAACCGTATAGACTATTACCAGTACGTAAAAGCCAAATGCGATTGCCGATATGAACGATGACCAGAACAAACCACCCTTAACGGTTATGATTGTCCTTGCGGTGTTCAAGATGACGTTCACCACCGTCAATACTATGAACAGAACCAACAATCCAATGTCTACATTTGCAATATCCATATATTATAGTATACAACAAATGAAGGAAAATGTAAAGGAAACGGCCACCCCCAAAAGGAATGGCCGCTCATCTTGATTCACTGGATTCAGCAAATCAATCTTCACCATCCTTGCGCTTGAATTCAAGGTTCTGGCTCCAAGCCTCCCCATCCAGACCAAGCGAATCAAGAATTGAAGGGAAGTCAAACGCAAACGCGTCGTTGATGCTCGTTAGGTTACGAAGTTCACTATCCTCCAGCATCTGCATTATGTCTTCCTCGCCAACGAGTTCAGAACGCAAAAGTTCCTGAAGGTTCTCCTTGCCCTGACTCCAAAGCATCTCGGACAACTTCCAAGGGTCGTCAACCTCCTGCTCAATCGTCATTTCGCAAACTGGCTTCTTTTTGTATGGATCAGCAACCTTATGCGATGATACGCCAATGTCGGCAGCGTCCATGTCAGTTGCAGACGCGCCGCCCATGATGGTTGCTGCCTCCTGGTCTGACATTTCCTTCTTGTTGTCACCCTCTCCAGCAACAAGGGTCTTGGTTTCGCCATCCTGCGTAACCTGCTTGTCGCCATTCTTGACCTCAGCATTCTTAATATCGTCAGTAGAACCCTCGTCCATCAGTCCCTCAATGTCGGTTATCGCCCAATCGTTCACGCAGAAGTCCTGATGGTCAATCCAGTCGGAAATGTAATCATACAGCGCTTCTGAATCCTCCGAATCTGCAATCTCTGCAGGAACGTCAATCACAACATTGCTGTCAATCCCAGCCCCATCATCGTCCCAATCAACATACAAGGACACCTTCTTGGTTTCCCCAGATTCCCCAGACTCAAGTTCCACTGAAGTTGGCTTGTCGGCATCTTGAATCACGCCCTTGTCCATGTATGCGTCAACGTCAAGTCCAAGTTCTCCAATGAGTTCGTGGATGTTCTCTGAGCTGAACATGCCATTGAGGGTGGCCTTGGGAACGTTATCGGAATAACCAGATGCTCCAAGGATGTTTTCAATCGCATCCATTATCTCGTCTTCTGTGCGAAGATGTGAATTGATTAGGTCTGTGAGGTTCTTCTTTGCTGTTTCATCGTCAATGAGTTCAAGCACGTCCCAGACATCGTTCGCGTCAACAACAACATTCGCCTCGTTCATAGTATTCGCTGGACGTAGTTCGCTTGACATGACCTCTGCCTCGGAACCTGTCTCGTCGTTCACAATCACGTAAATGGCATCTGGATCTTCCACCCCATCGTCCTCTGGTGCGTCAACAACACGCCAGCCATCAGAAGGATTGTCTGGGTATTCTGGATCAATCCAAATCACCTTGTCGCCAACCTTGAACTTTCCAGACCAATAGCCTTTCCTCTCAAGATCGTCCACATCGTCCATGGCTTTCCAAAAAGCCTCCCCATTGTCAGACTCCTTAAACTCCTCTCCAACAAAATCGTCCATGGAGACCCATTCATCATCTGAACCTCCACCGATTCTTTCGTCAATTTTCTTGAATTTCATAGTTTTGTTTTCCTCTTCTGTAAATCCTTCCAATGGCTCAATTTCGTCCCAAGTAACCCAATCGTTGAAACTGAGTCCATCAACCTTGTCCGAATCTCTGGAAACCTGGTAGATTTCCTCATCGTTGCGAAGGTCTTCATCAATGTCTGTAACCACGCATTCCTCTCCCTTGTAGAGAACGTGGTCGCCGATTCCGTATCTTCCAGGCTTGTCCATAACGTCATTTTCCTCCGTGAATCTCTCGGGAAGAAGTTCAAGTTCATCCTCGTATGCGAAGAACTCGCCGGACCTTCCCATAATCAAATACTCGTACACCCCAACGTCTGGATGAGGTGGCTTAATCTCCAAAACGGTTCCAATTGGGGCATCCCTTCCATGGAAGTCCATTCCAGAAACGTTCCTCACCTTGACAATATCACCTTCCTTGAACTTTGGCTCAGAACCAGATTCATGGAATCTTCCATGTCTATCAACCAATTCAAGCTCTTCTTGGGCATATTCACCAGAATCCCTGTCCTTGAATACCACAGTGTAGGGAAGTCCAGGCTTCATCTTGTCAACAGAAGCAACCTTTCCAACCCAGCCCCTTGAAGCAAGTCCATTTCCTACAACCTTAACCATATCGCCTACCTTGAACTTCAACTTCATCATTGATTCATTTACCTCAGTTCCACAATAGGGGTTGATGAAGTTCACCACGGCCTTTACCTTGTTGGCAATTTCGCCAATGTGCTGAACTGCGAACTCCATGTCCGCAAGCATCTTGTTCTCGTCGTCCTTCGTTGCCTGTTGATAGCCCAAATCCCCATCGTCTGATTCCATCACAGGCTCTTCCTCTGAAGTTGCCTCAGCATCACCAGCCTTCATTATCTCGGCCATCAAGTCGTCAATCTTCTGATTGAACTCGGAAACCCTCACAGTCGGCACCTTCTCGCACTTTCCAAGAACCTCAAAGAACGCCCTCCACCAGTTGTAGAGTTTCTTCGTCACGTCCTCGTTTTCGTCATCGGATTTGCAAAGAACCTTGTTGAACGCCTCTTCTGGAGAACAACCCATCGTCTGGGCAAGTGAGTTCATCGCGTCAATCAGCTTGGTCTGGAAATCCCTGGGCGTGTCTTCCAATGCGTCAAACATCTGGGAATACTCCAGAGAATTGTCCAATGTCTTCAACTGGATTATGTCCTTGATTGAACCATCAATCGTTTCTGAAATCTGCTTCATGATAGAATAATACCTTTGTTGTACTATTTACAATCTTTCCATTGAAAACGATTTGTACAGATGTTCAATAAGTTCAGAGGTTATGTTCGTTGTCCCATCCTGGGACTCGGAGCAGTAGATTTCATAGGCGTAAATACGTGACTTTGGATTGCAAAAACTGAAAGGATTGTCGCTATAAACCCTGTTCACGTAGATTATATTGCTGGAAAGACTCATGTCAAAGAGGAGATTGACAAGTCCCTCAATGTTGTCTGGCATGAAGAACATGGTTCCGCTTTCATTCGGAATGCGCTTTACGTTAATCAAAGGTCTGCCAATGCAAGTTCCGTCCTCAATGTCCTTCACAATCTCCCCAATGAAATCCTCTTCCTCAATCTTCTCGTACTGCATTTTCTTTCATCCTTTCATGGAGTGAACTGACTTCTATGATTCTCTATGAACCCACGAATGAAGTCCATGAACATGGGCGTGATGTTTGTCATCCCATCTTTGGATTCCTCAACATAGATTACGATGTCGTAGAACGTTCCTGCCCCTATGAACTCCACCCCACAGATGTTGTTTCCAAAACTCAAGTCAAAGAAGGTTGAAACAACGTTCTCTGTTTTCAACGGGCCAGAATTGAACTGGACTCTGGTTGTACTTACCGTCCCATCCCGCCTGTAAATCAGGATGGTACCGAACTTCATCTTCGTTCTTTCCGCCATCTTTGTGAGATCCGCAACAAGATCTTCGTCAGTTGGAAGCATTTTCAACCCTGAAAGAAACTTCCATTCCTCAAACGAAAGGTATCTTCCATGTTTCCCCATCACAGGAACCAATTTGGCAGGAAGTTTCTTGCAGAATGACCTCCTGCCAAAACCAAGCCACTCCTTGACCTTCTGGATAAGTCCCTTCATTTCTCGTCAGCCTCCAACCATTCCCAGATGTTGGGAGGGGGCATCATGATGAACTGACCAGACCCATACCCGGAAGTGATTTCTGGTATTTTCCAGTAGTTCATGTTGAACGGCTCCTCCAACTTATCCAACCCATAGGGCGTGACAAGCAGATGGAAGAAGTCAATCAACTTGGATGTTATGTTGGTCTGACAATCCCTTGATGGAACAACAACCATGTCAAACCCACCATACTTTCCACACCATTCCTGGCTGGGGTACACAGAACTTATCTTGCTCGTAAGGGACAGGTCAAACAACTTCACCACCATGTCGTCCACATTGTTCTCCGCGTACTTGAACACCTTTGGTGGATCGAATTCCTCTTTCCCATTAAGTTCGTTCAGGCTGAAAAACAGTATAAGCGAAGATGCAATCCTGTTCTTCAAGAACAGGCTCTTCACATAGGCTATTATGTCCTTGTCTGTATCAAACTTGTTGTTATCATTCATCTTGAAGCACCTCGTCTGTCAACCATCCAAATTCCATCAGACTGTCAATGTCAAACAACGATGCCAGTTTCTCTATGAGTTCTGGTGTCAGGTTGCTTTTGTTCTCGTTCTTCCCGCATTTCATGACATGAAATTCATATCCGACAACGGCATCGTCATATCCATTCACCGAAATCTCGCTTGGATTCCTGACCCGTTCAAACGTCAATATCTTCTTTGAAAGGGACAAGTCAAACAAGAAGGAGACAAGTCCTTCCTCGTCTGAAATGAACCTGTGCTTTTCGTACGGTCCATAGTTTTCTGGCATGACTGCAACATCAATGAACATGGGAACGGTGACGCAACCAATTCTCAAGTCGTCTTCAATCTGGTCAATTATGTCCTGTGGGTCAAGCATGGTTTTCCTTGTTCAGTTCAGTGTTCCACTTTGAGATTGCATCCATGAACTCTGGGGTTATGTTCGTCTGGTGGTTCTTGGAATCCACCAACATGAAGTCATAACCTGACAGGTAATGCTCACCCGCGCACACCTGGTCATGCCAGAACGCATGTTCAATCGTCTTCGTCAAGGACGATTCAAAGAGAAACGCCACAAGCTCGTCGTAATGGTTCGGCAAGATGAACGTCTGAGGCACTGAACTGTCATATCGTCTGAACTCAAAGAAAAGGATTATGCCATGAAGCATGTGGTTCACGTCATGGTTCAACCCAACCTCAGCCCCGTGTTCAATGTCCAGTGTGTGCATCATTATGTCACCGACCCACTTTCAATGTGCAGCACTTGGACATGAAATCCACAAACTCTGGCGTGATGTTTGTGCAGCCATCCTTGGAATCCACCAAGTAGAAGTTGTACCCATACAATCCACCATTGCAGGACATTATGTACTTGAATGCGTGGTCTATCGTCTTGGACATGGATACATCGAACAAATATCCCACCAAATCTTCCGTGTCAGATGGCAAGAAGAACTTCTTGTTGGGCATCCCGTTTCCACCAACCTCCACGACCAAATCAATGGGACTTGGCTTGTCCGAGGCGACGAAAATCTCGCCAATCTTGTCTATATCCAGCGTGTACATCATTTTCCAAAAACCTTCTCCACGAACCGTTCCACAAGGTCTGCATCAATGTTGTATTCCTGCCCGGATTCAACTTTGGAAATCCACACAGTGTACTTGCATATCCTATACTCGTCAATCTCCACAGACACCTTGTAGAGGTTGAATTGAACGGACATATCCATCAACACCCCCATCACGCCACCAATATCGGGAATGTACTTGAATTTGTCTCCCATGACTTCTCTCTGCAAGGAAAACGCAAGTGGGCATCTTTTTCCAACAAACAAGTATTTGAATATACCTAATTTTCCTACCTCCAGAAACACAATGCTTGTGAATATGGGGGAGATTGCCCACAGTGGCTTTTTCCAGTCAAGAAACCTCCAAATGGGCATCAATTCAGTGCTTTTTCCTTTACTGAAATAGTTCATATCTCATTTTCCAAGCACCTTGTTTGAGAACTTCTCCACCATTTCCGCGTCAATGTTGGACTCCTGTCCTTGTTCAAGACGTTTCAACCACACGGTATATTCAAGAACACTGTCTTTCTTGGAATATTCAACTTCATGTATGCCGAACATGATTGACATGTCCATGAGTTCGCCCATCAAGCCACCAACACCATCCAAGATGAAATACTTGCTTGGTTGAATTTCCGTCATAAGGGAAAACATTGTTGTATGTGTTCGCCCAACAGATACTGTCTTGTAGACACCACGCTCCCCCACCACGCGAAAAGACACCAATACAACGCATGGATGCTCCGCCCACGGAAGTTTTTCTTCCGATAGGAAATCATCTATTGAATGGGTATAATCTGAAAAATCAGGAAATTTCATGGGCAGTAGAGAACTGTAGGATTGTCCTTCTTGATGTCAACTTCACTCACAATGGGCGGATTCATCTGAGAAAGCACCCGATTGAAGATTTCATGGTTGAATGGTCTGGTTATCAAATGGACGCCAGACTTGGTTGGGATGACAGCCACAATCTTCTCAACGTCAAATGGGCCACAGTGATTCACGATGATGTCCTTGATGCCCTTCACAAGCTGAGAATCAACCGTGGTGTTGTCAATGTCCACAATCCAGGTCTTGTTTCCCTTGCCTGGTTCTGGATAACGCCCAATCACAGAGTTGATTTCGTTGAAGGTGTTGCCAAACTCCTGATTGGTTCTGGCTTTCATCAAAGTCTCCTCTGCGAACGCCATTGACACCGTGCGGTAGTTTCGCTTGTTGAGTCGGATGTACGCCCTTGCGCCAGTCTCGTTGCAGGTTGCGATAATCTCGTCTCTCAGCGAATCCAACTTCCAAAGTGAAGTGATGTGATAGTCCTTGACCAGACGCCGCTGGTTGTCGGAGCCATTGGGAACGTCACAACCATCCTTCTTGCGCTGAAGAAGCTGCAGGAAGTAGAAGTCGCCATGCTTGTCAAACGTCAAAAGTGGCGTAATCAATTCAAAGTTGTCTACCATTGGTTTTCTCCTTAACGATGATGAACATGATTGACATTGGCAGGATGCCATTTGTGTACGGGGTTTGCCATGTACGGAACCACCCCTGACTTGACCCTGTGTGTATCGTTGGTTTGGGCTTGATACTTGGCACGGTCCTCTTCAGCGAATTTCCCACAAAGGTAGAAAATACCGAGAACTATCGTGGCAACGATTATGTATGCAAGCCATGTTCCTATTGTCTTCATCTTGTTTCTCCTTTGCCTAGATTATACCAAATCTCCTTTACCTTGTCAATCACCTCTGAAAAATTGTTTGAATTGCACTTGTCAACCTTCACGAAATGCCGGTCAATGAAAATCTTGTATAGGACGAGGTGCGAGACATTACCTCCAATTAGGAACATGAGCGAATATCTATCAGAATGAGCGTCCTCCACTACATATGCAGTTTGCCCACCTATGCGTACAATGACATCTCCTTTTCTGAATTCACCTTTCATCTGCTTAATGCCTCTTCTATGTCAGCCAACTTCAAGTAGACACGAACATCGTCTAATATGTTCTCGCAGAAATCAACCTTCACATAGTTGGAATCAATTGCACTCCCATAAACCTCAGAAGTAATGACCTGACCATTGCGCAGACATTTGACGCTGCACCACGTTGTCGTCTGATATGCGCCACAAATCACATATACCAAATTCCCACCAATCTGGACGACAACATCACCCGTCTTGAACTCTCCATTCATATGTCCTCCACATTCTTCATCTTCTTGTTGACATCATCCCACTCGTCAACCTTGATAAGGGACTCCCGCGCAGTTCTGAAACTCATCCATACGCCTCGGACGTGAACCTTGCCATCCCAGAAAGAAGCGACAACATATCCGTCACCCACAACTTCATCAACAATCCAAAGCAGTCCCTTCTCGTTCCCTATCTCAACGAGAACGTCGTTTTCCACAAACTCATTCATTCGTTCCCCCACTTTCCAAACGCCTTTGCTATTGGCATCAGTTTCTGGTACACGGAATCATCGTCAAATGGGTTCTTGCAGAAATCCACTTTCACGTAATCAGACTCAATTGTGGTTTTGTGTACGTTCGAGTGAAACACCTTTCCATTCCACAGATATTTGGCACTGTACCAGATTGCTGTTTGATACGAACCGTCAATGACATAGGCGTTGCTTCCACCAATCTGGACAACAACATCACCCTTCCTGAACTCCTTCATTTCAATCACCTCTTGAACTTCACATGCCCATTGAACACAAGTTCGTCCATGCTCCCTGGCACGAAGTCCATTACCTTCTTGTAGTTCTTGTCAGCGCCCTCGGCCCACAACATCCCATCGCCGGCATCAAGCCACCTCACGAAATACCATCCTCCATCACATGACAGAACATGGGCAATGTCATTTTGGCTATTCCCCTTCTGGATTATGTCGTTCTTGTGGAATTTCACTTCGTCTTGCCACCCTTCTTCTTGGAATGCTTGCCCTCTGCCTCGTCCATCATGGCTTCAAGGTTCCGGATGGTTTTCATGTACGTCTCCCCATTCTTGGCAATGTCCTCAATCGTCTTGTCAAGAAGTTCTCTGCACTTCAGCGCATTTTCATAGTCTGCATTGATTTGCACGAGGAACTGCTCGTAGTCGGAAAGAAGTTCCAACTTGACCTTCGGAAAATACGTCTCAACCGCAGGAGTCTTGACCAAACTCTCAATTCCATGGGAATAGGTGTCATCGTCAATCTTGTCAATATGGTTGAAAGATTTCCACTTGTAGGAGCTGCAATACTCGTCATCGTTGATTGGATCTCGGTGCGCGACGAACAGGCACTTGTTCGTTGACAGATTGAACAGGAACTCTATTCCACTTCTGATCCACACCCACGCAACGCGCTTTTCCTTGTTCACCCATGAGAGATAGATCCCAGTAAATGGATTCTGAAGTTTGTCGCTGCTGAGGGAGTGCCATATTATGTCACTGGGAAACCAGATTGAATTCAACTTCTCAATGTCTCCGGCAACCTCCATGAGGATTTTCAGCGTGTCCTCATGCCGATTGACCGCAAACTGGCGCATTCTGGAATAGTCCACGCCACACGCCAACTGACGCATTGACTTGATTTTGGAAATGAGGTTCTTGTTCACTGTACAACCCCTTCTTTTTACATGGAAACCATGCCAGTCTCATAACTGCCCAGAGAGCCACCATAGGGGCGGATTAGGCGGTAGCCCTTGCCACACTTGTAGACGAAATCGGAATGATAGGGACTTCCCTCCCAAGAGCCGGTACCATCGTTCGTGTGCTGGACAATGAGCCTGCGGGCCTTGTTCGTGTCAATGTCCTTGAGGGTCTTCGGAATAGCCATTTTCTTCTTCTCCTTGTTGTTGCTTGTTGAAGACAGTATACCAAATCCAATCTGGATTGTCAATGGGGTTCAGCACACAGACTTGTAGTCCGGGATGTACTGGGGAAGGTACTTGTCCATGTACTTGTTAAGACCACGTAGGGTAAGGGTGATGTCAAGTGCAGGAATGAACGCCTCGTTGGACATGACTCCCTTCTTGCTGAGGGCCTTGAACGCGATCCGGATGTTCTTTGCCGTGGAGTAGCCAAGTTTCAACGCCCAGTTGATCGTGGACTCAACCACGCCCACCACGTCAACTTCCCCATTCCTGGCATCGAACTCGGCAAGCATCTCGGGATGGTGCTTGCGAATGACGTTCCGAGCGAACATCAGGACCTCCTTCTCGGAGCCATTGGGCTTGCGCGAACGGCACCACGCGACGGTACTGTTGATGGTGTAATCAACATATTTGGCGTAGTCTGCCTTGACCTCCTCTTCTGGCTTGTCGGTGACATCCTCAACATAGTTGGGGTTGCACCACACGAAGCCCTTGTCAGGGGACCAGAGCTTGATGGAGGTGGAGGAAACCCAACCACCCCGGCCACTCCAGCCAGGGAGCTGGTAGCTGGTAGTGTGCTCGGCTGCGCCAATCCAATAAGCCACGCCACGGAACTTACGGCCCTTGTTGACAACAACAGGCTCAAACTTCTCCATAACCACAACTCCTTCAGGGAACTCGCGGGCATCCCTATCTCCCTCAGAACACCTACAGTATACCACAATTCTGGATTCAGCGCAAGGGGGGTTTATCAAAAAAATGACCAAAGTTAATTGGTCATCTTTTCAACAATTTCGCATGTTTTTGAGTTATGTAGGCACTGCCCATGAAATCGTGAAGTTGTACTGGATTGTACCAGCGTTCTTCCCATAAGGAGGCGTTGACTGCTCAAACCCCATGATCTGGAAACCTCGTGCACGGTACCAGTCAAGGATGTGCTGGATGTTCACCCAATCACTTTGAATCACGGTGAACGTGATGTTGGTTGAGAATCCACCTTTCAGAGCCTCGTTCTGGATTCTGCTGTTGATTGCCCGGAGATGGTTGCGAACATTCATGTCTGGGTTCTGGTTTGAGACATTGAACATGTCTTTCGCGTTTATCTCAATCTCTTCAACTGCTCTTTCCTCCTGTACAACCTTGCTCTGCTCTGAATCCTTCTTCAAAGGCGCCGGGCTCTCCACAGATGGTGCAGGTGGATGCGAACCATCTGCGTTGGACACTGCGGCAGCGAGCGCGGCCTCAATCTTGTCCTTGTCCTGCTCCATCGCCTTTCGGATTCCCTCTGGGGTGATTTTCTCTTCTTTCTTCTTAGCCATTGTCTGTTTTTTCCTTTGCTTTAATCAAGTCCGGGTCATAAATGAAGTCCTCTTCCATCTGGTCATCATTGTGCACAGGCTTCAAGTAGATCATATTCCACGATTCTATTGCGAACCTTGGCTCGTATTCCGTTGGACCTTTCGCCCCACAGCACCTGCACTCCATCTGCCAGAGATCACGAATCTCAGTCTCGCCATCTTCGTAGCGAACCTTGACTGTGCTATAAAGGAGTTTATGCCCATGATGCCCACAGAAGGGACATATCCTGACTTTTGCTTTTGTTTCCATACATAGAATTATACAACATCATTGGCAAAAGAAAAGCCGTGGCATGAAACCACGGCTTTTGAGAATACACATTGGAATGTGCATTATTCGTCCTGATGAACTGTAATGGTGTAGCAAGAATCATCTTCTGAATCAGTCAGATAGAGTTCATAGCCATTGTCAGCGAAATCCACTGTGTAACCTTCAATGTTCGCAAGGGCTTCAAAAATGTCCTCAGTCACCATGGCTTCGCCATCTGTTGCATATCCCTCAGCGCTCTCTTTCACTTTCCTTTTCATTTTGTCTGTATCTCCTTATAGTTAGTTAAAAATCTTGGCGTTCAGATCAAACCCCCCAATCTTCGTGCAGATGGGAACCTGCTTGACCTTCTTGAACGAACTTTCGTTCTTGAACTTGTTCCACCATTCTCTGTATGTAAGGCACTTGTTGAAATTCTTCTTCATTGCAGAAGTGAGAACTCCACCATTCACAGAATCCCCCCAAGAGACTGTTTCCTCTCCGCAACCCGAAACCACAAGCATGCTGATTCCAGCTCGGACGTTCTCGAACTTTGCGAAGAATGGCTTTTCAAGTGGGATTCTGTCCTCTTCCTCGACTCCCTCTTCTGGTTCATGTGGAAGACGGTACATTGTTCCCGAATGGCAGCAATCGAAAACCACGAAAACCCTTCCCTTGCATTTGTTGAAAATCTCCCACAACTCATCGTCAAGGAGGTATCCATCGTACAGGCACAAAAACTCGTCTTGTCCATCAGTCTCGTTCTTTGACGCACCACCTTTCCTCATCTGTCCACCATGCCCCGAGTAGGTGAAGATGAATAAGCCATCCTCCGGAACCTTCTCAATCTGCTCAACGAGTGCTTTCCTCACTTCAGCCACAGTTCCCTGCTTATCGTTCAACTTCACGATATGTCCATTGTCAACGTACTGTTGAACCAATCCAAGCATCACATTAGAGTCCTTGTTGGATCCAGGGCAACTTCCCCACTTGCTGCTCTCCATCCCAACAATAACAGCGAACTTCTTGTTCCTGTCAGTTGTCTGGCAGACGGCCTTGACCTCACAGTCTCCACAGTCTCCATTTTCGTTTGGCTTCTTTCCCCCAAACAGGCTCTTGAAGAACCCAATTATAGCATTTATCAGTTTCATGTTGTTTACCTCTCTGTGTGTCAATATTTACAGAACTGACGTTCATGTTGTATAATTGTAGTAAGTAACAAAAGAGGATTTATCCAAGATGTTAGTGAAGAAAGTTTTATTGTTAGTTGACGGTTCATATGTCAGTTTTGTCATAAACTACCGCGCGTTCAAGAACTGGACACAGCAGTACCAGGGAATGGACACATGCACTATTCGCTCGCCAGAGGAGTCGGATCAGGACAACCTTCCAGACCTTGTGAACGAGAGCAAGTGGTTCAAGAAGTGCCTCCACAACGCAACAGTTGACAAGTTGAATGGAATTGCCACAATCATTGAGAACGCGACTGGGCTTCTGTACCCAAACTCCACCCTTGTTGACACCATCATAGCAAAGGACAGCAAACTGACAAAATCGTTCAGATACTCCCTTTACCCCGAGTACAAGCTGACAAGGAAGATACAGAGGTCAAAGAGGGGTCAATACAAGATTGGGCCGGTGTTTGACGAACTCTACACACATGCCTTTCCAGAGGTGTTTGGGGAACATACGGTGCAGCTGTCCGTTGATGGGGCAGAGGGAGACGACATCATCGCGTCAATAGCCCTTTCCCAGAGAATCGCGGAGGAATACGAGAAGATTATCTTGATTTCGTCTGACCGCGACTTCCTCCAGCTCCAAATTGACAGAGACGTTTCGCAGTACGATGCAAAGGGCGAACTCGTTGTCCCAAAAATAAAAACCACCAACAACGATATAATCAGCATAACCCCAAAGCAGGCGTTGATGATTAAGATCATATCTGGGGATTCTTCCGACAACATCAAGCCAATCAAGCCAAAGGTTGGAGAAATGCGGGCTTACAAGTACATAACGGAGAACTTCGATGGCTTCAAGAAAATGCTCAAGGAGGAGCCAGAGGTGGCGGAGCATTTTGTACTCAACTCCAAGTTGATTGACTTCAAGAACATTCCGGTTGAACTGAGCCAAAAGATAGTTGACGAGTTCTACAGTCTCAGAGACTGGTAAATCTTCAATCTTGTCCAAGAACAAGGAACATGTAGAATTCCCTGTAATTCGGCAGATTGTTGTGCATGACAACCGGACTGCCACTTGCAGACGATACGTCAATCCCCTCTTCCTCAACGAGAAACTGGTCAACAACTCCATCAAGCTCGTTTTTGTCAAGTCCAGTCATCCTATCGTTGTTGAACACGTCATGTCTGATTCCACCTTTGACTGTCTACGCCGGTTTTATCCCACTTGACATTCCTTCCATTGAACTTCCAGTTGTAACAGCACTATGGTGCATATGAGATGGAACGTTCTCACTTCCCAACCCTATCCTCTCATTGTCAACTCTCTTAACCGGAATTGAACTGTCCACGTTTGGACTGAACCTCTCGTCAATGAAAGTAACTCCCCTCAACATGCAATTCCCTATTTGCGTCACTGTGAAATTCACTGGAACATGCCAGATTTCCTTCAACCATTCATATGGAGAGTATCCAGATGGGATGTTCGCCGCGTCCAGAAGAATCACCTGACCATCCTGAACTCTGAGTTTCCCAGGTTGAAACTCTTCAAAGTCAATTTCTGGGATTTTGACAAACTCATTGTAAGTGTCCAGTTGGCTTTTGGACAAGTATCTGGACATGTCAAGACACTTCTTGAACAAGTTCCCCTGTGCCATGTCAACAAGTTCCCCTTGACTCAATTTCTTGGAGTCGTACTGGTTTTCAACCTCGTTTGAGTCAGAAACAAGAAGATACTTGTTGTTCGGAATTGTTGTGTCTGAAACATTTGCCATATCAAAATATATTTACCAATTTGGTGAAATCATTGTAAATACACAAAGAGTTGGATAATTTAGAATTGAATATTGTAAATAATAACAAACAAACCATAGAGGTAGACACATTATGGCAAATTACAACTTGACGCAAGCAATTGACTTGTTCAACCAAGATCAAGTCCGTACACAGACGATGTACGAGATTGACTTCTTCAGTGGCATTGACAAAATAGACCAGACATTGACAAGAATGCAGGTGTATGGTCAGAGCTTCACCCTTCCAGACAGAACGGTGAACTTCGATAACCTCCAGTACAGAGCATACAACATCCCAGTTCCAACGACTCTGGAAATGGGACAGGATCACTCAATCACCGTGTACGCGGACGTGCGTGGCGACTTGAGAAGGGCTTTGCTTGACTGGCAGGCAGCCTGCCTTGACCCAGACATCGCCGGTGGTTCGTTCTTTGAGGCTAACAGACGTCCAACCAAGATTGGTCCAAACGAGGGACAGACACCATCAATCACGGTGAAGCTCCTCGCTCCAGACTACCAGACAGTTGTTGAGACGACAATGATTTATGGAACAAGAGTTACCAAAGTCAATGGACTTGAACTTTCAAACACCGCAGGTGGCATCTCAACATTTGGCGTTGACTTCAAGTCGGTGTACTGGCAGCAGATCCAGGGACCAGGTCCTATTGGTACTTGGAATGGCGACTCCAGAAGACACACCATTTTGGGTAATGGCTATTCAGATGGAGACAACAACAGAGCCACAAACGATCCAGTGGCGGCAGAAAACCTCACCTAATTGGAAACTTGACGAAAAAGCCACCTTGATGGCTGCATGAAATGGGGTGGAGATTTTTTCTCCACCCCTTTGACTTGACAAAGACAGGAATTTACATACACAATGCCAACATCTTAGGGTACATAGCAAATGCAATTTGGAAGCACATCAGGGGGCTTCCCTAACTCTACTGTTATGCCTGCCTATATGTCTCCTGCTCCTGGGTCTCCAATGGTATAGAATCAACAGACAAGAAAAAGCAATCCATTCGATTTGTACGATATGGCAAACAGGGGATAGGAGAGGAAATATCCAAGCTGGAAAGACGCAGCACCAAATCTCCAGACCTTCCTCACTGCAACAAACAAGTCCCAACCAATACTCAAATGCCAATTCGAACTTGTGTGGAGCAGATGGCCGAGGACGATATTCTTCGCAAAGAACATCACCATCCCTGGAATTTCCGTGGCAACGCTTGAACTAAGCCATGCTGGATTTACAGTAAACATCCCAACCCATGTCATGTACGAGACAACAGAGGTCTCAATGAACATCATAGCTGACAAGGAGGGATTTCACTACTACGACCTACGGAACATGGTACTTCAGTCTGCCCATCCAATTGTGGCTGGAGATCCAAGGGCAACTATTGGAAACACCTATGGAATAAGTCCGACAGAGGACATTCTTGAAGTCAGACTCAGGAACAGACCAACGGACAAGACACACCACCACTGGATACTCCATAATTTCCACCCAACGGCAATAGGGGACATTGATTTGGCACATGACGACTCCACTTTCATGGAATTTGAACTAAGGGGAACAATAACTCACGTGACATATGACTGTGGGGAAAGCCAGAACAAGCCAAGCAAGTCAATACCAAAATAGGCCGACGAGCAGAAGAAGGAGGAAAAGAGTTAGGAAACTGCTAAAGTTGACCAGCCAAAGCAGGAAGAGCCACCTCCAACCCCCGAAACAAATCCACCTTCAAAACCAGAGAGTGAAAAACCAAAACAAGAGGAAACAGCAGGTGGTGGAGAATCAGGAGGTGGTTCGGGTGGAGGATCTGGTGGAGAATCGGGTGGATCTGGTGGTGAAAACGAAGAAAAGCCAAAAGATTACACCGAAAACGCAGGAACAGAAGATTAGGGCAAGGAAAAAGAGTATTCTGTTGCGAAAGAAAACTTACTGAACGTAAAAACACATGATGGAACCGAGGTTGCTGTGATGCAGGCAGACATTTCATTTTCTGGAGATGAACCACCTTCATAGGAAATGAAGGACTTGGCGACGGCATGTTCAGAAGAAATCGAAAGCGCGTAGAGGGAATTCGCACAGGAACTCAACAAAATATCTCAAATGCCATCAGATGGAGAGTTTGAAACCGAATACCCCAATACGGCTGAGGACACGGCCTTTCTTTTCAAAACTCCAAAGTCAGGACAGGAAGGTAAAGAAAAACAAGACGTGGTGAAGGGATAGGTATCAACCTCAATCATATTGACATCGCAACAACAGAAAGACTTATATGACGCCGCGGTTCAGAGATACTGGGAAAAAACATCATAGTCCGTGAGCAGCTATAAGCAGAAAAAACTTCAGTTGGAAGGGAAGACAGGTGGTCAAAATGAACAATGAAATTGACGAAAATACAAAGAAAAAGGAAATGGAGAGAATGCAGCTCGTTTTCAAGGCAATAAAGTTCAACCACCCAGAGGAAAGAAATAGGATTAACGCCATAGTCAACGTTGATGAAGAAATCAAGAACTACCAGGCAAGGATAACAAAACTGAGCCTCCCATACCGGTTTGGAATGTACAAGCCACAAATTAAGAACGTCCAGGAAGTCATGGAGGTTGAAACCACATCCCCAGACAAGGAAACACCATCTGTTCCAAATGACCCCAACCACAGGACACGGAAAATATTTGGCTGAATCCATTCTTTGCCAATTTTCTGTATAATTATTGGCATAGAGTATTGAAGGAAATATTTACCAGATTTGAACGTGTCAAGTGGGTTGTTCTCCTTCACATACAGTACAGGAAACGAAAACAATGCCAAGAAGGAAAAGCGAGAGTCTGGAGGAATTCCAGAAGAAGAATCTGGAGAAGTCCAGAAAAAGACAGTAGCAGATGGCCGAGCAGGAAAGACAGAACCCACGGCCAAAGAGAAAATCATACGTGAGCAACGCCGAACTGCTTGAAGAGCTGAAGAAATGGCGCGACTCGAACAAGGACGAGACCAAGAGAGTTCCATCCGAGAAACTGGGCAAGATGATATTGGACATAGCGACCCACTACATGGGGCATCCTGACTACGTGCGGTACTCCAAATAGGTCAAGGAAGACATCATATCCCAGTCATGCGCGAGAATATTCAAGACTGGCATATTCAAGTACAACTTCAACTTCAACAACCCATTCGCGTACTTCACCCAGATATGCTGGAGCTGCGCGATGACCTACCTCAAGGAATACTACGATGACCTTAACTTCAAGAGAAGATTGATGAAGGACAACCTTGAGAGAGCCAAAGAGGAAATGCCGTCAATCAACCTTGACAAGTCCTACATGAACTTCCTCAAGACCATGATTGGATCAGAGCAGATTACAGAAGATGATGCGAAGTTCCTCCGAAGGCAGAAGGACAGCATCATCCAAGAGATCAGAGAGGACAGTCAGAACAAAGAGGACTGATGGCGGAGCAAATCAACAAGGACAGGCTCAACGAGCTTCTTGGCATCCAGGAGGGTCAGACGTTCGAGGACTACATGAACGAAGCCTCCCCTCCAATGGACGATACACAGTCTGTCATTGACCAGACCCAGAAAATGCTGCAGGAGACAAAGGACAAGGTGGCGGAGATTGACGAGAAGTTCCAGTAGAACATACAGGTGATAGACAGCACCAAAAAGGACATCCAGTTAGCGAAGGACGCGAATGGATCCGCGTCCGTGAGGATTGACAACCTTGTTAACGTGGAAAGCGCGTTCAAGTCAATTGAGGATCTTGTTGACTCCACAAAGCAGATGATAGGAACCGTGTATGGCATCATATCAAGCTGCGATGTCCTTGACTCCGAGACTGTTTCCGCAGCAGCATCGTTGATTGGAGAAACAAGGCAGTTGATTTCAGAGTACACTGGTCTCTACAAGCAGAGGGTCAAGTTCTTTGACAACGTGAAGATGGAGATGCTGAAACAGGAACACAGAGAAAGGCTTCTTAAGATGAAGTACGACCTTGACCAGAAAAAATGGGAGCAGCAGCATCCTTCCACCCCTGCGGAGGCAACAACAATCCCTGGGGTCAACGACCAGAACTCAGGAGTTGGAACAATGGACATGTTGAAGCTGCTTGAGGAAATGGACAAGGACGAGGCTGAAGTGGAAGTTGTTGAAGATCAGGAAGATTGACAATGCACTTTACAGTGAAGCAGAATGGTTGTATAATTAAGTAAAGAACAAGCAATAAAAGCAAAGGACAAGAAAATGTATACAGACAACTTAGACATCGCAGTAAGGGGGTTGGACATCCTCTTTGACGAACTTGTGAAGATGGCGAACAAGAACCAGAACAAGCATTGCGACAAGACCATTGACGTGGACAACTTTGTTGACACGCCAAAACTCTGCACATGCCATAGGAAGGAGAAATCTCTGTTTAATGGTGGCATCTTGGACGACATCGACCAGGTTATCTTCAACGATCCGGCCACAATCGTGACGTTCAAAGATGGTTCCAAGGTCTGCGTCAAGGCCTGCGAGAAGGATAAATTCTGCAAGGAAACCGGACTTGTCTACGCCATCATCAAGAGGCTCTACGCCAACGATGTTGACGAGAATGGCTACTTGAAGTCAACCGGACTTGGCGAGCGCATCAACCAGATTGTTGAGAACGCCTTTGACCAGAAGGAACAGGAAAAGGCAATCAGGGCGAAGCGCAAGGCAAAGGCCGAGAAGAAAGCTGCGAAGGAGAAGGAAGCCAACGAAGTTGGGGAGAAGGCTGCAGCAGAGGCAGTTGACAGTGTTTACAGTGAAAACAACTGAAAACAACACCACATGTGAAAACAGAGCTGGGGAACAATCCCCAGCTTTTATTTTATGTGGTGCTGAAATCGTTGTAGAACAAGTCAAGTGTTATCTGCTTGAAGTCGTTGTATTGACCAGCAGATGATCGCAACCTGATGGTTGTTCCAGAAAGAATTGGAATGAACTGCGTCTGTTTGTTTCCTGGAACGTCTATGTCAATTGTTGACAGCGATACGTATGATACGTTTTCATTCTCCCCAGTTTTCATTTCAAGAATAATTGAATTCATTTGATGAGAAGTATTGTCTGAACTTATCGCAGTGTCAATCATGATTTTCAATATTCCATCGTGTTCAATGAGAAAGTCATCGCTGTTCCAACTGTAACTGTCAGAAGTTGCATTATTGCTATCCCAGAAAAAATTGGATGGAAACGTGTTCAATCCGGCGGAAATCTAAGTGCTTTGGTAGTCAATAAACGACTGTTTTGTTGATTTTGGACCTATTCCAATGAATGGACTTGGAACAATTTTCCCATTATTAACCCCAATTGCACCATTGTATCCGGGTGGGATCTGGTTGTCCAGTCTTATTTCTTCATCTTCCACCTATATAAAACTTCCAGGACGCAAATTCTGTCCGGGAACCTCAATCTCAAGCACCTCGTCTTCATAGTCCCCACCATCTTGATCTTTGTACTGACTTGACATGGTGTTGAACTTAATGTACTCTTCACCTATTTTCAATTTCAGATTTCTGCCAAATCCACTGAACAAATAGTTTCTGTCAACATCACTTTGGAGGTTTATGGTTTTTCTGTCAATCTGGTTGCCATTGTTGTCGTTGAAAGTGATTGAAAACGACTTTCCATTGTTGACCTTATCTGTCAAAGAGTCAACCAATTCAAGTATTGACCGCAAATCCTGGGTGATACATTCTGTGTTTCCCATGAATTTGCTCGTCCAGTCTCCCTCAGATAAAAGTGAATTGAGGTTGCTCAGAGAAGTTCCATTTACCAAATAGTTCCATGTCATCCCTTCTCCATTTGGGCCGTATGACGAAAGAATTGTGTTCTGACAGTGTTTGTGCAGTGCCACTTCCTTGTTATTCCCATCTCTGTCCTAAATCAAGTTTGGAATTGTAAATGCCATTGTTCTTATTTCCTCCAAGATTTTTGTCAATCACTATTTACCATTTCCATTATTTGACGTATACTGTACTGTAAGGAGATTACGACAATGAAAACAGTTGAAGACAGAATTGGAGATCTTGAGTCCAGAATGGATGACATCAAAGACACTCTTGACTTCCTCAAGAAGTTCGTTGAAAAGAGTGGCAAGGTTGAGCCGGCCGAACAGAAACAGCCCAAAAAGCCAACTTTGTGGGAGAAGTACAACTCGTTGACTAAGGTTGAGCAGAGCAAAATTGAGGACATTATGCGCAATTTTGACTTTGAAAAGGTGCATGATGTCATGCAGTACCTTGATTGGCATTGGGTGAAAGTTGGGATTCCTTCGGTTGAGGACATCAAGGCGGAGGCAAAACGTCTCCTCGTTGACGCATGCTACGAGAAAACCACAGTCGCGTGCGGGGGATTGAGGGCAACCTACGAGGCAACTCCTGGTTCCGAAGAAGGGGACGAGTTCATTCAACTTGAGTTTATCTTGACCGACTGCGAGGGATTTGACGAAGACGAGAACTGAACAACTTGACATTGGTTGATACTTGGCAACTGGCCGTAAGGTTGGTTGCCTTTTATGTATAATTAAGTCAATCCATCAAGCAAAGGAGACAAAACGAAAATGAAGAAAATCATCATGACAATCATGGCGGCCGTGACGCTTCTGTTCACTGGCTGCGAAAAGGACGAAGCCGTAATTGTGAATGGCGCGACAACTGCAGGTAGCCTTGCGATGCTGACCTGGTTCAGCATTGACAATCCCGACAAGGAGGTCAAGGCTGTCCTCAAGGACATCGTTGACACCATCACGAAGTCCTCCGTGGCGGTTGGCGAGGGCAAGACATACCTTGACAGCGTTCTCCCCAACGTGCAGGAGATCGTGGTCAAGCAGGAGAAGCTGAACGACTACCAGAAGCAGCTCATCAACGCTGGCGCAGTTGTAATCCTCAATGGAATCGACACCTATCTCGCCACGAACGAGAAGGTCAAGGCGAATGTTGAACTCGTCAACAAGGTTGTTGGCGCGTTTGGCAAGGGATGCCAGTCAGTGCTTCTGCTCCCAGACGATTGCCCAGAGTGCCAGTACGCAAGCAAAGCGAGAGCCGCGCGCAGCGTCCAGTGCCGTGGCGGCAAGTTCATTTCTGCCCCTTGATTGGGAAACAGCAAATGATGGACGTCAAGAAGATGCGTGGAGCAAAATCCACGCATCTTCTGTTTCATCAGGGTGGTGGAATTGCATACGCAAGCTCTGTTGCTGCGTCACACGCCTTTGACACCATATCAATGCACTGGAATGGCATGTTGACAAAAGGCTCTACCATAGACCACATGTTAGGAAGTGCTATGTTCAAAGCAAGGTTCACGCACAAATCTGCCTGATTTGGAATAGCCCAGCACAATTGGAGCAAATCAGCCAAAGGTGGAACTATCTCTATCACTTTGTTCCAGATTTCAAATATCTGCCCTATGATGGATTCGGCAATCTGCGCAAACTGCTGGACGAAAAGGTTAAGGAAAAATTCAAGTATCTTGTCCATGACAATATGCAGATTGGCATAAATGAACTGAGCCTCAACAAGAACCTCAAAAATCACAAAGAAGTCCTTTGGCAGATTTATGTACAAGTCAGGAGCTGAAAGTGATTTAAGCCTTGACAGGAGCATTTTCGCCTTTTGGCGTATTATCTCCTTGAGTACCATTATCTTGTTGAACACATCCTCAATTTGCTTGGATATAGACATCAATGGAACTGAAAGGTCTGGTATTGGAAATGATACGCCAATTCCAGCAGAGGACAGCATCCCCGCTGCGGCATTGCAGACCTTGGTGAAAAGCTCCTCGCAACCCTAACATATTTCCGCTATTGCACCACCCATTATCTTCTGCACGAAATCGAAATACTCAACCAATTCCTTCAGTGGCTTCATCCAAATGGCTTCAGCTTCCCCAAATCCAGGTTTCCACTGTCGGTTTTCACTCCAAGTCATCTAGAACACCGCAAGGAAAAGAGGATGCGTTATTCCATGAGCCATATTGATCTTTGCCACAATTGGAGCCATCATCTTCGCAATCTGCATGTCCAATGCCTTTTGAAGAGACACCTGAAGGAGTTTTCTCGCACCATTGAACTGACCAACTATCGCTGTAAGCGTCTTTATTGTTGCAATGCCTCTGCTCATCGCAGTTGTCACCTGCTGCATCACACCATTTGCCTTGATTGCTGCAGCAACCATCACTTCTGGAACTGGAACATTAACCTGAATCCCAACACTGACCTAAGTGGTTGTTTGACCAGCTTCATTGGTCGCTGTGGCTACTCCAACCCCAGTTGATGCTCCAACTCCCGCTCTGCTCTGGCTTTCAACGACTTCAACCTCGTCTTTTATTGTTTTGGCAAGTGTTTCCGACGTGTTTCCAAGAATTCCATGCGCAAGTTCCCCACTTGTTCCAAGTTTTCCAGATGCAAGCTTATACGCAACGTCTCTCGTGTTGCTGTCCACAAGACTTCCAACTCCACCAAGTGAACCCCCTGCCGTGTCGGAGATTTCTGAAACTATCTGCGTTATCTAATCATCGTCATTAAGGTTGATTGCCCCTTTTACCACTCCACTTGGAGTTCCAAACTAAGAGCCATCAATCTGTGGTTGGTATTTATAAGCCAGACTTCCCATCTCCCTCAAGGTCTTTTCCATCTCCTATGGATCCATGAATTTTTCAGTCTTGACCTTCAGTTCATGCAGGAATTCCCTCTGTTCAGGTGTTATGTTGAAAGTTTGACTGGACAATCCAACATTTTCCGATTTACGTTTTTGAGGTTTTTTGTGGATCTTCCAGTTCCCTTCAATGGTTTTTTCAGTGGACTGTCTGGCAACCGTTGATGCAAGTTTGTCCATGTCAAAAGAGGTTCTGTTCTGTCTGTCAACCATATAAAGTATTTACCATTTGAATGTGCATAAATGGTAAATACTTTCTGAAAACATTCAAAGGAGACAAAACCTTGGCAGACATAATCACAGTTAGGAACACAGAAACGCTCATAAACAGGGGGTTGTCTCTCAATCTTAAATCAATCAACTCCCTAATCCAAGACCTGTTCAAGAGATATTCAAATGCAGTGAACATCATAAGTGGTGGAAATCTGATTGGGTTCACGCAAACAATGCAGATACAGGATCAATTTGGGATTTCAAAAGAATATGGGCGTGGGAAGATAGTGTTCAAAAATGGCATAGACAAGATCGAATACCTAATCAAGAACAGAAACCACGTTGCTGGAAAAATTGGAATTGACGCAAACGAACTGTACAAGAACAGAAGGGACTTCGGGTTTCTGCAGGAGTGTTTTCAGAAACTGGACAGAACGTTTGATTTGGGGGAGAATGGTAAAACCATGCAGTTGTACATTTCCATGAATGATGGAAACACCCAACCCCTTGACTCGAAATCCTCGTGGACTGAATACATTTTGACGAAAGACTGGATCGAAAACCTGTCTTTGAAGGCAATTGACGAAATCAACAATGTCCAGGACTACAGAATAGACTATCTGTCCTAGATGGTTCAGAACATGGTGAAAGACCATGAAATTGATTTCCATTCCAATCTTGATGAATTCAGCGAAAGTGATTTCGTTGACAAAATCAGACTGAAAACAGTTGAAGATGGAGAACACGACAATGAAGAGCCAGAGTCCGACATGGACAAATTCAACGATGCCATTAACAGACTGAACTCGTTCAGACGGCTCCAATATGGATTCTACGAGATGTTCAAGCCAATTGGTGGAACAAATGAAAAATACGTCAAGGTTAAACTTTCAACCGATGGAGAGCTGAACATAACCGGCGTTGTTGGACTCCAGGACTGTGAACACGTTGAATGGAAGCATGGCACAATGGAGTATCTCCGTTCACTCAACACCGGAAACCAAAGATACGATTTCCAGATTTCAATGCCATTCAACGATTTGAATTCAGTTCTGTGGTGGAAACCAGATGAACCAGAACGGCTTGACGTAGACGAGGAGAGGGAAGGAGAGATTTCCGAGCCAACTGGATACAGATACTACAAGCCATACGAGACAGAAAGGTTTCTTAGGTGGTTTGGCACAAATTACGTGCCAATACTTGATCCAGACACGATATTGAAGAAGACAATATGCTCCATTCCACGTCTTTCAAACGATGTGCAGTCAGATGGGTTTTACAGAGACGCAACTAACATAGTCGCAAGAAACCTTGACATGACGAGGGTAAACGTCAATGAAAACACGTCCCTGTCCCTTCTGTCTCTGGCTCAGAAATCAACAATTGACCTCATTAACAGACCCGATGGTCAGTATCTGAGTTTTGTGGTAAGTGGGGGACAGCAGACGTCAAACCTCTCCTTTTCCATAACTGGGAAAATGTATGGGGCAATCCAGGAAATGAACCACTTCTCCAACACATGGAAACTTCTCAGAGATTCCTATATCGTTCTGAAGAAGAGACTTCTTATCCTGGACGTCATTTTGGCAATCTACCCAAAAATTGAATCCAGATGGAAAATGAAGATGGAAGGCAAGCCACTCATTCCACAAAAATGGATTCAGGCAGTGGACGCGCTTGGGGAAATGCAAGCACCAAACGTCATAGACCTTCTGAGATTCAGGCAAATTGACATTGAGACCATAAACAGATTCATTGACGTTGAATGGAACGCCATAGATGAGTTCATTGGAGGTCAGGATTTCATTCAGAACTCCATGTACGATAACCTCAAAACCTACATAATGGAATTCTCGGGAACTGGTGAAAACAACCAGGCGTTCGCTGGAATTCCAATGGCAAACGAGAACAAGAAACTTCTGATACGGAAGCCATTGATGGATCTGTTCCACATCTCCGAAAACTCAGAAACCCAGATGGAACTTGACAAAGAGTATTCAAAGTATGACATAACCTTCAACGACATCACAGTTGACGAACTAAGGGACAGAATAAAGACTTTCAACAACCTCATAGTGAGGCTTCCTGTGAACACTTACCACAACAAACTCGCGTCAAGACACATATTCCTCGACTGGAAGGGATTTGTAGATGGAACTGTTAGGAAGATGGTTGAGAATGGGGAAACCTACGATAATCCAGACACCTCACAGGAGGAAAAGGAAAAAGTTGAAGATAAGAGGCTATACGTCATGAAAATGGCAGATGGCGAGACCTGGATGACCAAAGTCGGTTATGGAACAGACAAAGACAAAGATGGAAACCAAAAACAGCACGAATACGTTGAGCTGTACATAGACCCACAGTTTACAACTCCATTGATTGACTATTCGTACTGCATTGGAGAGAATGGGAAAATACTGCACGATAGATGGGACTACTGGACCGAAGAGGATTTCCGTTAAACCACCCTCGCAAGATCCGCAATCATTGACTGTCTGCACTTGGCCATGTACCTCAACGTGCCATGATCGCCAACCTTTCCATCCATCATGTAGAGGAAAAGTGGCTGGAGCATTTCATTCGCGGATTTGACGTTGATTGGCGTTTGTCTGTTCTGGACATGCCATTCAAGCGCGGTTCTTGGGAAGAAGTCCTCCATGATTGAGTGGATGTCGGTCATGTCAAGGGAGGGAGAGCTGACGAACTTCATGTTTGGGATGCATTTTCCCAACAGACCGTCAAACACCCCATCAAGGAACATGTCAATCTCCTTCTCCTGCTTCACAAGCACGTCTGGCGACACTGGGACGTATCGTCTGTTGGAGACGTGAAGCACCTTGAGTTTCCTTTCATCGTCTATCTCCTTTGACTCCTCAATCTTTCTGAGCATTGGATGGAGCCTGACGTTGTTGACCGGCTTCGGCTCCCTCACGAAAATGCAGGTCTTTCCACCATCGCCACCCTGTATCTGCTCCATTTTCCCAAACATGAACTTCATGGAATCTGCCTTGAACCTTCCATCAAGTGGGACTGAATCCAGATACAGTATCCCAACGTTCTCCACGGGTTTTATCTTGTCTGGGCATCTGTTTGGGAGGAACTCGTTGTACCAGTCCGAGACCAGATGGCGGAAGTCAACTATTTCGTATTTCATCTTCGCTTCTCTTCGCCACCCATTCAAGTTCTTCAAGAATCGCTGGCCGCATGGATGGATTGCCATAGTCCTTGTCGAATCTGAACATCCTCAGTCCATCCACTGGAACGCCATCCTTCTTCATGTTATCAATCAAAGTTCCTTCGCCATCTTCATAGTACCTAGAACCATCATTGTCTAAATCCGAAGGAGTGTGGAGATAGCCACCTTCCGTCATGTAGAACTTCGCCTTGTAGATATCAAGTTTTGAGAAGTCAATCTGGTGCATGTCGCAGTCCATCATGAGTTCAGGAGACAGTTTGAAGATGTAGTCTCCCTCGCTTCCACGGTTCCTCAGCACGATGAAATACGCCTCGTCTTCCTTGAGGTTGTCAAATGCGGATACGTCAAATTCGCGTTCCACGGTTCTCGTAATCTTGGTCTTGCCCTTGACCACAATGACCGTATCGGGTCCAGTTTTCACCTTCTCGCCAAAGATGATGAACGAACTGGAACTTGAATTGCTGACGAAATCAGAACGTATTTTCATTTGTAATGTGTCCTTCCATTACAGTATACCACATCTGGACGCATATGTAAAATCAAGCCACTATCAGAAGCCTATCGTTGGATCTTGTCACCGCGGTGTAAAGCCATTTCCTTCTGTAGTCATCGTCCCAATATCCACTCGTCTCCTCGAACAACATGACGTTTCCCCATTCCGAACCCTGGGATTTGTGGACAGTAAGGCAGTACCCAAAGTCAAAGGAATCGAACCAGAGTTTCTTCTTACCAATCTTTCGCATCCTCTTCCTCTCGGAGATTGTAAGGTTGGATTTCATCTTCATCAACTCCCTCACCGTAATGAACTCCTTGCCATCCGTTGAATACTTCAACTCCCCAAAATGGGACTTGCTCACAAGCCCAGTGTAGGTGAACCCATCGTCAACCACAACCGACATGGCGTAGGGGCGTTCCTCAACTGGAATGTCCAGATTCTCAGAGATTGACGTTATCTTTCCAAGCATCCCATTGTAGATTGGATTGACAAGCCCTCTGTTGTTCCGAAGGCAAACAACTCTGTCCCCAACCCTTGGAACCTTGTCCTCCATGTCCTGGACAATCCCATAGTTGACTCGAATCAACTGGTTGACGTCCGACCTTGTGTTGTTCGTACCACAGAGGCAGACCCCATTCGAGAAGTCCTTGAGGTTGTTCAATATGAAATCGTTCACAAGTGGATCAGTCTCCTTGACTTTCGCCACCTTGTCATCGAACTGCCTGAATGGAATCCTCTCCCCATTTCTCGCCATGATTGAAAGGTCAAGCAGAGTCGAACCGGCTCCAAATCTGTGTACTTCCTCCAGTCTTATCATGGGGTTCTCCATGAGGTTGAACACGGAACCATCCTCCGAGTTGTTTATTGGGGGAAGCTGTCCATGATCTCCAACAAAGAGCATTGGAATTCCATACATCCGAAGGTCTCTGAATATGTCCTCCGTCACCATGCTTGCCTCGTCAACCACAATCAAATCGTAGTCAATGCTCCACTTCCTCTCAAAGACGTTCATCTTGGTGTCTGGATCTTCCCTCACATGGTAGCAGAGACTGTGGATTGTCCCAACGTAATCATTTCCATTCACCGCGTTTGCAGCAAGCAGTTTGTCCTTCATCACCCCGGATGCCTTTCCAGTATAGGCGCAGAACGCAACCTTCCACCTCTGGGGAAGGGCTTTACGAACCTCGGCTATCAAGGAAGACTTGCCAGTTCCTGCATATCCCCCAAGGGTGATGAACGAACGTCTGTTCCTTGAGTTAATCCAGTCAAGGATTGTCTGCTTCGCATTCAATTGGTCTTTGCTAAGTGTCATAATGGTTCCACATACATTATACAACTTTTCAACAAAATGGTAAATAGTCAAAACCACAACATTGGATTTTCAATTCAATTTGTGTAAATATAACTGACAATTAAAAAGTCCTTCAAGAAAAGAAACATATCATGAAACTGGAAGAGTTATATGCCAAGTACGATGAGATCGTTGGGAAGATGAACGTCAACCCAATTGACCATTTTATCTTTGACTTGGCAGACGAGAATTCCCAAAAATCGCTAAAAGACAGTTTTCCTGGAATTGAATCAATCTTGATGCCAGAGTCCGGGAAATATCTTGTGGTGTCGCCCATCGTTGAGGATCAGAACTGTCTTGTCCTCATGTTCCCACAGCAGACCGATGGAAGCCTTGGTCTGTGGGTATACAACACAAAGACAAGGGGCAAGACTGATCTGACTGGTGGTTCAAATGGGGATGAAAAGATCACACTTGACAATTTCACAGAAGACTTCGCAAGAATGGAGGAAATCACCAAGAAGTTCAATGAATTCGTTTTCATGGGGCAGAATGGCGAAATCTCTCCCACTGAAGTCAAAGACATTGGTTCATTTGACATTTCAAACGATGAACCTGTGGAAATAAACAATACAACTACGGACAACGAGGAAAATGAAATGACATTCAAACCAATCCAAAACGAAAGCCTTGATTCTGAACTCAAGGACACAAAGTGGGTTGAGATCCCAAACACCAACGCACATGGCGTGACGGTGACTGAAGACGATGGAGCTGCGCCTGGAGGTGAAGATCCATTCGCGGATGGTTCATTGGAAGGTGACGCACCTGCGGGTGACGCCACTCCTGCCGATGCACCTGCTGATGGTGGTGAAGCACCAGTGACAACAGACACTGACGCAGCAGCAGAGCCAGCACCAGAAGCTCCCGCCGAGGAAGCCCCTGCTGAAACCATTGACGATCCAAAGGCGAAGATGCGCGAACTTCTTGCCTACTACACAAACTACATGAACGAGCTGGTTCAGGATCCAAATACCTCCACAGACCTCATCTCCGCAACGCAGGAAATGATTGACTCCCTCATCAAGAACATGGAGTCTGCTGATGGAATTGAGGAAGTGAAGGCCGAGGCAGAAGAAGCCGCCAAGGAGGAAGTGAGCGCAGAGGAAGCACCAGCAGAGGAGACTCCTGCAGAGGAAACTCCTGCTGAACCTGCTCCAGCAGAGGGTGAAACGCCTCCAGCAGATGAACCCGTCGCTGAAACAACACAGGAAAAACCAATCACGGACATTCCAATCCAGGAGGACAAGCAGGAGAATCCAATTACTGACATTCCAATCCAGGAAGATGTTGACGAAGAGCAAAAAGCCATTGACGATAAGATTGACGCCGAGGTTGACGACCTCCACAAGGACGATTGGGAGGACATCCAACCAGCTACTTCCGACAACATCCTCACGCCTGGTGACATCCAGAACAGCGTGGTGAACGATGTTGACATCAGCAACATGGTTCCTTCTCCAGAAGAGGAACTTGCCACAACAACCCCTGACGAGACGGTTCCTGCTCCAACAAGCGATGTTCTTGACGACACGGCTCTTCCAACCCCAGACGAAGAGGATGCTCTGTTTGACGATGGCGCAAACGACTTCTCCGTTGGGGCAGATGGGCTTCCACTTGACTCGTTCGATGGAGACCTTGACAATCTTGGTCTGGCAACCCCAGCTTCCAAGAAGATTCAGTGGTCAAGCGACTACGCGACAAATGGCGTTGCCACAACAGACGACAACAACGTGGTTGTTCCAGAAGTCCTCACGGAACTTCAGGACTACTACAAGAAGGTCGCGGACGAAGTGAGCAAGGTTCCTGGCAAAGAGGACGTTGCCATGAAGCTGCAGAAGATTCAGATTCTCTCCCAGACAATCCAGACGGAGTGGAACAGCCTTGTGTCCCAGATTGGGGACGTGAGCGCCGATTCCTTTGACCGCAGCATCATGGGCGACCTCGAAAAGGACGAGATTGACCAGGCTCCTGCAATGGATCAGGTTGGCAGCAACGTGATGGCAGATCAAGAGGAAGAAGAAGAGGACGACCTCAAGATCAACAACGACATCGCAGCATTCTGCGAATCCTTCAAGCACCTTCTCTGATTGAGATTGGATATTGAAGAAAAACGAAAGGTTCGGGGATTTCCCCGAACCTTTTGCATTTAATGTATTTCGCACCATGTCACTTGGGCTTGATTATCTGCCACACGCCAAACACGTTGTTTGTCTTTGTTGGAAAATCCACTCCAACTTTCTGGGCAACCTCGGACAGAGCCTTGGTCTCCTTCGTGGTGTTGATCAGTCCACGTACTCCAGATACGCCAACCAGAACAAATGCGATAATCAGCATGATGTCAATCTTCAACAAATGCCTCACTATTTTCGCAGTAGTTGTTTTTTCGTTTTCACTGTCCATTTCGATTTCCTTTCGTTTTTCACAGTAAATCAGATTCCGTGGAGTTGACCCCACTTCTCACAATCTTGGATATGTTGTTGGACTTCTGGACAACCATCATCTGGGTGTCTGGCATTCCCCTGAACATGTCCTCAACCTCCCCGCGGTGGGAGATGATTGAGATGTTCGTCGTCTCTTTCTGGGACAACTGAAGGAGGATGCCAAGCAGTTTCTGGATTGAGACTGAATCCAGTGCTCTGTCCACAACCTCGTCAATAATCATTACGTTCATTCCAATCCCGAACCTTGACATGAGGAACTTCCTGAACGCCAGTTGGCTTGAAATAATCAACTTCATCTGCTCCCCGAGGGAGAGGTTGGGGAAGTCAAGTTCCCCGCCCGCGCTCTGGATTTCATAGTCATTCATGTCAGATGAAAGGCAACAGGTGAAGTTTACGCAGAGTTCTGACAGATACGAGTTTATCATGGTGTTGATTGACGCAACCACCTTGGAAATGATGTTCTTCTTGATGGAGTCTGGCGAGACAATGGTCGAACCAACTGTCAGGAGGCAAAGTGTCTGTGATTCGGCCTTCAACTCCTTTTCAACTTCCTCCATTTCGTCAATGGTCTGTCTGTACACGGAATAGGATGGGATTTTCTTCTCGTCCTCTATGGAATCCCTCAATTCCGAGATTTTCCTTTCAAGCGAGGATATTGAGTTCATCAACTGGGTCTTCTGGAACTGCAGGCTTCTTTCCTGAACCTGTGCGTCGGAAAGTTCGTTCATCTTCGCCATCTCGTCCTGCTTGAACTTGGTATCGTACTCCTTCACCTTCTCAATCTTCTGCTGGGACTTCTGTATTGCGTCCTCTTCTTTTTCAACCTTTTCATTCAATGTCTCCATTTCGTCTCTATAGACGTCAAGGGAATAGAACTTGTTGACCACCTTCTGGCAGTCATCGCAAATCATGCCAAGGACTTCCTTGTGCTTCTCAATTTCCCTTTCGTGGTGGGAGATTGTGGACTTGCAGTTCGTGATTTCAATTCTGGAATTTGTTATGACATCGTTGCAGGTCTTTATCGCGTCCTCAAGTTTCTTCTTGCCTTCCCGAATCCTGTCAAGCGCGTCCTTTATGGTTCTTTCCCTCTCCTTTATCTCATCGAACTTTGGATCAAACTCGTCTACGCCTTTTTCAAGTTCAGACTTCTCGCTTTCGGCCTCCACAATCTTGTCGTTGACGCTCGCCTTGTACTTGGCTATCTCGTCCTCGCAGATTTCCTTTGTCTTCTCCATCTTGATTCGGTTGGTCTTGAGGTTCTGGATGACGATGTTCCTTGTCTTCATGTCGTCCGACATCATCTTGAACATCCTGGAATACACCGAGGTGTCAAGAAGGGTCTCAACGAAATCCCTTTTCTGGCTTGCGTTCAGCTTGAAGAAGTTGTACTTATCGTCAACCGAGAGCATGACAAGCCTCTGGTACATGTCAAAGCTCATGAAGAGGACGTTCTCCTCAATGTACTTCTGCGTGTTCGCCGAGGTTGATTTCGATACGTCCTTCCAAGTCTCGTTTTCGTCAAGAACGAACAACTGAAGGGCAATCGCAGCAGAACCCTTCATCAATCCACGGACAATCTTCCAGTGGACAACTTCCCCCTTTGGATTCGACACGTCAACTTCAACCGAAACTGACATCTTGAATCCATCCAATACGGTGTCCGCGTACTTGTTCTTGATGTTGGCGTTGTGGATTTTTCCATTCAACTGTCCAAAGAGCGCGTACATCAATGCGTGTGAAAGCGCGGACTTCCCAGCTCCATTCGATGTGTTTCCCAAAGTGGATTCAGTATCCTTGTTCACGCCCTTTATCAACACCAGACGTCCGGTGTTGTCAAAGTCCCATTCCTCGTCCTGGAACGATAGGAAGTTATGTATGAGAAGTTTTTTTACCTTTATCCTTGTCATGTCAGTTCAATTATACAACTACATGAAATTGTTGTAAATACTGTAAAGGCAGTTGAAATCATGGATTGTCTGGAACAACTCTCAAATAATGAAGAACTTCTAAAACCATTTCAAGGAAATCCGAACCAAGTATAATTGCAATTGAATCTGGGATCATGACCCAGAGGTTGCCATTCCATATGGACCGCAACTGACAACCAAAGATGGCAGATGGGGAACGTTAATCTGCGTCCGTGGGATAATAACCCGATGGGTACGAAAACCCCATTTCTTTTACGCCCAATGTTGGTAAATACCTCTGATATGAAGTGGCGAAAACTATACAAGGAATCCGAAGGTGGTGGCAAGAGCAAGTCAATCCCGGTTGAGGTGTCAACTCGGGAAGTGAAGCTTATCCAGAACTACTTGAACAAGGGAAAGCCTTTGAACGATCCATCCAACAAGGAATGTCAGGATGCCGTGATGAGGATTCTGAACGATATAGTGGATAACTCCCAGATTGAGAACCTTGACACCTACGTTTCCAACTTCATGTTCGACAACCTTGGGATTCAGGTTGAACTTGACCCCTATGGAGAGAACTCGGCCATTGAACTTGCCAAGAATGGGCTTGTGTCGCTAACCAACTGCAAACTTCCTGAACTTTGCCAAGGTGGTGAATGTCAAGATCTTGTTCAGGGTGGATTCTGGGATATGGACACTGGAATATTGGAAGAGGGCTTCATTGAAGTTGATGACTTGAATACAGTGATTGCCAAAATGCAAGTTGGGAATGGCATTAAGTCAATCCAGCTCAAGAAAGAGGGAAACGTTGCGAAGCTGCTTCTGGAATTTGAATAACAACAAGAGGAAACTTGAAAATGAAATGGAAAAAACTTACAAGGGAAAGCGTGAATGACGCGGCCGATGAACTGGAGGGACTTGAAGATCCTGTGAGAATAATAGACGTTGACGAAATCCAGCCGGAGTCAGATGGATATGGCTCTTTGGCGTCAGATGCACAGTTCCTCATTGACGAATACATTGGCGATCAGGCGAAGAAATGGTACAGAAATGGGAACATCCCAGACGATGAAGAAGAGGCGATCCGCGATTCTCTTGCTGCAGTGCATGTGGTATTCGAGTACTGGGCAGAAGAGGACGAGGACAACTACGCTGGATACGAAGAAGGACAGACAATGTTCATCATAGATCGAGACGATGGATCAATATGTGGAATTGACAAGTTCCGAAACGACTATCCAGATGACGTGCTTGACTTCGTGAAAGGCGTTGCATGTAAACACATTGGGGTGAAAGTGGGCAGTGACAGAAGCCCAAGATATTGATTTCAGTAAACATCAGAGGTTAAAGAAACAATGACATCAGAACTATATGCAAACTTCATGGACAATGGGCAGGAAAAAGCCACAAAGTTCATCATATCAGACGAATGGTCCCAGGTTGAGGAAATGCTGAGAAGGGACGCAGTGTTCTCCAACCCCAAGTACATCAAGATTGAGGACGTTCCGAAGCAGCTTCCCAACTTGACAAGGTTCCTGAGGGACAGAGCCTGTCTGTCAGTCAGGGTGTTTGACTACGACAAGGCGACCAAGAAGGTTGGGAATGGACTCGCATCCATGATCATCCTCATTCAGGGAACCTCCAACCAGATAATCACGATGAAGAAACTGTCCGGTGGATACAAAGACGAGGACTTCATGGCGCAACTGAATCCAGTTTTGGCGAAAGTAAGCTGAAAACAAGACCAAAAACGCAAAGTCCAAGAAGGTTGGTTTTCCACAAGCCAACCTTCTAATGTATAATTCCCTGTGAGGGCATTTTATGGGAGAGGAACAGCCAAAGATAGCAATTTGCTGCACATGCACTTCAAATGAAGTGAACATGGAGGACTGGATAAACCATCATCTGGAACTTGGGTTTGACCACATATATCTGTACAACGATGGACATGCCAAAACCACAAAGTACGCGGCAGAGGAACATCCAGACGATGTTACGGTTGTTGACTTAGAGCCCGAACCCGGAACTGAATATACGGTGAAGACTTATGCCCACTGCTACAGGGAAAACAAGGACAAATACGATTGGATTGCGTTCATTGACCAAAACGATTTCATTGTTCTTGTGGAAAAGGACTCAATAAAGAACTTGTTCAGGGAAAACCGAGACCTTTGGAAATTTGAGGCAGTAAGGTTGAACGTCATTGACTTCTCGAATTTTGAAGATCTTGCCAACGACATGGGCATTCAGTTGATGGAGGGATATGATTTCAACAGCGCAAAGGCAACCACCCCAACCACGGCGAAGTCCATTGTGAACTGCAAGACCAAGGGAATTCTAATGGGAAAATACGTTCCAAGGAGAAATGGCGTTGCAGTGTCTCAATGCCTCCCAAGCGGCAAAACACTTGTTGACTCCACGGAAAACAGCAACACCAGTGGAGTTCTGGTTGATGTCCTTGATTTGGACGAAATGTACATCACGTCAAACGTGATTGAGGTGAAGTGGAGGAAGATGAAGAAGTGAATTCAAAACAATATGGTTCAAGTTTCTCCAAATCACAGTCCTTTGTTGCGAAGAAATGAAGTATACCTCCATATATGGAATTTGGTACTTCAATCCTCTCAAGGTTCAGCTTTTTATAGTATCCAGAAAGGGACTTCCCAGCATCGGGATTTGACATGAGCCATACCGTTCCATGTTTCTTGAACAGCTCAAGCAGAAGTGGCAGTTGCAAGTGGATTGACAGGAACAACCAACTAGGTTGTTTTCCTTGTTTTCCTCTTCATTTCAAAACTCCATTTTCGTGATGCAGTTGACCATTCCACCAATGGAACAGTTATCAAGTGCGATTGCAATTGGCTTCCTCCAGAACTCGTACCACTTCCTTTTCCTTGCGTATCCTGGATGTTTGGATGACGCAACAAGCCTATCGAACTTCTTGACCTTCCCAAAAATCCTCACCGGAACAGTACCTGTCAACGCGATTCCAACCATTGTCTTTCCTGGATTGTTGTCTCCATTCAAGACAAGTCCAGGCTTTGTTGTGACGATTGCGTTGGCAACTCCATTCCTTGACAACGTAATTTCCTTCTCCCCACCAAACATCACCAATGTCCCTGGTTCGTATTCCCTGTCGGACTCCCTGAATTCAGCAAGGTCAGCCCAACGAGAACGCATGGCAGTTCCATTGATTTCCTTGTCAAATGTCGTCTAACCAAGGAATCTGGCGTTGTGGAAGAATCTGCACTCTCCAATGAACGAATTGTGGGTGTAGAAGTCAGCGCGTTCGCCATAGTGGAACTCGTTGCCGCGCACCTTCAACACGCCATTGACGTTTGGTTTTCCAGATCTCACCGCCTTCACGACCAACTCGCTGCATCTTCCTCCCAACTGGTCAATATCGTCTGAATCGTCATAAGAGATACCACAGTCAGAAATCTCCCCTTTCTGAAGGAAACGCTCGTTGTGTTCAGACACGTCAAGTGGATGAATGTCCTTTTCCGCCCATTTGTCCTGGTTGGCTAGTTTCCAGTTAATCAATCCCTTTATTGAATTGAAAAGCCAAGCGAACGACATCTTCCTTGACACGTATCCATTGTGGGAACCATATTGAAGTGCTCCTTCTCCAAGCCATTCAGACACTTCTATGTACGAACGCATTATGTTGTGTCTAAGCGTGTCTATCTCCAAATCATTTGGGTCGTAATCCTGTTCTCTGTCAATTGCGTGCTGATCTTCAGATGCATCATATGGAAGTGGCATTTCATCCAACGTCCTTGAATTGGTGTATCCACGGAAATCCCTCCAATTGAACGATCTGGATACGCCTCGCTCCTTGTTCTCCATCGTCTCTCCCCAAAGATTCAATTTCCATTTTGGATCATCAGACGTTCCAATTCCATCTGGACACCAATCCTGATAGAAATACGCATCGTCAACTCTCTGTCTGCCATATGACCATATCAACTGCTTCTGGAAAATCTCGTTAAGGTTTTCTATCCTCTACTGTGTTATGGACTGTTGGGTTTTCCCGTCAGAAAAGGTTCCATCGTTTGAGTTTGGTTCGTCATGCTGGTTGATGAACTTCCTTATCTGCTCCTCTGGTCCCCAAAAAGGTATTTCTGAAATTCTGTTAATCATGGTTGTTCTCACTATGTTGTCCACACTATTTACCATTCAATTGGATATTTTGTAAATAGATTATGCGAAACAACCTCTCAAAGAAGGGCATATTGAAAATGAAATGGAAAAAATACAATGAAGTCTCAGGTTGGAATCTTGAGGACGAAGACCTGACCCTCGTGAATTCAGAATCCGATGGAGACAAGCTGTACATCGTGAAACTGTGGTGGGGTTCAGGCTATCAGTTGGATTGCTACAACGCATACGCATTCAACGAAGAGGAGGCTCTGAACTACGTGGTGGCGTACATTGAGAAACACGACCCTGAAACATTGGAAGCGGCAGACGAATGCGCCAAAAATCTGTTAAATGAAATAGAACAAGATCATATCAGCGCCACAGAAATGGGATATGATGATGACTTCTATCCAGAAGACACTCCGGAATTTCAAGAGGCTTTCATTTGGGTTGACGCTACAATGGAAGGTGCTGAACAGGCTCACTACATCTGGGCGGAGAACCTTCAGATTGCCGAATATCCAAAGGAACACAACTACCCAATGTCAAAGGGAATCAAGAGGGAAAGCAGGAAGTTCAAGGAGTCCTCCGATGGTGGCAAGGCAAGGATTGAAAGGCTCTGCACCAATCTTGAAAAACAATATGACACTCTGACATATGACGAGATTGAGGGCAAGTTGAAGAACGCCGGTTTCGTACTTGACGAATATGGTGGTAAGACAAACGCCTATGCCGTGTTCGTCCATGACTGTGGAATTGTCGTGAATGTGGAGTACAGGTTTGAGAAAGTCTATGGCACAAGGGACAGTTGGCACGCGGGAGATGTTACCTACTTTGGATGGTACGATGACCCAGAATACCAGAGATGGAGCACTGAATCCACCAAGAAGTTCGGAAAAATGTTCTGAAACTAAATGCGATTGAATTGTCAATCACTTGCACTAAAGAGGATGGGCAATGCCCATCCTTTTTGCTTATCACCTTGCCAATTCAGCAAAGGCAATGGTCAAACCAGCCAAATATGCGCTTACAATCCCAACGGGGAACATGATTGTATACGCGCATCCAACAACGCCACTTGCAATGGCGAGGTATGGGGCAATCTTCTTTGTCAATCTGAACATCATATCCATATACCTCAATTATACAAAAGACGCACCCATTATAGGCGCGTCTTTTAGGTTGTTTTCCTTACTTCCAAATTGGATTAGAAGTGGTTTTCCAGCTTGTCGGCAAGGAAATACGCCACTTGAATCTGCTCCATTCTATCCAATGGCTCTCCATCAAGCAGTTTGTACATTAGGTCGTTCATCAAGTCAAAGTTCTCGTCAAGCCCTGACGCCCAATCCTCAAACTCGTCTTCGTGGATTCCCAGTTCATCCGTTAGAACGCTAGAGAATTTCTCCTATGCTGTGTCACTGTCATATGACTCCTTGAACTTCTTGCCAAACTTCTTGGTGGATTCCGTATATCCAAGTGCTGAATCTATGGAAAATTTCAGTCCATCAGCGATTCTATATGCTTTATCACGATAAAAGTTCTGTATGCGGCTGGACTTTAGACAAATCTTGATAGTCTGAGTAAACTCGTCAAAGTAGTCTTTTACGTTTTCATCTTCAAGCAGACCAAGGTCGTTGAGTTTCGCTTCCAATTTGGACAGAAGAATCTGTGCCTTTTTGCCATCTTCGTATAACCCTTCATCAAAAATCTCGTCAATCAAATCATTTAAGCCATCGGTTGATTCCTTGAACATAAGAACCTTTCCTTTGTTGGTCTTGAATACCTTGCCAGATTCGGAAACATATTCCAGTTCACCGTATTTGCTCTTGAAGTATTTGCTTTTCTCAAAAGCCTCTTTCGTTATGTTCAGTTTCTTCATTTTAGTTTCATCATTTTCAACGCTCTCTCGCGTAAAACATCCTGTGGCTCTTCCAAAGATGAGAACAACCTTCCCATTTTCAACTACTATGTCATTCAATGCCCTACCATCGCCAGAAACGAAAAGACAATCTCCGCAATCCTTGAATTCACGTTCCAGAAACTTGCACAAAGAAGCCAAACTTTTTGGAGTATATGCCCCCCTTTCAGCATTTTTGCTTCCTTCTCTCGCTCCAGTCGGCCATCTTTTATTGTTCACTTTTCCAAGTCCAGCAAATGTGATGTATTCAGAAACGCCGCGTTTCCGAGCATATTCAAGATTGGCCTTGTCTGTAAACTTCCAATACACATCTATGTCAGCAGGATTGTCTACACTATCACCTATCTCAAGAAGTTTGTTCAAAACTTCATCACATGTTTTTATTCTCATAGTAAATTCACCTTTGGTTTTGGTTATTATTATTTACACAAAAACCATTAGAACTCCGTCAGGATGTTGTATTCCTTTTCCCCTTCTTCCCAATCACAGCCATTCATGAAGTCAAATGTTTGGTTTACAGCGAAGAACTGTCTGTTCATTCCATGCCCCCATTGTCTGTTGCCGTAGAACAGCTCATCGTCTGGAATCTCCCTTTCCGAATACCCTATCTTCACAGGCTTGTATTCCTCAAGGTTGCCCAACTGCGACACAATGCTCTTGTGCGCCTCTGAATTCAGTATTTCGTCGGCCATGCTCTTGTCAAGGGGCGTGCTGTACTGAATTACATCTGGCAGAACCCTGTCCATCTTCGTCTTGAACGCCTTGACAACCGCGTAATGCTGCTGGATTGTGTCAGGGAACAGAAGGTACATGCCCCAAATCCAGGAGAGCATGTAGTCGTCATGGCATTTGTCCTTCGCCGCGAACGTTATGGAATTGCTTGTGTTCTTCCTGACGAAAGTTCCCATTTCGTTCACCAACAGTTCGTCCGGGATTGATATGTTGATTTCCTCTGTGGTTATCAACTCGTTCGTGAACATGCAGGCTTCAAGTTTGGTCTTGTTCTTGGACTTCACGCCATATGTTATCTCGCCATACTTTCCCGTTGGGGAAATTGCCTGCTCGTAGAACATCCTGTACTTGGGGTACTGGTAGGTGTCAAGCATGATGTCAACGAATCCTGCGCCGACACCGTTGTTCTCGAATATCAATGGGGGAAATCCATACAGTTTCATGAATTCGTATGTGGCGTAGCCGAAATCAACCAAGGTTGCCTTTGAACATGACATACGCGCAACAAGCTGGATGTTCCTCACCTCGGTGACATCCCAGATGAACATGACGGAAGAGTCGTTTCCAGTTCCCTCCGAGATGTCCCCAGAACCAGCATACACCCGTGTTGGGTCAAACGGCTTCCAGAAATACGCGAATATGTCCTTCTCGGGGTTCTTTGAGAGATTCAGCTTCGCGGGCTCTGGATAGTTCTTCAAGTTCATTCTGAAATGCTCAATGTCGTCTGATGGGACAAGGGAGGCATCCCCCGCGGACTTGAACTCGCACTCGAATTCCTGAAGCCAGCGATTCATTCCAATCGTGGCAATCTGCTGCCGCTTCCATTCCTCGTCTCTCCCAGGAACATCATACCAGAGGAATCGAAACGCTTTCCAGTTCTCGGCTGACTCAATGTTGGGGTCAGTTGCCTGTTGCCATGTGTCGTAGAACAGGTTGTTGTATGTCCCGTTTGGCGTTGACACCATGATTGCCTTTGAGTCCTTGGAGGACGAAAGCACTGGGAACACGGAAGCCATGAACTCGTCAGCAACGTGCTTTGGAATGAATGCGGCCTCATCAAGCACCAACAGATTCGCCGAGAAGCCACGGGTGCTACTTGAACCAGTTGCGAAGCATCTGATTGTGGAATTGTTCTCGAACTCAATGCACTGCTTATTGTACGTTGTAACTCCTATCTTTATGGCAGATGGACAGTATTCATACCCAAGCCTGATTCTGTCCATGATTTCAATTGCGATTCCCAACTGGTTTCCACAAATCATCACCCGCTTGTCAGGATGATACATGGCATACCACAGAATGAACACGGTGTAAATCGTTGTCTTACCAACCTAACGTGACGCGCACACTATAGCTCTGTTGTTGTCCTAAATGAACTTCAGAAGTTCTGCCTGCTTTGGATATGGGTCAAGGGTGATAAGACCATCCTTCAACGACACAATCTTGAAATACTTGCGGCAAAAATACAGGACATCGTTCCTGCATTTCTTTACTTCCTTTGCCAGTTCCTTGAACTGCTATGGAGTCAGAATCTCCTTTTCACCAGCCTTCTTGATTGAGGCAAGTTCCTTGGTTCCATTTTTGCTGGGCAGAAGGTTGTTGGATGCAAGTTGAGGACCCTGTGGTTTTGGTTTTCCCAAATCAAGGTTCTCGAATTTGTCTATCGTCGGCTTGTCAAATCCCTTCTGTCCCATGACACATCATGCTTTAAGTCCCCTCGTTGGACTTGGAAGAACCAATCTTCTGCTATCGTCAACACTTGACATCAACGTTGCGAAAAAATCATATGGGGAACAGAATGACGAAACCACTATCATGTGCGCCTTGAACTTCTCAAACTGCTCTGGTGAAAGTTCATTTGCCAAAAGTGGATTCATCAAGAAACGGTCCAGATGACTTTTGCTCAACCCATTAAGGCTGTGGTTGTCCCAAAAATCGAACTCGTCAAGAATGTATGTATAGTTCTCGTTGGTCAAGTCATTCGCCATCATGGTGCTTGGAGATATGAAATGCACATTGTCTGGAGAATGGATGAACGAACCAGTGTCAGATATATTTCCATACAGCTCCTTTATGCGTTCCTTCATTCTCAAGTTTGGCTCGACGATGAACACATGGTAGTCTGGACCAAAGCATGTGGTCTTCCAGTATGCGAACACGTTGTTCGCCGTGGATATTCCAATCTGCCGTCCCTTTGCGCAGAAGAAATAGTCTGGCGCCGTTGAAATGCGCTTGAGATATTCCCTTTGCTGAGGAGACATCTTCAACTTGCCATAAAGTCTGTCATTCACTTCAAGGTAGTTGTCCACGAAATAGAGAATGTCGTTTCGGCACTTCTCAAACTCTGTTGGTTCAAACTTGTTTGGCTCTGATTTGTCCAACTTGCTGGTTGCAAATGCAGGTGTGCATCCAATGGTGACTCCGGCAAGCATCGAACCCAAAAACTGTTTTCTGTTCATGTCCATAATATAATTATACAAAAAACGCACCTGGTGTATTTCAACCAGGCGCAACCCCTTTATGTTCTGAGGGAGGGAAAATCAGACCTCGTAGTCGTCGTTCAAGTTCTTCCCGAACTTCTCCCGCCACGCCTTGTAGTCGGGGTGGCGCATGATCGTCATCACGGCCATCGCAGACTTCACCTTCTCGGTTCCCAGACGCGCGCTCGTCATAGCCTGCATCGCAAAGGCAGGGGGAAGTTCAAGGCTGATGCGCAGGAAGCCCTCAACGCGCTTCGTGGTGTCGGAACTATCCTTGCCACGCCAGAGGTGGTAAACCATGGCTGAGGTAAGGGCGTACTTGAGATCGTCGCGGGTGGGGATCTTGACCGGAATCTTGGGATTCGTCATCATGTCAAGCACGTTGTCCATCTGAGCGGCCATCTTGTGGAACTCCATGAACTGCTGTCCGGCTGCGGTTCCAACCAGACCATAGACTGCCTTGCGGAGCAGGGTCTCGTTCTTCAGAATCTTGCACATCTCGGACACGCGCTCCCAGGAACGCGGGGTCGGGAAGCCACGCTCCAGGTTCTGGTCATCCACGTCCAGGAGAAGCTTCGGCTTGAAATTGATGAAGCCAATGACAGACGGGTGGATGTCGTGCGAGACGGCCCAAAGCACCCAGTCCTCGGCGTTCGCCTCAACCTCAAGGTGCATCATTCGGTTGGCAAGGGCGCTGGACATGGTGGACGCAACCGCGCGGTCGCAGGAGCGGTTTCCGGCAGCAACCACAATCCACTTGGAAGGAACCTTGTACACATCGCCACCACCAAGCTGACGGTCAAGGATCAACTCGTAGGCGGCAACCTGCACGTCCTTGGGGGCGGCAGACAGCTCATCAAGGAAGATGATTCCACCCTTCGTGTTGTCCTTGGGGAAGATGCTGGACGGGAACCAGTCAACAGACTTGGTTTCCTTGTTGGGCACCGGGATGCCACGGATGTCAATGGACTCCATCTGGGCAAGACGGACATCCACGAACCCAATGCCCATGTCGCGGGCAAGGGTCTTCACAATCGTGGACTTGCCAACTCCGGGAGGACCCCAGATCATCGTGGCCGGGAGCTTATCGCTCAGGGTCTCGTCTGCGAGGACTCCCTCAACAGAGGTCTTGAGAATGTCAATCAACTCGGTTGAATGAACAATGTTGTGCGTATCGATCGCCATCTTACTTACTCCTTGTGGGAGAACTCATGGGCATCTCCCTATCGCCCTCAGAACACCTACAGTATACCACATCCCCTTCCCTTGCGCAAGGGGGTCTGAAAACTTTTTTCATTTTTCTTCAGATGTCTGTAATTGGCAATTTATGGCGGTTTGTTGTCAATCTGGAAGTTTCTCGTACACGTTGTTTATCATTTCCCTGTCCTTGGATATGCCAAACAGCATCTTGGAAATGCGCCATGCGCAGAACCTCTCGGGTTCTGGTTGCATTCCAATTACCTTGTACTTGTACCACGCAACCAAATCAAGGTTATCGTCCTGTTCCTCAAAGTTTTCCCCGAGGTTGTTATAAGGAGGAAACGCCTCAACAACTCCACCTCTGCAGCAATATTCCCACTGCGCTTCAGTTGGCAAGTCAAAATTGATTCCACCTTCCTTACCAGAACACCAGTATCTGTCCTTGAATCTGTTCACATGATCTTGACCAAACTACACGAAATCCCTTGCGTTCATCAAGTAAGGCATCAATGGGGATTCTCCATTTGAGTCGAATCTGCTTCCCGTTAGTTCAGACACGGAAATTCCACTGTTCAACCTCTCAACGTAGTACGCGAACAATCCCTCTTCTGTGGAAACTTCATAATCCCCATTTCCATATATTCTCTTCTGTCCCTGGACAACTGCATTCCGATTGAGGATGTCCATGAACGATTCCCACTCTGTAGTCCTTGAATTCATCTGGAACTCATCGCCCTTTGAGCCATCAATCACGTATGTTGAAGCAGATGAACCATTCACTGGAGCATAAACCTGTGCAGTGCCTCTGACGTTTCTGTAAGTGGCGTAGTAATATGGTCGGGTGTCGTCAAGTGGATTGTATATCTGACGTTGAACAGCCATGTTGAAATTCACGTCATCGTCTGGATTGTCCAGTCCATTTTCCTGTTTCACCTCGTTCCACTTTGACTACTCGAAAGTCTGGATGTATTTCCAGTATGATCTTTCAATCTCCGACAGATACCCTTCGCCATCAAGCAAATCCCTTGCACTGCCCTTGTCGGCCCTTGAACCATCTGGATTTGAATTCAACTTGACGTAGCACCACTGCGCGATTGTCAACTCGAATGGGTCAATGAAGAAATGTTTGTTCTTGAAGTATTTCTTCGCCATCACCGGAACACCATCCCTTTGTTCAACATTCCCATCGCCATCCCTTTGCTCAACCTCTATCTGGAAGAGGTCTTTGTCAATCTGGTAATCGTCTGGGAACTGCTCTCCCTTCAAGTCAACGTCCACTCTTGATTTCTGGTACGAACCACCATTTCCAAGCACTATGGCCGCATTATTTTCCTATGCTCCGTCAAGTACAGCCTCGCTGTCGCTGTATTTCCTCTTTGTGGGATCAGACACCAGGTCATAGTCAGTGCTGTGGCTTCCAACCACTGCTCTGTCAAACTTCTCCCCCGAAATTTCGTCAATCTTGGTGAACACAATCTTACTTGTCTTGTATTCGTCTCCATCGTTTATTGAAACGTTGGAGACAAAGGTCATTGGGAACTGACCATTTTTCAAGATGAGTTCTTCCATTCCCTGCTCCTCTTCCGACATCCATCTGTTGTAGATTGACAAATCTGGATTGAGGTCAACAATGCAGTTTTTGTACTGGAATTTCTTTCCTCCCTGGAAGTTTCCATTGACACCACCATGCGTGAACGCGGAGTAGAACAGATCGGTCAGCTTTGAAACATCCATTATTGGGATTGTCTTGAACACAACCGTGTTCTCTGGGTCGTCAAAACTGGTCACTGGGTTTCCAGACTTGTTTGTCAGTTTGGAGTATATCTGATCGTGGTATCTGAATCCCATCAAGTATGGAAGGGCAGTGGCGAAGTTGTCATAGAACCTCTTTGCGAACCCACACAGACCCATCCAAATGCCCGAATACGTCTCAACCTTCTCGGCCGCGTAGCCACTCACAAGGGATTTAGCCCGCAGTATTATTGCGTCTTTCCATGTTTCGGGGATCTTGTCAGTTGGATTCATCTTTTTGGTAATGTCCCTGTATATGAGTCCACCTTCCCCACTCTAAAGGTTGAATATTACCCCATTTTTCGCAATAACCTCAAACACCTTTGAATGATCGGTATTGTTCAGTTTGCTCGTGAACGTGGCGTTCATGGTGACTATTTTCAACGAACCTGTTGGGTTGCCATTGCTGTCTTTGTAGGTTATCGTAACATAGTCTGCCGGGGCCGCGCCAAACAGATGGTTTTTCGCCCCCAGTCCACGGTACCCTATTATGTGGTCGTTGACTTTTTTGTGCTCAACCACCTCTCTGCCCTCAATGACCTTTTGCATCATGTCGCCATGCAAGCAGACACTTTCATGCGAACACATATGGGACAGGAACATAGACTGTCTGTGCGAGTACTGCATACCACTCGTCTGCGAAGACACATTGTACACAAACGGCATTCCAATGAGTTCAGCAGAATCCTCCGTGAGGTTGTATCTGCACATTTTGCCCTATGCCCTTCTCTGCTTGGAAGACCACAAGTACCACGGGCAGAAATGTCTGTCAATCCACTCGGCTGCAGTTTTCGGCATGGTTCCAACAGACTCTCCACTGAAATCAGACACTTTCAGATTGTTTGGATTTGATGGATCCTCTTCTCCACCCAAGGCCGAATAAAACGCCAATAGCCTTGATATGTTTGCCGGAAGCGTCATGCTCCCAAATTTCTCCTGGAGTTTTCCAGTCAACCAGTCTTGAAACCTGGATGTCAGTCCAGTAGAGTACGCCACCCTCCAACCCGATGGCTCATATTCCAATGTCTTGTTGTCCGATTTGACTCCCTTTATTTCAGGTGGAAGTCCAATTATCATGTTGTAATATTCATTTCCTCCATACAGCTTGCCATAGTTTTCCTATCCAGAATAACCCTTCCAGTACGTTTTGTTGGAGTCAAGTGATGGTCTTTTCGCATAAACGATTGCAGTCTTTTCGTAAGGACTGGTCAAGTCGCCAAACACGTTGGATATTCTGACTGCTGACGAGGCGTCCATCACCCCAGAGTTTACTGGCGTTTTTTGAGAATGATGGACAATGGAGGCTGTCTTTACCGTATTCCATGTTGGGTCCGCGACTTGAATGGTCTGGCTCACATTGCTTGGAAGTTTCACCGAGCCAAGATTGCTTCCTCCCCATGCCCCACTTTTGC
>ODAI013608831.1_pt1 | contig 61410 bp, 44 predicted proteins | sample 1539321 | NCBI WGS metagenome assembly ODAI01 (sample SAMN02144231, study PRJEB22623) | gut metagenome | biome: sheep rumen | host: Ovis aries | place: New Zealand
GGTGCCAAGATACGCACCATTGCCACCACCATTGACGAAGGCTTCTCGCTGCCCAAGGTGGAGAAGTTTGAGGAACTTATCAACGAGCGCACACGTGCCATCATGATCTGCAACCCCAACAACCCCACGGGCTACCTCTACACACGCCGCGAGATGAACCAGATACGCGACATGGTCAAGAAGTACGACCTGTACCTCTTCTCCGACGAGGTCTACCGCGAGTACATCTATACAGGGTCGCCCTACATTTCTGCCTGCCACCTGGAAGGCATCGAGCAGAACGTGGTGCTCATCGATTCCGTCTCGAAACGCTATTCTGAATGCGGCATACGCATAGGAGCACTCATCACCAAGAATGCCGAGATACGCAAGGCGGTCATGAAGTTCTGCCAGGCCCGGCTCTCGCCGCCACTCATCGGACAGATCGTAGCCGAGGCTTCGCTCGACGCACCAGAAGAATACTATCGTGACGTCTATGACGAGTATGTGGAGCGCAGAAAGTGTCTCATCGACGGTCTCAATCTCATCCCTGGTGTCTATTCGCCCATCCCCATGGGTGCCTTCTATACGGTTGCCAAGCTGCCCGTAGACGACTCCGAGAAGTTCTGCCGTTGGTGCCTGGAAGAATTCAACTACGAAGGCGAGACCGTCATGATGGCTCCTGCCGCAGGCTTCTATACCACCCCAGGGGCAGGCATCAACCAGGTGCGCATAGCCTACGTACTGAAGAAACCCGACCTGGAGCGTGCCCTCGTTGTATTGAAAAAAGCTTTAGAGGCTTACCCAGGGCGTGTCGACGAAGAATAGAATCAACGACTTCGGCACATGGATCAGGCAACGGTTCCCCTTCCGTGTGCAGAAGCTGTCTATCGATGCAGGATTCTCATGTCCCAACCGCGACGGAAGGATAGGAACGGGTGGGTGTATCTATTGTGACAACCGCACGTTCAACCCAGCTTATTGCGACAACAAACTGAGCGTTAGCCAGCAGCTGGAACGAGGCAAGGCGTTCTTTGCCAAGAAATATCCCAGCATGAAGTATCTGGCTTACTTTCAGGCGTATACCAACACTTATGCTCCACTCAGCCAGTTGGCTCCGCTCTACGAGGAAGCTTTGCAGGTAGAGGACGTCGTGGGATTGGTCATCGGCACCCGACCCGATTGCGTGAGCACCGAGCTCCTGGACTATCTCGCAAGCCTGCCCGTCTTCGTACTGATAGAATATGGTATAGAGAGTTGTAACGACGGGACGCTGAAACGAATCAACCGTGGACACGACTTCGGGTGTGTGAGAAGGATTGTCGGCGAGACACACCGGCGAGGACTGCTATCGGGCGGACACGTCATCCTGGGATTGCCGGGCGAAGACGAGGCAGAAAGCATCCGACAGGCTGGCATCATCTCACAGCTGCCCCTCGACATCCTGAAGATACATCAGATGCAGGTCATCCAGGGCACACGCCTCGCAGATCTATACCAGCAGGAACCCTTCCACGTCTATAGCGTAGAAGAATACGTCAGGCTCGTCAGCCTATACGTCAGTCACCTACGCCCTACCCTCGTCCTTGAACGATTCGTCAGCCAGTCGCCACCACAACTGCTCCTCGCCCCCAGATGGGGCATCAAGAACCATGAGTTCACCCACCTTCTGGAACGATACATGGAGAAGACGGATACGTGGCAAGGGAAGGCTTGCTCTACACCTTGAAGTCGGAAAAATCTGCCATCTTCAAGAGTTCTTCGTAAGAAACTTTAGGATTTTCGTGAATGTAGTTTTCCACGGCTTTCACATACTTGTTGGTAAACACATGACGCTCCAGAGACTGGTTGACAATCCATTGGATTTTAGCCATGTGAAGGTCGCGCTCTTCCTGTGGCCGCATGTCGAAGTCTTTCAGGGGATACTGGCTCATCAGGAAGAAGGTGAGCGCGTCGGGCAAGATCATGTCGCGGCGCATCTGGCTGCGCTGGGAAGGCGAATAGAAGCGAAGGTACAGAGGATAGTTCTCGCCAAGATACTTGTCGAGAGAGATGCCGATGGACTGGTTGCCAACGACGATGCTCTGGTCAAGGGCTGAGATCTGCGCATACACCTTAGGCACTTCCATGTCTGGGAACCAACGCTTCAGCTTCGTGAACGAGGTGTTCAGCTCCTTGTTCAGGTCGGACATGTCGGCAAAGCGTGTCTCCGTGTCGGCAATGAGCGTCTGTAGCGTGGTGTCCTGGTAGAACTTCAGAAACTTCGTGTTGATTTCCGGGTCAGTAGCGTTGCCCAACTTCAGCACGTCTTCCAATAGCGTACGTGTCTCGATGGGATATTCCGTGTTCATCTCTTGCAAGGCCGAGAAGTCGCCCGTGGTGAGATAGCGGAACTCCAGACGGTCGTAACGGTCTATTTCCATCAAAGGTGTCTGCACGGCTTCATCCTGCTGAAGCTTGAACTGGCAAGCCACGCAGAATATCATAGACAACAGGGTCAATATGTAGTACACCTTTTTCATTTAATGCTGATGAGAAGTTTAATCGGTTGCAAAAGTACTAAAAACATTTTAAAATGACAAACAATTTGCTAAAAAAGTTAAATCGAATGCCAAAAATCCCCGTTTTAACTTTAATTTATTGAAATTCCAACGCTCATTCATGTCGTTTTTCCTGCCAAGTCTGTAACTTTGCAGAACACCAGACACCCCTTACGTCGAAATCAACATCAACGAAAATTTAAAAAGAAGATATAAAACGAAAACATCAACAACAAATCATGATGAAAACCTTCAAGCAAATGCTCACGCTGACGCTGGCTGCCATTGCCATGAACGCTTACGCCCAGCAGTCGTTCACCATTCAAGTGAAGAACCCCACCAAGGAGGTACGTGCCGACCAGCCCGTCGTCCTGCAACTGGACAAATACAACAACGTCCAGTCGGCCATCGTGTCGGTAGACGGCAAGGAGATTCCGTCGCAACTCGACGACCTGAACCGAGACGGATTCTACGACGAGCTGTGTTTCCTCGCCGACTTAGACAAGAAGCAGACGCGCACTTATACCATAACGCTACTTGATAGCGGTGAACCGCGCCAGTACCAGCCGCGCACGTTTGCCGAACTGATGTTGCGCAACCCTAAGGTGCAGGAAAAGAACAAGCAGGACTTCTATATCACGGAGATTACCGTTCCTAAGGAATTGGAAGACCCCTACCACATGGTACACCACCACGGAGTAGCGTTTGAAAGCGAGCTGATTGCCATTCGAGTGTACTACGATCAGAGACAGACACTCGACCTCTATGGAAAGTATAACAAACAACTGGAAATCAAAGACACTCAGTTCTATACGACCGACGAGCAGAAGGCCATGGGATATGGTGACGACGTGCTGTGGTGTGGAAGCACTTTCGGGCTGGGAGCCTTCCGCGGATGGGACGGCGAAAAGCCTACGATGATTTCAGACGTCATCAACCGCACGCAACGCATCGTGGCGAAGGGACCTGTGCGCACCATCGTAGAATTGGAAGACAGGGGTTGGAAAGCCGACGAGCGCGTGCCACGACTGAATATGACTGTACGGTATACGCTCTATGCTGGTCACAGAGACCTCGACGTAGACGTATTCTTCAATCGCAACGTCAAGGAACTCAGCTTCTCTACGGGGCTGATCAACGTGAAAGGCTCTGAAGAATTTTCAGACCGCGAAGGCTTGCGCGGATGTTGGGGTGCTGACTTCCCCTCTGGGGCAAAGGACTCTATCGCCCACCCCAGGGAGACGGTGGGACTGGGCATCTTCGTTCCTGACGAGTATCGTAAGTGTGAGGAACCTGCTACGAAAGACAACTATGCCTTTGTCGTTGGGACGGAAGGTCGTCATATCCACTACAAACTGGTATATACGAGTGACAAGGAAAAGTTTGGATTCCACTCTGCCAAAGACTGGTTCAAGTTCCTCAAGGAATGGCGCAGGCAGATGAAGGAGCCCAACGAAATTAGCATGCCGCAAGCGATTTGACTTTAGAGAGTTAGCCGCATGAGACTTCCTGCCGCACTCTGGCTTTTTTTGTCCGTGCAAACATAATAAGACGGAGGTTTCTGCGTTTAATTAGATAATGACGACAAGACAACACCACACCATATATCGTTGGACAAAGTACCTGATGGGGCTTTGTCTGACGTTGTGTTGTGGACTGACGGCCATGGCTCAGGAGAGTCAGACGGGGTACAACTTCCTCAGACTTCCCGTTAGTGCACATGCGGCTGCGCTTGGTGGCGACAACATCACCATTATTGAAGACGATGCTTCGCTTGTCTTCTCTAATCCGGCTCTTGCTGCTTCGGTTTCCGACCGCACCATCAGCCTCAGTTATATGAACTATATGAGTGGTGTAAACTACGGAGGAGCTTCCTACACCAAGGTCATCAAGGAGAAATTTACCGTCACGGGAGGTGCCCAGTACATCAACTACGGCTCCATGAAGGAAGTGGACGAAAACAACGTGCAGACGGGTGACTTCTCGGCTAACGACATCACCCTGAACGGAACGCTTGCCTATCAGTTGGGTAAACGATTTGTTGGCGGCATCACGGCTAAGTTCATTATGTCCTACATAGGCAGCTACAGTGCGATGGCGGTTGGCGTTGACTTGGGTATCAACTATTATGACCCTGAGCACGAATGGAGTATCTCTGCCGTCGCCAAGAACCTGGGCGGAGAAATCAAGGCTTTCGATGACGACTACAACAAGATGCCGTTTGACCTTCAGATAGGTGTCAGCAAGACGTTTCAAGGTGCTCCGTTCAGAGTGTCGGCTACACTCACGGACATGACCCATTACAACTATCGGTTCATTAACCACCTCAGTCTGGGTGTAGACATCCTGCTCTCTGACCAGTTCTGGCTGGGTGGCGGTTACAACTTCCGCAGGGCTAAGGAGATGAACATCGTCAGTAGCGACGAAGAGAGCAACCACGGAGCAGGTCTCACATTGGGTGCTGGCATCAACCTCGACCGTTTCAAGCTGAATGTCAGCTACGGTAAGTTCCATGTCTCATCTCACTCGCTCCTCTTCAATGCCGCTCTTAATATATAATTGGTAATTGACAATTCACAATTAAAATAATCACAATTAACTATCCATGAAACAACTCACAATAGCCATTGACGGACATTCCTCTTGCGGAAAGAGTACGATGGCAAAAGACTTAGCCAAGGAAATAGGTTACATCTACGTAGACACGGGAGCCATGTACCGTGCCGTAACGCTCTATGCCATGCGCCAGGGACTCATCGACGCTGAAGGCAACATCAATGTCGAAGAATTGGAAAAGCAGCTGGCTGACATCAATATCTCGTTCCAACTGAATAAAGAGACAGGACGCCCTGACACGTTCCTGAACGGAGAAAATGTGGAAGCGCAAATCCGCACGATGGAGGTGTCGGCTCATGTAAGCCCAGTCGCTACCCTGCCCTTCGTCAGGAGAAAACTCGTTGAAGAACAGCAGAAGATGGGCGAAGGTGGAGGCATTGTCATGGACGGCCGTGATATAGGTACCGTTGTCTTCCCCAATGCCGACCTGAAAATCTTCGTTACGGCAAGTGCCGAGGTACGAGCCGAACGGCGCTATAAGGAACTGAAAGAGAAAGGTGAAGCAGCTGACTATGACGAGATATTGGAAAACGTGAAGCAACGCGACTACATAGACACTCATCGTGAGACGTCACCATTAAAAAAGGCTGACGATGCGCTTGAACTGGACAATAGTCACATGACCATCGACGAACAACGTCAATGGCTACTTGACCGTGTTCGGGAAAGGATATAGGATGTGAGGTCAGTCGCTGACCGATTGCGTTAGCGAAAGGATATAGTCGCGACATTCTTCCATCAGCCACTTGGGAGTGCTGGTGGCTCCGCAAATGCCAACGGAATGGATTCCTTCAAACCAAGAAAGGTCTATCTCGTTGGCATTTTCTATGTGGTGCGAATGGCAGTTGACACGTCTGCACTCATTGAAGAGTACCTTTCCGTTGGAACTCTTGCGCCCCGACACAAACAAGACCACATCATGACGGGAAGCAAAATGGGCGATGTTGGGCATGCGGTTGGCAACTTGCCTGCAGATGGTGTCGAAACTCTTGAAGGTGGCTTCGGGCGAAATATGGTCTTGGATGTAAGTGATGATCTGATGAAACTCGTCGAGCGACTTCGTGGTTTGCGAGTAGAGGTAGATGTCACGATGGAAATCGAGCTTGGTAACCTCTTCCAGATGTTCGATGACAATGGCTCGGTTTTGCGTCTGCCCTACCAGCCCTAACACCTCGGCATGACCATTCTTGCCGAAGATAACAATCTGGCTTGAGGTGCTTCCTTCTGTCGCCATCGATGCCTCGTATTGCTTCTTGATGCGACGTTGTAATTGTAAGACGACAGGACATGTTGCGTCGATAATCTCGATATGGTTTCGGCGGGCAATCTCATAGGTTTCTGGCGGCTCTCCATGTGCACGAAGTAACACCTTCACATGATGCAGGGATTTGAGTTGGTCGTGGTCGATGGTGACGAGTCCCTTGGCTGCCAGCCGTTCCACCTCCATGCCGTTGTGTACAATGTCTCCCAAGCAATACAACAAGGGCTTTCCTGTACATTTTTCCAGCTCTTCTTCTGCTTTCTTGATGGCTGTAGTCACGCCAAAGCAGAAACCACTACCTTCGTCTATCTCTACCGTCAACATGTTTTCTCTTTTTCTCGTTTTTATTTCTCCATATTGCGCTCACGCTTCTGCTGGGCTGCCGGCTTCATGTCTGTTTCTGTCGGATGCATGACATGGGTGTTGTACTGATTTCGCTCAGCCTGGCGTTGCTTCTCCAGTCTCTTGCGCTCAGATCTGCGCTGCTTCTCCAGTCTCTCGCGTTCCTTCTGAGCCTGCTTCTCACGCTTCTTCGACAACTTGTCGCGCTTCTTTTTCGTCTTCTGGTCTACGCCCTGCTGCAGCTTTGCTTTCACGGCAACAACGGGCTTGGGTGCTTTCTCTACGACAATGCCCTTCAGGTGAAGTAACATCGGTTTCTCTTCGCCCTTCACATATACGCCAAGCACCTTGTCGAAGTGCCCCATCTGGCGTGCATCGTATGTCGCCATGATGGTAGCTTGCTGACCGGCGGCTATAGCTTGCTTGGGAAATGAAGCCACGGTACATCCACAATTGGTACGCACGTCTTCGATGCGAAGTGCCTGCGAAGACGTGTTTTTCAGTTGGAAACGTACCGTTGCCGGCTGCTTATAGCTGATTTTCTTCAGGTCTATGGTTGACTTCTCAGCCTTGAAACCCTGCGCCGCCACGTCAGCAACGGCGAGGGTCATGGCTATCGTCAGAATGACATTCTTCATATCTACGCTATGGTTTGACGGTCAGCACGACGGCCTTGTCACGTCCACTATATTCAGGTGCGTATGCACATTGAGCCGTACATGTTCCCGTCTGGTATACGCCTTCACGATCAACATAATATTCGTTGGTAATCGTGTGCTTGCCTTTCGACAACTTGTTGAAGTAGAAGTTGGTGGTATAGTCTCTTGGAGAGATATAGCAACCTCTGTAGTAGTCATAACCACTCAACTGGTCAACGGGTTCAAGGCAGGCAGCACGCTTGTCCAGCACCTGTACAAAATCATAGTCGCGTTCAGCCGTAATCGTAATGCGAACGGTCACCTTGTCGCCCACCTTCAGTTCGTTGCCCACAGGCTGCTTGGTGTCAGACATGAGGACTTCCCTCACGACCTTGATACCCGACTCGGCAGTAGCAACATCGGTCACGGGTTGCATGAACTGGGCGTAGAGTGCACCCCAGCTGGTGCCGTTGGTGGTCTTCTCGGCGGTGAAAGTCTTCTGCTGGTGTCGCTCAACGGTACTCTTCACATATCCGAGTCCGGCTGTAGCCTTGGGCATCTCCATCGGCTTACCGTCGATTTTCAGAGCTGTCGGTGTCTCGTTCTTCTCCAAGGCAGAAATCTTTCCGTTCTCAGAGAAGGCGAAGACGGCATTGACACTATTGACAGGCGTGCTCCAAGCCTGCGTGCGCTTACACATCAGCAACCACCGTTGCATCTCCTCCACCGTCTGGCGGTCTTCAGGAGCGAGTGCTTTCAGGGCTTCTATTGCCGCCACCTCTGTGGGAATGCGATAGTCAAACCAGCTGTAGTAAGCCTTAGTTGTATCGAAATAACGCCCCATTTCGTCAGTAAATACCGTATACTCCCTGATGCTCTGAAGATGGTCTTTAGCCTCCTGCTCATAGCCGTTGTATGCAAGTATCACGGCGGTCATCGCCTTGCCGTAGATGGTCAGTTCGCGTGCCCTGCCCGTCATGCGCTTCACCAGGAATGCAATATCTTCCTTTGCCTGCCTGGACAGTTCCCTTCCGTCGAGGGCACAGACGTAGAGATAGTCTACCGCCAACTCCGACGGCCGAAGTTCCTTCTTCAATTCTTTCTCTTCCTTCTTCATTTCCAGCACCTCTTTGTGCATCTTTTCCGTCATGAAGTCGAACGCCTTCGAGAGCATGTTCTTGGTTTCCTGCTGAGTGCCTATCATCTTGTTGAGACGTACAAACGTCTTGCTCACTTCCGTCGTGATATAGATGCTGCCAGGCATTCCTTCCCACCACGTCCATGAACCGTCAGAGAGTTGTAGTTTCTTCAGCGTCTCGACGGTAGTGCCCAGCACCTTGTTGATGCTGTTCTCGTCGAAGAAGCGCATGAGCGCCTGCTTCTGTTCACTCTCCTTCTGTGCCGCCATCACCCACGGCGTCTCTTCCAGAGCCAACTCCTTGAGGCTTTCGTTCTTCTGGAGGTTGCTCATGAGTGATGTCTCCTTGCCCGTCTCCTTCTTCCATAGGTTGAAGGTCTGCTTGATATTGGGCGATGCATTCATGATATACCTCGCCAGGCTATTGGCATAGAATGCGGCACTCTGGCTGATGGCATTTTTGTCGTTGGCATTGGCAACGTATGGCAACGCCTGAATGAGGAACCACGTGGGATTGTCCGTATATTCGACGGTCAGCTTCTGTTGGGTGGTGCCTTGGGGGAAGAGGGTGTCGAGGTCTACCGTCTTCACGCCTGCCACATGCTGGGTGAAGGGCACGGTGTTGGTCACCATCTCCTTGTTGGGCAATATAGGCAGATAGTGTTGTTCGCCGTCGCTGAACCCATTGCCTTCAACCGTCGTCCGAGCAATGAGTACGGTCTGCTCATACTGGTCTAAACGGGTCAATGGGAAGCTGATAGCTCCAGTTGAGTTGGCAGCGACATTGAAGTCTTTCTTCACGGTGGTGAGCACCTTGTCGGTCTCAGGATCTACCAGTTCCAGCTTGGCAATTCCCTTCACCGGCTTTGCCGAGGTGTTGAAGAGTCGTGCTTTGAGCACAGACTCGTCACCCTGCCGTACAAATCGCGGCATGTTGGGTTGCACCATCACCGTCTTGGTAGCCACCGCCTCGGCGGTAATCAGTCCGTAGTTCATCGTCTTGTCATGAGCCAGTCCCATTAGCTTCCATGTGGTGACACTCTCAGGTAGCGTAAACTCGATGTTCACATTGCCTTGTGCATCGCTCTTCAGTTGCGGATAGAAGAATGCAGACTCGTTCAGGTTTTCGCGCATCTGTACACCCTTGTCATCGTTCTTCTCAGACTTTTGCTTTTCTTCCTTCTTTTGTGCTTCACGATCGAGTCGTTCATCGGCAACATAGTTGGCTTGCAAGGCATCGACAGACTCTTCCATCACCATCGACTTGCGAAGAACATGTCTGCCACCGGCTGCAGCCATCAGCGGCATGATCCTGTTATAACCTATGAAATCGAAGTATTTGTCGTCGAATTCGCTGAACTCCAACGATTCCTCGTCATACTTGTCATATTCTCTGTAATAGGAAGTGCTGAGCGAAGCCACAGAAGGCGAATGCCAGTTGGTACTTGCCAGCGAACGGCTCAGCGACAAGTCCATCCTCCATGAGAAGGGAGCAATCTGGTCGAGCGACTTGTCGTAGAGTGTCGCCATCAGCTGGGCATCGGCAGGCTTGCCGTCAGGTCGCTTCACACTTAGCGTCCATTGTTCTTTCTGCCCTGGCAGCAACTTGTTGCGGAACGTCTTCCACTCCAATCTGAGTCGCTTGTCTGGAATCGGCTTCTTGATGGTAGCACTATGCTTGTAGCAAACACCGTTCTTCACCCACGAATAGTTCAGGGTGATGCCGTCGCCATAAACCTCCTTGTAGGTGAACGGTCGTGTGTTGAGGGCGTTGCTCTGGTCTATTGTCCCACATTCCAGCAACGAGTCACCTGCAATGACACTATAGAGAATGTGCTGGTCAGGGTCTGACGAACCTATCTGCACGTAGACCGGCTTACCGTCTTTGCGGAACTGGGTGTCGGTAGCGTAGAACCAGTCCTTGGTATAGACAACGGGTTGCTTGTCGGTGAGGGCGAACACCATGACCTTGGCTTCCACGGTGTCGTTGCCACAGATGCCTTTCAGGAAATGCTCACCACTCTTCAAAGGCGTTGCAAAGCGATGGGACTGGTTGGCCTTCACCGTCACGGGCTTGCCGTCGTCGATGGTGTATACTACCGTTCCGTCAATCTCTTGTCCGGCAGCGTTAAGATAAGAGAAGGTGACCTGCTTCAGACTATCTGTCAGCGCACGAGCCGGAAGATTGCAGAACAACATCGTTGACTTCTTGCTCAGGGGGAGACTGGTAGTTGCCGAATGGCTCTCGCCAGCCTCGTCGGTGACCTCTGCCTCTACGTTGAAGTTATAGACGCTGTTCGACACACCTTTGGGCAACTTCAATGCCACGGGCACGAGGAACGAGCCATCGCCATCCGTCTTCACCTCACCGGTACTGATCGTCATAGCGTCGTCCGACGAATCGTTATAATAGTAGTAGGAACGCCACCAGAAGGCATAGCCTCTCGTCACCTTATACTTTACTTTCGCCCCCTGTACAGGCACTCCGCTATAGGTCTTGGCAACACCCTTCACCTGGATGGTATCGCCGTCTGCATAGCGTGCCTTGTATTTCTCAAACTCCACGTCGTAGGTGGGACGCTTATATTCTTCCACCTTGATGTAGCTTTCTCCCCTTACTCCGTCGCAATTAGCACGGATGGTGAAGTTGCCGGTAAGCCCTGACGTGGGCAAGGTGAAGTCTACGGCAACCTTGCCGTAGGCATCAGTTGTCAGTTCCTTCTTGAAGAAGATGAGGTGGTTGGGATTGACTACATCTATCCGCACAGGGATGCCAGCCAGCACCTCCCTCTTGAGTTGCGGTTCACGCTGGTAGACGAGCACCGCTGCATGCACCTCCTGCCCAGGACGGTACAGCTTTCTGTCGGAGAACACGTTCACCACGTGCGTCGCCTGCTTGTCGGGATAGTAGTTGAAGCTATAGTTCAGTCCTGTAGCCGGACACGAACGGTCGTTATCGGTATAGACAAATACCGACGAGGGCTCTCGGTTGGTATACGTATAGACCACCTCACCCTTGTCGTCGGCGGTCAGCATCTTCACCTCTTCCTTCTTGCCGTAATAGCCATTGAACTTCAGGCGTAATTTGGCACCAGGAACAGGCTGCCCGGTCGTGGCGTTGAGGGCGACATATCGTATGCGCTTCTTCGGCAGTTCTTCCGATACGACGTACAGGTCGCTCACGTAGTACACCTTGCTCTTGTTGGTCAGCACCTTTCCGTCGGCTTCTATCTCTATCAGATAGGTACCTACGGGCAAGGGTGGCACGGTCAGCGTGTCGTTGGTCAGGTCGTATTCAGCCTTGTCCGCATAGCTCACCGTCTTCTCAAACGTGGGTACGGAGCCTATCTGTTTGCTTTTCAGTTCCTTGTAGTCTTTCTCCTGATACGCCGCCCACGGTGTGGCACCGTCTAAGTTGATGGGGCTGAACGTCACTTTCAGTTTCTTGATGTTGCGCACCTGCTTCAGGTACAGCTTCATTTCCTGGTCTGACCTTACCCATTCGCGTCCCATTGAGAACTGGAACTGGCTTTGAATAAGCCTCATACGCATGTTCTTCAGCTCACCCATGTATTCCCAGTTTCCCCATCTCTTCAGGGCATCGTCTATCATCGCAATCTTCTCGCCGGCACTTGCCTTGTAGCTGTTGCGTATGCGTCGCTTGGCAAGTTCCCCGGCTTCAGGCAGGTCACCGTATACGTTGATGAGCGAGTCGAGGTCTTTCGTGTCCGAAAAGTATTTGGAAGCCATCACACATGCCGCCGCCCTGTTGCCGTGGTCACGATAGTATTCGTACAGCATCCTGTAGCGGCTATCCTCCAAAGCAATGACATGCAGCAGGTCGTCGTTGAAGATTCGGCTGTCTTTCTTCACCGAGAAGAGCGGCTTGTAGGCGCTGACCTTCTGCCGTGCCAGCAGGTCAGGGTCTGCCAGCGCCTTGTCGTAGTAGTCCCTGCTCCTCTCCAGCGTACCGCGTCTGATGTCCGCAGCCTTTCCCAGTACGGCATAATATACCGCGGCAAAGACCTTGTCGCGCGTCTCAGCCTGCGCTGCCTCTGCCTTCAGGCGTTCCGTCTCCACGTCGAGCGAGTCGGGAGAAATCTGCGTCTGCAATCCCACCTTCATCATCCGTGCCGCCAGCAGCTCTCCGTAGTCTTTCCCCTTGGCAGCCTTCTTGGCAATCGTCTCCAGCAGTTCAATCTGCGTACGTGGCAGGTCTTTCTCTGCCGCCTCGTCCACCTGCTTCCATAGCGCGTCATACTTCTGTGCGCCAGCCATCAACGGCATCATCACCGCCAACAGCAATCCTATCATTTTCTGCTTCATCATATCACGTTTTTTATACGGTTAAACATTCGCCATTTGGTAGATGCGCTTCATATCGTCAGTATGCAAGACGACGAAGGAGCCCAGCGTGCACGCTCCGCCCCGGCTTGCCTTCTTCACCATCAGGTCTATCTCCTCGTCGGTCACCTGCTTGCCTATCAGTTCCACGATGCTTGTCGGCATGCCGATGTCGTGATAGAAACGTTCCATCGCCTCCACGCCGCGCAGGGCAGTAGCCTTGGGCTGGGTGAAGTCGTTGGCAACCCCCATCACGTTGACGGCAAACTGGACGAAGCGGCTCACCGTCGTCGCGTCCTTCTCCATCACGTAGCGTGCCCAGCTGCCCCAGAGGGCGGCAAGCCCTGCACCGTGAGTGACGCCGAAGAGTGCGCTCAGCTCGTGTTCCAGCCGGTGCGTGGCGAAGTCCTTCTCCAGTCCGCACTCCGTCAGGTCGTTGTGGGCGAGGCTCCCAGCCCACATGATCTGTGCCCTGTTGCGGTAGTCTTCAGGGTCTTTCAGCACCTCATACACCGCATCTTTCACCGTCCGCAATATCGCCTCGGCGATGTTGTCGGTGAGCGTCATGTCCTGGTGGCGGCAGAAGTATCGCTCCATGGTGTGCATCATGATGTCCGTAGTCCCGGCAGCCGTCTGATAGGCAGGCAGCGTGAACGTGCGTTCGGGGTTCATGATAGCAAATCGCGGACGGCTCAGGTCGCTGTTGATGCCGCGCTTGATGAGCCCCTCGTCCTTCGTCACCACGCACGACGAGCTCATCTCTGAGCCCGCGGCGGGGATGGTGAGTACCACGCCTACGGGCAGCGCCGCGGCAGGCTGCGCCCTGCCCTCCCAGAAGTCCCACACTTCGCCGTCGTAGGGCACGCCGTAGGCGATGGCCTTGGCAGAGTCGATGACGCTGCCGCCGCCCACGGCAACGATGAAGTCAACTCCTTCGCGGCGGCAGAGGGCTATCCCCTCCTCCACCTTCGACAGCAGCGGGTTGGGCACCACGCCGCCCAGTTCGCACCAGCCGATGGCTGCCGCGTCGAGCATGGCGAAGACCTTGTCCAAGAGTCCCGACCTGCGGGCGCTGCCGCCGCCGTAGTGCACCAGCACCTTCGTGCCGCCATATCGTTTCACCAGTTCCGGCAGCCGCTCTTCCGCCGACCTGCCGAACGCCACCTGAGTGGGTGTATAGAAATTAAAGTCTTTCATCGTTTTATCATTTGTCATTTATCATTTTGCAAAGTTACGGAAAGTCGAGAGCAATACAAAGAAAAAACTAGTTTTTTTCTTTTCATTGCCGAGACGAAGTAACATAGGCGAAGCCAAGGTTACGTAAAAACGAGAGCAGAACAAAATAAACGATTTTATTTTGTTCTACGCTCGTTTCCGATGGGGAGACGTCCTTCACGGGGCGCTCCCCTACTCCGTGACGCGTTCCAGCCAACGGACCATGGCAAGCATGATGGCGGCGGAGATGACGCAGACGAGGAGGAAGACGGTCCAGCACACCCACAGGGGGTACTTGTTGTAGATGAGGGGACCGACCCACAGCAGCAGGTTGCCCACGGCGGTGGCACCGAGCCACAGACCCTGGCAGAGTCCCTGCAGGTGGCGCGGAGCTACCTTGGAGACGAAGGAGAGTCCGAGGGGCGAGATGAAGAGCTCGGCAACGGTAAGGAAGAAGTAGGTGACGACGAGCACCCACGGTCCTGCCTTCTGTCCGGAGCGCACGCCTTCGGGCAAGGCGGTGAACGTCTCTGCCGAAGGATAGCCTTGCAGCGTTGAGTAGACGGCAAGGAAGAGGTAGGCAAGGGCAGCGATGAGCATGCCGATGGCTATCTTACGGGGCGTGGAGACGGGTCTGCCGTGACGGGTGAGCCAGCTGAAGACGAACATGATGACAGGCGTGAGCACGATGACGAAGAAGGGGTTGGCTGCCTGCCATATCTCCGGCGCTATGGCATCGGTCTGGACAAAGTCGCGTGCGAAGAACGACAGCGACTGTCCGTTCTGATGGAACGAGAACCAGAAGAAGACGGCGATGCCGAGCACGGCGAAGAGGGCATACATGCGCTGGCGTATCTCGGAAGCCATGGCACGGCGCTCTTCCTCCCTTTCTCTCGTTTTCTCTTCCTCCCTTTCTCTCGTTTCCTTCTCGTTTCCGGGCGTGGGGAAGCGGCGACGGGAGACTATGAAGACGAGCAGCGAGAGCAGCATCACGGCGACAGAGGCGATGAAGGAGTAGTGGATGCCCGTGTTGAAGATGTCGAGATAGTGGGTGCAGAACGCCGACAGGTCGCCGACGTTGCCGCCGACGGCTGCGGTGAGCTCACGAAGGTTCTGCATGTCGCCTTCAGGCATTGCTGTGCCCTGGGCGATATACTCATGGCAGAGCTTCGGCAGGTCGGCATTGTAGGCAAGGTTGTGTGCCTTCAGCCACCAACTGCGCAGCAGGGGAGCTATGAAGGGTGCTGCCAGGGCCCCGATGTTGATGAAGACGTAGAAGATCTGGAAGCCTGCATCGCGCTGACCTTGTGCCCAGCGGAGCCGCTCCTCGCCCTGGCGTGCCGCCTCTGCCTCGAAGTCGTCGTACATCTGTCCGACGATGGCTTGCAGGTTGCCCTTGAATAGTCCGTTGCCGCAGGCGATGAGCGCCAGGGCGAAGATGGTGAGCGAGAGCAGCCATGTACGGTTGTCGGGAGTTGCAAGGATAGGTATGGCAAGCAGGGCATAGCCTGCCGCCATGACGACGAGTCCGCTGGCGATAGTGGCTTTATAGTTCTGCGTCTTGTCGGCAATGTAGCCTCCGGCTAGGCTCAGCACGTAGATGGCTGCAAGGAAGATGGAGGCGATGAGTCCGCTCTGCTGGTCGGTGAGTCCGAACTTTGAGCAGAGGAAGAGGACGAGCACGGCGTTCATGATGTAGTAGCCGAACCGCTCGCCCATGTTACTGATGGCTGCCTGGAACAGCCCTTTGGGATGGTTGTTGAAAAACATGGTACTATACTATTTTTAATTCATAATTCACAATTCACAATTCATAATTCACAATTTCGACGCCCCTCCCCAGGGAGGGGACGGGGGTGGGCTTTCAACACCCCCTTTAGGGGGGTTGGGGGGCTTGGGCTTGGGGGGTGGACATTACAGATCGTGCAGGTAGGTGGCCTTGACGACGATGTTGCCGAAGTTGGACTTGCCAAAGAAGTCGCGCTTGGAAGAGCCGTAGATGTTGCCAAGACCGTAGTAGTAGCGACCTTCGAGGAGGAAATGACCCCAGCGGGGATGGCTCCATTCCACGCCAACACCGCCGGCTATACCGTAGTCGAACTTGCGCTCTACGGGCATGGACTCTTGGGCGACGATGGTGTTGCTGCGTCCCGTTGTGGCATCGAGGTTAGGGGTGTCGTAGTTCTTCGAGGTAGACTCGTTCAGCAGGAATCCTATCTGCGGACCTGCCTGCACAAAGAAGTTGAAGCCACGCTGCTCACGTCCCCATGCGAGGTGGGCGAAAATGGGAATCTGGACGTAGCCCAACGTGCGGCTGTACTTCTCGGCGAGTCCATTTTCGTTGATGACATCAGCATTCTTAGCCGTCTTGATGTTTTGCTTCCAGCCTATAGAGGCATAGTTCACCTCGGCATAGACGGAGCAGATGGTGTTGAAATACTTCTCGCAGACGTAGCGCACCGAGAGACCGCCCGTCATGCCGCCGTGCATGCCCTGCTTCACCGTGGGGTCGAAGCCGACGTTGGAGAGCACGTAGCCGGCATTGGCTCCTATGGACAGCACGCTGCGGTGCTCTCCCACCTGTGCCCTCGCGGTGGCAAAGCACAGGCTGCAAAGGACTGACAATAGTTTATATTTCACCATTTCACGGTTTTCAATTTTTTCTATTTTTCAATTTCTCCCCCCCCCGGGGGCTGGGGGGCTTGGGGCTAATAAGTTACAGCCTCCATGGTTTGATTGGGCAGGAAATGGACCAGTTGGAAGTTGGAGTTCTTGTAACCGCCCTGCCCCACGCGACTGAAGTTGAGCCGCGTCTGCAACGGCTTGTAGTCCGCTTGGGCCGCCGTGCCCACAAACTGGCTGCCATAGAGCCTGATGCCACGGATGAAGAACATCGTGTGGTCGTAGCCAGTAAGGGCAAACCGCGGCAGCGCATCGGCCTTCATGGGCTCACCGTAGGTATCCTTGTATAGTTTCTCGAATGCTTCGGTGCGGTCGGCAACGGCATTATAATAATAGGTGGTGGGGATGTAGACGCCATACTTGAAGAACTGAGCCAGGTCGTGGCGCTGGTACATGAACCACTCGTTGTAACCGTACATGGAGATGGCGAGACCGGGATGGGTCTGACCGAGCGAGTCGAGCTTGGCAAACACTTGATTGAGTTTCGGCGACTTGGCGGTGTTCAGCACGATGACGTTGGGTTGTTTCGACGAGAAGGCCTTGGCGAAGTCGACCTGCGGCGTGTTCACGTTGGTGAGGTTATACTTGCGCTTCACACCGTCAAGACGCTTGCGCAGCTCGGCGGTGAAAGCTCCCTTGTCCGACGTGTCGTCGTTGCAATTGATGAATATGGGGTGATGGTTGGGAAATCGCTCCATGAAGGCTGCAATAGCCTTTCCGTTGAGTTCCTCAGGCGACTGGTAGACCTGGAAAATCTGCGGGTTCTCTGCTACATCATTTCCCGTTATCGAGAAAGGAATGACCATGCGGATATCGTTGCTGCGGCAGAAGTCACCCAAGGGCTTTACCATATTAGAATAGAGCGGTCCGAAGACGATGTCAAGGTTGGACACGCCGTCCTTCAGCAACGTTGTGCGTATGTCGGCGTCAATGGGTACGTTCCATGCACTCACTTCCGTCTTGACGCCTTCCTGACTCAACTGGTTGACAGCCAAAAGCATGCCACGATAGTATTCAATCATTCGTGTACCGTCGCCATTCTCGTTGTGAAGGGGCAGCATCACACCTATGCGGATGATGCCGTCATGGAGCTTCTTCGCCTGAACGGTCTGACTTGTCTGAAGAGTCTGACTCGTCTGACCAGTCCGACCCGTCTGATTAGTCTGATTAGTCTGATTTGTTTGCCCCACCTTCACATCATCGCCTTTGGAGAAAGGCACAAACACCCAGTCACCCTTCTTCAGTTCGTATCCGGGCTTCTTCATTTCGGGGTTGGCATTGATCAGTTCCTGTATGCTGATACCATACTCTTTGGCTATTCCGAAAATGGTCTCACTCTTCTTAACTTTGTGAATATCACGCCATTTGGTGGTCTGAGCTTCCACTTGCAAAGCAAACAGCAAGGCGAGCAGAATGAAGGTGTAGTGTAAGATTTGCTTTTTCATCGTTGTTTATTTAACTTTAATCTTTGTGCAAAAATACAAATTTTGTGTGGTTTAATCAACTTTATTGAGTAATTTTGCACAAATATCGCGTATGAAAACAGTTTTTAAACATATTATCACACTTACGACGGCACTCTTAGGGGCTGTCGCAAGCTATGCACAGATGCCCACCATAGCACCGACGGCTGTCTATACCGACAAAGACGGCAACGAAGTAATCATGAATCCGGGTGACCTCTACAGCGGATCGGCACCATTGGCGGTGAAGTTTACTGCTAACACAGAAAACGAAGAGGGCTGGACGGAGTACTATGAATGGAGGTTCTTCACCGAGGGGAACATGGAAAATCCGTATCTCACCAGATATGAGAAGGATACCGAGTTCACCTTCGTCACCGGGGGAGCTCAGAAGATTGTATGCTATGCCACGTTCACTAAGGGTACGCAGAAGGTGGAATATACCGCCGACTACTGGACAACGGAAAGCGTGCCCTTCGGCATCAGTATCAGCGAGAGCATCCTGGAGATGCCCAACGCCTTCTCGCCAAATAACGGCGACGATCGAAACAACACTTATAAGCCTAAGAAGGGCTACCAGTCGATAGTGGAATTTCATGCCTACATCTTTAACCGGTGGGGTACGAAGCTATACGAGTGGCATAACGTTGACGAGGAGGGATGGGACGGCACCTATAAAGGACGGGACATGCCGGTTGGTGTATACTTCTGCCTGGTCAAAGCCAAGGGTGCCGACGGCAGGGAGTTCACCATCAAGCGCGATGTCAACTTGTTCCGTGGCTTTACACCCAGTACGACAACAGCCGACGGAGCCATTACTCAATAGTTATCCCTTATGCAAAGAGAAGATCAGAAAATCAACGTGTGGGGCGCACGCGTTCATAACCTGAAAAACATAGACGTAGAAATACCACGCAACTCGCTGACCGTCATCACAGGCCTGTCGGGGTCGGGGAAGTCATCACTGGCGTTCGACACCATTTTTGCCGAAGGACAGCGACGATATGTTGAGACTTTCTCTGCCTACGCCCGCAACTTTCTGGGCAACATGCAGCGTCCTGACGTTGACAAGATTACGGGACTGTCGCCCGTCATCAGCATCGAACAGAAGACTACCAACAAGAACCCACGCTCTACAGTAGGTACCACCACAGAAATCTACGACTACCTGCGCGTGCTCTATGCACGTGCGGCAACGGCTTACAGCTACATGACGGGCGAGAAGATGGTGAAATACACCGAGGAACGGGTGGTCAGGATGATTCTCGAAGAATATCAAGGCAAGCGCATACTGATACTGGCTCCACTCATTCGCAACAGAAAAGGACATTACCGCGAACTCTTCGAGAGCATGCGCAAGAAAGGCTACCTGAACATTCGCATTGACGGAGTGATGCAAGAGATTGTGCGTGGCATGAAAGTAGACCGGTACAAGAACCACAACATCGAAGTGGTCGTCGACAAGCTTGCCATCAAAGACGATAGCGACACCACCGAAGAGCGGCTTCGAAAGAGTGTGGCGACGGCTATGAAACAGGGCGAAGGACTTGTCATGATTCTCGATGTCACCGACAAGGCGGCTGACGGTGCAAAGACTGGAAATGGTAAATTCTTCTCGAAACGGCTCATGTGTCCCACGTCGGGCATCTCTTATAAAGATCCGGCGCCGAACATCTTCTCGTTCAACTCGCCGGAAGGTGCGTGTCCGAGGTGCAAGGGTCTGGGATACATCAACGAGATAGACCTGAAAAAGGTCATCCCCAACGACAAGCTGAGCATACATGAAGGGGCTATCGTACCGTTGGGAAAGTATAAGAACCAGATGATTTTCTGGCAGATAGAAGCCATTCTCGAAAAATATGAATGCAACTTGAAAACTCCTGTCAAGGACGTTCCTCAGGATGCACTCGACGAGATTCTTTACGGTGCCATCGAAAACGTGCGCATATCAAAAGACCTCGTACATACCTCAAGTGACTACTTCGTCAACTTCGACGGTGTCATCAAGTACTTGCGAAACGTGATGGACAACGACGACTCTTCGGCAGGACAGAAATGGGCTGACCAGTTCCTTGCCGAGTGTACGTGTCCCGAATGTAAAGGGCAGCGGCTCAACCGCGAAGCGCTATCCTACCGCATCTGGGACAAGAACATCGCTGAACTTGCCAACATGGACATCTCAGAACTGAACGAATGGTTGCAAGACGTGGAAAACCACATGGAGAGCAAGCAGCGACAGATTGCAACGGAGATACTGAAAGAGATACGCAAGCGCATCAACTTCCTGTTGGAGGTGGGGCTCGACTACCTGTCACTCAACCGCCAGTCGGCAAGCCTTTCGGGTGGAGAAAGCCAGCGCATCCGGCTGGCTACACAAATCGGTTCACAACTCGTCAACGTACTCTATATTCTCGACGAACCTTCAATAGGTCTCCATCAGCGCGACAACGAACGACTTATTCGCTCACTGAAGGAGCTTCGAGACCTCGGAAACACCGTTATCGTCGTTGAACACGACAAGGACATGATGCTGGCTGCCGACTACATCATCGACATTGGTCCCAAGGCAGGAAGGAAAGGCGGAGAGGTGGTCTTCCAAGGCACACCGGAGGAGATGATGAAACAGCACACGATGACGGCTGACTACCTAAACGGTACGCTACAGATAGAGGTCCCTGCACAACGGCGAAAGGGCAACGGCAAGAGCATCGTCATCAAGGGAGCTTCGGGCAACAACCTGAAGCATGTTGACGTGGCATTTCCACTCGGCAAGCTCATCGTAGTAACCGGGGTTTCAGGCTCAGGCAAGTCGACACTCATTAACGAAACATTGCAACCCATACTCAGCCAGCACTTTTACCGTTCGCTGAAACGACCGATGCCATACGAGAGTGTCGAGGGCATAGACGATATAGATAAGGTGGTGAACGTAGACCAGAGTCCTATCGGTAGGACTCCACGATCGAATCCTGCCACCTACACCGGAGTGTTCTCAGACATTCGTTCCTTGTTCGTCAACCTCCCCGAAGCAAAAATCCGAGGATATAAGCCGGGCAGGTTCTCGTTCAACGTGAAGGGTGGACGATGTGAGACGTGTGGCGGCAACGGCTACAAGACAATAGAGATGAATTTCCTACCCGATGTAATGGTACCTTGTGAAACGTGTCATGGCAAGCGCTATAATCGTGAAACGCTGGAGGTGCGCTACAAAGGCAAGTCTATTGCCGATGTCCTCGACATGACCATCAATCAGGCGGTGGAATTCTTCGAAGCCGTGCCGAACATCCTACAGAAAATCAAGACGATACAAGACGTAGGATTGGGATATATCAAGCTGGGGCAGCCCTCCACCACCCTCTCCGGCGGTGAGAGCCAACGCGTAAAACTTGCCACCGAGTTGTCGAAACGAGACACTGGCAAGACACTTTACATCCTCGACGAGCCGACAACAGGACTCCACTTCGAAGACATTCGCATCCTCATGGACGTGTTACAGAAGCTGGTAGACCGCGGCAACACCGTCCTGATCATCGAACACAACCTTGACGTCATCAAACTGGCTGACTACATCATCGACATGGGACCGGAAGGTGGACGCAAGGGCGGCGAAGTTCTCAGCACGGGGACACCCGAAGAGGTAGCCAAAAGCAAGCGCGGCTTCACTCCGGCATATCTTTAACCCCATCATTCATCATTGCTGCAGACAACTGTATAACATTCATCAATCATATCAATGAAAAATAAAAATATCATTCAATGGGGGCTGATGGTCACTCTGCTCTTTTTCAATCAGGCATCTGCTTGGTGTATAACGCATAACGACAAGGGAAGAACGGAAGAACAGAAGGTGTTCATACCTGAGACACCCGATTACGGCGACCCGATGATGTGGGTGACTGTAGACGGTGACTCGACAGGCATGGGTGCCGACATCTTCTATGTGGTATCGACATGGGAGGTGGACTGGAAGACCAAGGACGGACGCATCTGCCACTATGCTGACACCTGGGATTTAAGACATCGCTCACACATGGCTGACGGGGAAATCATCAAGGTTGCGAAGTATATGGCTCCAGGCAACAGGTTCTATGCACCTTATTACCGCCACGCTACGATAGAGGCTTTCATGACCAACAATGAGGACAGTATATATCAGCGCACACGGATGGCAATGGAAGATGTGTGCAGAGCCTTCGACCACTTCCAGGCGCATCGAGACCAGAAACGCCCACTCATCATAGCAGGCTTCAGCCAGGGCGGACTCGCGGTAGTGGAACTGCTCAAGCATATCAGCGACGAGACCTATAGCCAACTGGCAGCAGCCTATGTCTTGGGCTACAAGGTAACGAATGCCGACATGAAAGCGTGTAGCCACATCGTACCTGCCAAGGGAGAGACAGACACGGGTGTCACCATCTGCTACAATACGGTGAAGGACGTGAAGTATGTACATCACTTCACACGTTCCGACATCTGCATCAATCCCGTGAACTGGCATACTGACGAGACACCTGCCATACTCCATGACTCCATCACCGTCGCAGTCTTTCCTGAACATCATGTTCTTGTAGTCTCCAACTACAGTGGTTCTGAGTATCGTCCCTTCCGTGGTTTTATCAACGTGGGTGACATCCATAGCTGTGAACCGTGGCTCTACAGCCAGTGCCTGGCAAAGAACATCGCCGTGCGTGCAAGGGAGTGGAGGAAGATGAAAGATGAAAAATTAAAGATGAAAAATTAAAGATTAAAAATAGAAGATGAGAATTAAATGAAAGAAGACGAAAGGGAGAAGTAACACCAGTCTGCATTAAAATCTCACATTCTGTTTCAAAAAGTCAATAGAATATTTGGCACAACAAAAAAAATACATTACCTTTGCAACCGCTTTTAAGCCGATATGGCTCAGTTGGTAGAGCAACGCATTCGTAATGCGTAGGTCCCCGGTTCGAGTCCGGGTATCGGCTCCAAGAGGGGCTATCCCCAAGATGACGCTCCAACAGAGCGTCTTTTTGTTGGAATAATCGCGGAATTGGATATTCCGCTGCCGCTCGGTCATCCGAAAGCAAGCTTTCATGACGCTCACTTAATCGCGGAATTAGCACATCGGTAGTGCATCGGCTTCCCAAGCCGAGGAGGCGGGTTCGACTCCCGTATTCCGCTCAACATTGATAAAAAGAGGCTGCAAAATGATGTTGCAGCCTCTTTCATTTATGGTTTCAGAGATAATCTCTTATTTACCGAAGTAGCGCTTCAGCAATCCAGCGAATCCAGCACCGTGGCGTGCCTCGTCCTTAGCCATCTCGTGAACGGTGTCATGGATGGCATCGAAACCAGCTTTCTTAGCTTCCATTGCAATGCGGAACTTGTCTTCACATGCACCAGCTTCAGCAGCAGCACGCTTCTCAAGGTTGGTCTTGGTATCCCAGACACACTCGCCAAGCAATTCTGCAAAGCGGCTGGCGTGGTCAGCCTCTTCGAAAGCGTAGCGCTTGAAAGCCTCAGCTATCTCAGGATAGCCCTCACGGTCGGCTTGGCGTGCCATAGCCAAATACATACCAACCTCTCCACACTCACCGTTGAAATGGCAACGGAGGTCTTCGATCATCGCTTCGCTGACACCCTCTGGCTTGCCATCACCAATCTTGTGTTCAGTGGCATAGGTTGCTTCTTCTTTCAGTTCAGAAAACTTACTGGCGGGAGCCTTGCAGATAGGACACTTTTCGGGTGCTTCCGTTCCTTCATAGATGTAGCCGCAAACGGCACAAATAAACTTTTTCTTCATAATGTTTTTGTATTAGAATTTATTTCAGGTGTCTTTTCAGTTCGGGCACCTGCTTACCGATTTCTATGGCTAACAACCCAGCTACGATGCGCGCACCAATCTGGTTGTAATGAGTATTGTCTTGACGACCTTTGGGATATGCCGGGCATTCACCTGGTGCATAGATCATGTGCAGCTTCTTGCTTCCTTCCACTCCCAGTCCTTGCTCCAGGTCGGAAGTTACCTTGTTGGCATCGATGAACGGCACGTTGAGTTCCTTGGCGATGGCACGCGGCACCTCGCGGTAGGCACCGTGAGTGTCTTGCAACTTGTCGCCGCCACCTTTCAAATCTTCGCCACCTTCAAACACCTTGTCACGCAAACCTTCATCGTCGATGACTTTGTTCGACGGAGCAGTGAAGTTGCGACGAGCCACACAGTTCAGGAGGATAGGATATGCACCCTTTGCCTTGGCTTCTTTGACATAGCGGCGCAAGTTATTGTCGAAGGAGCCACCAACCTCGGTATATCTATTGGGATCGTTCTTCTTCTCGTCGTTGTGTCCGAACTGGATGACAACATAGTCACCAGGCTGCAACTTGTCGAGCACTTTCTGCCAACGGCCTTCGTTGATGAAACTCTTCGTAGAACGTCCGTTCACGGCATGGTTGTCGATGACGACATCGTTCTTGAAGAACTCATGAAGCACCATGCCCCACCCTCTTTCCTGCTTGCCGCCGGTAGTGTCTTTGTTTGCCATCGTGGAGTCGCCCACCATAAAGATGCGTACTGGCTTGTTGTCTGTATATGCACAGAGCACCATGACAGCCATCAATGCTAATAAAACCTTTTTCATTTGACAATCCTTGTTATTTGACTATGATTTACTGTTTGACTATTTATCTCAGTACAATGTTTTCATGCTTTTACGATGGCTATCAGCTCTTCAGGAGAAACCTGTTGCTGCTCACCGGTCGTCATGTTTTTCAGCGTGAACTTGCCAGCCTGCATCTCGTTCTCACCGGCAAGAGCCACAAAAGGTATCGCCTTGGCGTTGGCATAGCTCATCTGCTTCTTCATCTTAACGGTGTCGGGATACATCTCTGAACGGATGCCAGCCTGACGAGCCTGTGCCAACACGGGCAGGCTATAGGCTGTCTCTGCTTCACCGAAGTTGATGAAGAGCAGTTGTGTGCCGGTGACGCTGTCCTTGGGATAACGGTCAAGCGCATTGAGCACGTCAAAGATGCGGTCTACTCCGAACGAAATGCCTACCCCACTGATACCCGGCATCCCGAAGATGCCGGTGAGATTGTCATAGCGTCCTCCTCCGGTGATGCTTCCTATCTGCACGTCTAAAGCCTTCACTTCAAAGATAGCCCCCGTATAATAGTTCAGTCCGCGTGCCAATGTCAGGTCCAGTTGCAACTCGTTGTGCAGCGAACCGCCTAACACCTTGAGGATGAAACGAATTTCCTCAACACCCTTCAGTCCCGTCTCAGAATCCTTGAGCACCTCGGCAATGGTATTGAGTTTCTCTTCGTTAGAGCCTTCGAGCGTGATGATGGGTTGCAGCTGAGCTATCTGCTCGTCGGAGAGTCCGTCGTTTTTCAGTTCTGCATTGACATTCTCCAGTCCTATCTTGTCAAGTTTGTCGATGGCAACGGTGATGTCGACAATCTTGTCTGCAGCACCAATGACCTCGGCAATGCCCGTAAGAATCTTGCGGTTGTTGATTTTTATCTGTACGCGCACGCCGAATCGGGTGAAGACGGTGTCGACAATCTGCATCAACTCTACCTCGTTGAGCAAGGAGTCGGAGCCTACAACGTCGCCGTCGAACTGATAGAACTCACGGTAACGACCTTTCTGCGGACGGTCGGCACGCCAGACTGGTTGCACCTGATAGCGTTTGAACGGCAGTTGCAGCTCGTCGCGGTGCATCACCACATAGCGGGCAAAAGGCACGGTGAGGTCGTAGCGCAGTCCTTTCTCGCAGAGACGGGCAGCCAGGCGCAACGTGTTGCGCTCTGTCAGTTCTTCATCTGAAACCTTCGACAGATAGTCTCCTGAGTTGAGGATCTTGAACAACAGCTTGTCGCCCTCCTCACCATACTTACCCATGAGGGTCTGCAGGCTCTCCATCGCCGGAGTTTCTATCTGCTGGAAGCCGTAGAGCGAGTACACATCGCGTATGGTGTCAAAGATATAGTTGCGCTTTGCCATCTCTATGGGCGAGAAGTCGCGCGTTCCTTTGGGTATACTTGGTTTGTTTGCCATAATGTTACGATTCAGAATTTCTGATGATTGTCTGGTCTCTGTCCGGACCGATGGAGATGATGCTGATAGGCGTTTCCAGCTGTTCTTCAAGGAACTTCACATAGTTACTGAAAGCTTCAGGGAACTGTTCCTCACTGGTAAACGACGTCATGTCGGTCTGCCAGCCTTCCATCTCCACATATACTGGCTCTATGCCGTGCTCGATGTCGTAGGGGAAGTGGTCTATCTGCACACCGTTCTGCTTGTATGCCACACACGCCTTGATGGTTTTGAAGCCATCAAGTACATCACTCTTCATCATGATGAGCTGGGTGACACCGTTCACCTGAATGGCATAGCGAAGAGCCACGAGGTCAATCCACCCGCAACGGCGCTCTCGTCCCGTCACAGCACCATACTCATGACCGAGGTCACGAATGGTCTTTCCCGTTTCATCGAACAGCTCCGTAGGGAACGGACCGGCACCGACACGCGTACAATAGGCTTTCATAATACCGTATACTTCGCCAATCTTGTTTGGTCCGATACCCAGTCCTGTACATGCACCTGCACAGATGGTGTTGGAAGAGGTGACGAAAGGATAGCTTCCGAAGTCTACATCGAGCATAGTGCCCTGAGCACCTTCGCAGAGGATGCTCTTCCCTTCACGTAGCAAAGAGTTGATTTCGTGCTCACTATCAATGAACTGGAACTGTTTCATGTAGGCGATGCCCTCCATCCACTGTGCCTCAACAGCCTCGAAACCTTCAAAGTCGTCGAAGTTGAGCGCCTTCAGCATGTCCAGATGACGTTGCTTGTGAGCCTTGTATTTCTCTTCAAATCTGTCGAGGATGTCGCCAACACGCAAACCATTACGACTGATCTTATCGGTATAGGTCGGTCCGATGCCTTTGCCTGTCGTACCCACCTTGTTCTTACCCTTCTGAATCTCGTAAGCCTTGTCCAATAAACGGTGGGTAGGCATGATGAGGTGTGCCTTCTTCGATATGCGCAGACGTTCGCGCAGGTCGTGTCCGCTCTTTGCCAGCTCTTTGGCTTCAGACATGAAAAGGTCAGGAGCCAGGACAACACCGTTGCCTATGATGTTGACTTTTCCGCCCTGGAAAATACCCGACGGAATGCTGCGCAAGACGTATTTCTGTCCTTCAAACTCAAGCGTATGGCCAGCGTTGGGACCACCCTGAAAGCGAGCTACGACATCATACTGCGGTGTGAGCACGTCAACAACCTTACCTTTTCCTTCATCGCCCCACTGCAAGCCGAGCAGGACATCTACTTTTCCTTTTTTCATTGCTTATTTAGTTTCTGATTTTTTGTGCTATTGATTTTTCTGGTCATGCGCGCCTGACACTTAGAACAGACCCCATATATGTATAAGGTGAATCCGTCACGACGGAAACGTGTCAGCTTCGTGTCGTTGATAGCCTTCGAAATCTCCGGGAAGGTGCCCTCTTTCACCGTACCGCACAACGTACACACCTGGTGTATGTGGTTCTCGTTCTTGTAACATGCCTCATACATGGTTTGCCCGATGAAGCGGTGTCGGATGACCAGCCTTAACTCTATAAACAACTTCATGGTGTTGTAAAGAGTGGCTCTTGATACTCGGAAGTTCATCTTTTCCAGCAACTCCCCTAACTCTTCCAGCGAAAAATGCCTGTCGGTGTCGTATACGGCATCGAGTATGGCGTATCGCTCAGGCGTTCTACGCAAATGATTCAGTTCGAGATAACTGGTGAGTATTTCTCGAACTTTCTTTTTTACAGATGTTTTTGTCACTTGGACTTACTCATTAAATTCGCACAAAAGTACAACTTTTCAGCCACATTATGCCCAAGTTGGCATTGAAAAAACGTTAAATGGAATTTTAACGTAACGCAGGAATGGCCGTCACCGCTACACGTCGATAGTCTTCTCCCAGCTCACAGAAATGAATCATACAGTTCATGGCAGCATGTTTAACGCCAAGGTTTCCATCTTCCATTACCACTTGAACCTGATCTATCAACTCATTGATACCTCGTTCGTTAGGTTCTCTTCCACTCTTAAAGATAAAAGACAAGATGTGATAGCCCGCCAACTGCTTGAGGGGTTCTTCAGTAGCTATCCATTCGTAGGCTATCTCAGGCGCATCATCCAAAAACTGATACAAGTATTTCGTGGTCAGTTCGGCTATTTCTTGCGAGTGAGTCTGCTCCATCCAGATGTCTGCCAGCTCCCGTTCCATCTTTTCTGGCGGCATGAGCATCGATGCCAGAATCTTGCATTCGCGGATATCCTCTTTCCACAAGGCGATGGCAAGGTCGTAATCCTTGTCATATTCCTGAGCCATCTCCTGCAAATGCGGCAGGGAAGCGCCCCAGTTCAGGTGATAGTCGAGACCTTTTTCGCGCATGGAACGGGCAGTCTCACCATTCATCAACAGCCGGAACGACTGTTTGATCTGCTTCAGCAGTTCTTTCGTCTTTTCTTTCATCTTGTATTTCTGCCTGCCGGGAATGGAGATATTCAATTATATGAGTGTGGCATAATCGCGGCTATAGCGCAGCATCTGTTCAGAGTAGGTCTCTGAATAGTCCAGACGTACATCCTTCGGCTGACCATCCTTGTCGGTTTCCACAATCATGCGAGGATTCAGGAATCCCTTATATGGAGCAATGTTCAGCGCTTCATACCTGGAGAGTACCTCTTGGTGCAGCTGCCCATCGACCTGTACGCCATAGTTTTCCACCAACTGACGTGCCGCCTCGTAGTCGCCTTCGCTTTTGATGCGTTGGACCTCTTTCAGCAACGTGGCAAACAGCTGACGCAAAGCCACATAGTCGTTCACCCGTACAAAGGTTTTTCCATCGCGTCGGACCAATTCTACCGCGCCGTCAGCATGTGCCAGCACCCAGTGGGCAATCAGCGAACGGTTACGCATGTGGGCTTCCTCTATCATGTGACCAGGCTTGATACGTACCAGCTGGGTGAGAAGTCCGTTCATCAGATAGGTATAGTAATTAGACCGATAGGCATCACCATCGGGCAGAAGTCCCAACTCCACCAGTTTTTCATCGGCGATATAATATAATCCGAAAAGATCGGCACGCGCTTCTTCTATTGTGTTGCCATAGGCTTTCAGCGCATCGGGGTCTACCCCGTCAAGCAACCGTCCGCTTCCGTGACCGAGACACTCGTGCAGGTCGGTATGCAGGTCGTCACAGAGGTCGCCATATCGGTCAATGATGCCAATTGTCTCCTTGTCTATGACAAACTCTTCACGGAATCCGTTGCCCTTGGCAGCCTGGCTATAGGCATGTGTCAGGTTGCTGATGGTCACACTCTTGCTTCCATATTCAGCACGTATCCAGTCGGCATTGGGCAGGTTGATGCCTATTGCCGTAGAAGGATATTCCTCTCCGCCGAGCATGGCTGCTTCAACGGCATTGGCAGAAACTCCTTTGACGACGGGTTTCTTGAACCGTGGGTCCACAGGACTGTTGTCTTCAAACCACTGGGCATTGCTGCTGATGGTCCGGGTGCGCTTCGTCGCCTCCTCATCCTTCACCTCTACGATGCCTTCCCACGTTGCCTTGATGCCTAACGGGTCGCCATAAACTTCGATGAAACCGTTGATGAAATCAATATCGCCGTCGTGCGTCTTCACCCATTCAATGGAATAGCTGTCGAAATCCTTCAGGTCGCCACTCTGGTAATAGTCCACCAGAAGCTGGATAACCTTTCGCTGCTGCTCACTCTCCGCATAGTCTTTTGCCTTGTTCAGCCAGCAGACAATCTGCCTGAGCGCCTCACCGTAACGACCTCCAATCTTCCACGTCAGTTCTTCCAGTTCGCCATTCTCATTCTTCGTCAGCGTTGTGTTCAGTCCGAACGATGGCGGTTCGTTCTTGTCGCCCACCCCACTCTGCTCAAACGCCTCCTTCTGCCTTGCATAGTACGCCTCAACCTCGGTTTGTGTCACCTCTTCATAGAAATGACACGCCGACGTAAGAATCAAATCTTCACCATCTTGCTTGTTGACACGCTTGGGCAACACGTCGGGATTGAACATCACGGGGATGAGTTCTTCCCAGTCTTGCTGGGGAGGTGTCAACCGTTGACACAGCCCACAGAACCATTCCTTGTCGAATTCGGGCATGAATTTCTCGCATCCATAATGATGGTAGATGCCATTAGAGAACCACACCCTTTTCAGATAGGTTTCCAATGCCTGATATTCACGGACATTTTGCTTGGCAGAAGGCTCTGCCAAGACCGATTCCAAGAGTTTTCTGATGCGCAGATTGTACTTACCCTGCTGGTCAAAGGTAATGTCCCTGCCGTAGAGCGTTGCTTTGGAAAGGCAATAAAGCAATAGTTTCTGGCGAAGCGAGAGTCTTTCGAAGCCTTTTACCTGATAGCGTAAAAGTTGAAGGTCTGCAAACCGTTCACCAGTAAATGAGAATTCTTCCGATGTCATGAAACTACTACTTTGCCTTTTTTGCGGTCTTCTTCCGGGTTAATTCAGTGGGATGCTTGGCGAAATGTGCCATCTTGTAGTCGCGTGGCGTCATACCATTGATCTTATAGAAAGAAGCGTAGAACGACTGTCTGTTGGCAAAGCCGACCATGTCGCTGATGTCTTCCATGTTAAGATCCTGATACCGCTTGTCGACCAAGAGGGTCATCGCCTCTTCAATTCTGAACTTATTGACGAAAGACGTATAGTTCATGTGGAACTTCACGTTGACGACAGCAGAAATGTAACGTGTGTTCGTCCCTAACTCTTCGGCAAGTTTCTTGGCAGAATAGTCCTTGTCCTTATACTTTTTTTGTATGAGTATAATTTCAAGAATCTTTTCTTTCAGCTCGTCCATCAAGTTGGGATTGACCAAAGTGCGGTATGTTGCACTTTTTTCTTTCCTTTCTTTAATATTATATTTAGCCATAACTTAAATTGAGATAAGATAGTGAGTAAAGATTCGAGTGCAAATATAGTTATTTTTCTTTATAAACCAAAATTATTAAGGCATTTTTTTTCGTTATAAGAAAATTCTAATGTACTGACAGTCAAGCTAAAATAATTTCAACTCTTCCCAAATGCGCTGGACAGGAAGCCCCATCACGTTGAAGTAACTGCCTTCAAGTCGTTTCACCCCGACATATCCTATCCATTCCTGAATGCCGTATGCGCCTGCCTTGTCGAAAGGCTTGTACTTCGTCACGTAGTAGTCGATTTCTTCTTCGGTGAGGGTCTTGAACGTTACGTCGGTAGATACGGAGAAGTGGTGCTGCTTCTGGGTGGTGGTAAAGCACACGCCGGTGATGACCCGATGCGTCCTTCCGCTTATCTTCCTCAGCATCGCCTTGGCATCTTCAGCATCAGCAGGCTTTCCCAGCACCTCGTTGTCCACGACGACAATTGTATCTGCCGTGAGCACCAGCTCGTCTTCCTGCAATGAAATCTTATAAGGCTCTGCCTTCTCTATGGCAATAAAGGCTGGAATGTCATCTACGGGAGTGCCGTCGGGGTAGCCTTCCGAGATGCCAGGAATGACTTTCACGCTAAAATCTACATCCAGTCCCGCCAGCAATTCGCGCCGGCGTGGTGAGTTGCTGGCTAAAACAATCTTATATTTCACCTTTTTATATATTTTACAAATTAACCTTCTTCTGTTATGAACCCGGATTTTCCGGAGAGACCGGATATTTCCGGATATTCCTGCAACCCTCCCTTTAGGTCTCCCTCCCTTCAGGGAGGGTTGGGAAGGGCTTTGTTTTCTTTACCACCCGAACGCCTGTGCGTCGCTCAGCCACTTGCCTTGTGCGCGAAGTACCTGTTCGATGATGTCGCGTCCGCACCCTTTCCCACCATCATAGTGGCTGATGTAGAGCGAGATGTCCTTGATGTCGGGGCAGGCATCGGCGGGACAACACGGACATGCCGACCGCTTCATGACCTCATAGTCGGGGATGTCGTCGCCGACATAGATGACTTCCTCGTCACTATAGCCGTATTTCCGAAGAAACCCGTCCCATGTCTTGATTTTCATGGCACACTTCAGATAGACATCCCTCACCCCCAGCTTCTCATAGCGCATCCGTATGGCTTCGTCGAAGCCTCCTGTGATGATGGCGATGTGCAATCCGCACTTCTGAGCCAGCTGAATAGCATATCCATCCTTGATGTTGACCGTGCGCAACGGTTCGCCCTGTGGCGACATGGGGATGGTAGAACATGAGAGCACACCGTCTACATCGAAGGCGATGGCTTTGATTTTATGTAACGGATAGTTGATCATACACGATTGTTTTCATTCTGTTCACGTCCTGTCATGGGTTGCTGGCGGGTTGACCTTCGCCCTCTTCGGAAGCCTGATGGATGCTCTTCGACAACCATTCGTACAGCTGCTGTTGCAAGGGGTTCTGCTCCATCAGCTTCATCTGGGCGGCAATCACGTTGGCATCATATCTGACGGCAGGTCCGGTCTGTGCCTGACGGGGAGTCATGGCGTGTACCTTGCGCGCCGTCTCGTCTATCAGCGGGAGCATATATCGGAAGTCAATGTCGTGGTCTGCCAACAGACTTGCCGCGATGTCGTAGCAATGGTTGGTGAAGTTGCACGTCCAGACGGCAGCCAGGTGCAAGTAGCGTCGGTCTTCTGTCGACATCGTGACCACATGGTCGGAGACCGACCTCGCCAGTTGCCCTATCTCTGCCAGCGTCTCCGCGTTATTGGCTTCAATGAAGCACGGTATTTCGCTGAACGCCACCTCGCGCGACTTCGAGAAGGTCTGCATCGGATAGAGCACGCCATAGTTGTCGGCACAGCCTTCAAACACCCCAAGGGGCATAGAGCCGGCAGTATGCAGGAATATCTTGTCGCCCTTCTCGGCACATACCTGCCCGACGACCTCGGCGAGGACGCTGTCTTTCACCGATATGATGTAGATGTCGGCATCGTTCCTGACGGCATGCAGGTCGTTGGTGGCTCCACAGCCCAACTGTTCTGCCAAGGCAACGGCCGACTGAAGGGTACGGCTATACACCTGGACGATGGCGTGTCCGGCCTTTCCGAGTGCCTTTCCCAGATTGGTAGCCAGGTTTCCTGCTCCTATCAAAATCACTTTCATGCGGCAAAGGTAATAAAAAAATACACGAATAGTTGATGAAAACGCTGAAATAAGAAAACTTTTTGTATTTTTGCCACATGATTAACGCTCGTCTTCAAATATACACACAGGGTGAAGAATTGCCAACGCTCAGCGAAAGTAATTTCTTTCACAGTCCGACGCTCTTCCGCATGATGGAGCAGACACCGGGAGTGACACCCTACATGGTCGTAGCTGAAGACGAACAAGGCAAGCCCCTCGCCCACCTGCTGGCAACGGTCAGGCGCCGGGGAAGCCTCCTGCCGCCTTACATCTTCTCTCAAGGGCGTGTCTACGGGGAGGGATGGTATGCTGAAGACGAACATCGGGACGAGCTCTTCGCACTCATGCTCGAAGCCATCACACGCCAACTGCACAAACGGCTCTGCCTCTATATCGAGTTCAGCGACATCTCCAAGAAGATGTTCGGATACAAGACGTTCCGTCAGAATAACTACTTCCCCATCTCGTGGATGCAGATTCAGAACTCGCTACACAGCAAGCAGCCGGAGTTGCGCCTGGAAGAGAAGATGCTCCAGCAGATAGATCACGGCTACAGGATGGGCATAGAGACGCGCGAGGCTGCCAAAGAAGCGGAGGTACTCGCACTCTACAAGGTGCTGAAAGGCTACTACAGATTCCGCTTCCAACGGTATGTACCCCATCAGGAGATGTTCCTGCTGATGATGAAGAATCCTTCTTGCAAACTCAACATTACGCTCTACAAGGGGAAAGTCATCGGAGGAAGCGTCGTCGTCAACTCTGGAGGCAATGCCTACCTCTGGTATGAAGCCTCCAGAAAGAAGCGTCACCCCCTGCTTCGGCCACACCTGAACACCATCTGGCACGCCATCAAGAGCAGCTACGACGACCATCAACGGCACATCTGCTTCCTCAACGTCGGACTACCTTTCAGCCGCAACCGCTATCGGGAATTCATCCTTGCCTATGGCGGAAAGCCGCTGACCACCTACCGATGGTTCCATTTCACCTTCCAATGGCTCAACCGCCTGCTCTCATGGGTCTACCGCGAGTAACCACCACCCTATTATTATAGCGTTTTCTTTGTTGACACAAACCCTTCACATCCGTGTATCTTGCTGACCATCAAGCAAATGCTGTGAAGGGTTTGTGTTTTGTCGGACGGGGCGGACGCTTGCCGACCCGTCCGTCTGGTCTGACTTGTCTGACCCGTCTGACTTATCCGACTTGTCGGATTGGTCCGAATAGTCTGATTCGTCCGACTTGTCGGATTGGTCCGACGATCTGCCCCTTCCGCTTCTCCCCTCAGCTCTTTTTGTTCCTCATTATTTCCAATTCTTTTCACGAACAATTGATTTTCTTTTTACTTTTTGCATCTTCTCAAACCTTTTGACACGTGTCGGAAGACCTTTTGACACGTGTCAGAAACGTTTCCGACACGTGTCAAAAGGTCTTGAAAAGTACATTTCGGATAATAATTAGCTCCGTTTTCAACATTTAAACAGCTTTTATTCAGCCATTTATGATGTTGTTTTAGATGATGAAAGAAGCGTATTTCTAAACATCATGAATAGGTCTATTGAAACTTCAAGACGATAGACCATTGCAAGAACCAGGATGGTGGTGTAGAACCGAGCGCATGGGTACTGATTTGTGCGCAAGACTTAGCCGGCAACTGACAGCCGGGAAAACACGAAGCCCTGCAAAAACAAACCCTTCACAGGAACTTACTGTATGCCAGTAAGTTGCAGGCACGTGAAGGGTTTTGGTAAAACAAAAAAAAGCTCCGACTCACGTCGGAACTAATTCCCTATTGTTGAATGTTTCAGCAGTTTTTGAGTCTTTTGTAGTTGTGTATTTTTGAAAATCGTTTGTTTTTGTGTTGCAAAGATAAAGATATATTTGATTTCTGTCAAATAAACCTGCTTTTTTGATAAAAAAATCAACGTAAACGTTTACGTACACAGCCACCTTTCAGCCCTGAAAACCTCTTCTTTTGTCCCAAAGTTGACAGAAAAGTGTATGTCATCGGAAATTATTATGAACAAAGACGGCCGGAATTTGAATAATTTCCGTACCTTTGCACCTATTATAAAATAAGGTGTAAACAATTTACATGAAAGAATTTGTTATCTCAGAAGTCAAAGCCGAAACCGCAGTCCTTGTCGGACTCATCACCAAGGAGCAGGACGAGGCGAAGACAAAAGAATATCTTGACGAACTGGAATTTCTTGCAGACACGGCCGGAGCCATCACCGTGAAGCGGTTTACGCAACGCACGGGCGGACCGAGCAGCGTCACCTACGTCGGCAAGGGAAAGCTCGATGAAATTAAGCAATTCATCAAGCAACGCGAAGATCAGGCCGAAGAATGTGAGGCTGCCGGCATAGAGCTGACTCCAGAGACCAGTCCGATAGGTATGGTCATCTTCGACGACGAGCTTTCTGCCAAGCAGATACGCAACATAGAGAGCGAACTCAAGGTGAAGATACTGGACAGGACGACCCTGATTCTCGACATCTTTGCCATGCGTGCACAGACGGCTAACGCCAAGACACAGGTGGAACTGGCACAATACCGTTACATGTTGCCGCGACTGCAACGCCTGTGGACCCACCTCGAACGACAGGGTGGCGGCTCAGGCAGCGGTGGCGGAAAGGGCTCGGTAGGTCTTCGCGGACCTGGTGAGACGCAGCTGGAGATGGACCGTCGTATCATTCTCCAGCGTATCACGCTCTTGAAGCAACGCCTGGTGGAGATAGACAAGCAGAAGACCACCCAGCGCAAGAACCGCGGAAGGCTGATTCGCGTGGCGCTGGTAGGCTATACGAATGTCGGAAAGTCGACCATCATGAACCTCTTGGCAAAGAGTGAGGTCTTTGCCGAGAACAAACTCTTTGCAACACTCGACACCACGGTGAGAAAGGTGGTGGTAGACAACCTGCCCTTCCTGCTTGCCGACACGGTGGGATTCATCCGCAAGCTGCCCACCGACCTTGTAGACTCATTCAAGTCGACGCTCGACGAGGTGAGAGAAGCCGACCTGCTGCTGCACGTCGTAGACATCTCCCACCCCGACTTCGAGGAACAGATTCAGGTGGTAGAGAAGACATTGGCAGACCTGGGATGTGCCGACAAGCCGTCGATGATTGTCTTCAACAAGATAGACAACTATTCCTGGACGGAGAAAGAAGCCGACGACCTGACGCCGCCCACCAAGGAGAACGTCTCGCTCGACGAGCTCAAGCAGACGTGGATGGCAAAGCTGAACGAGAACTGCATCTTCATTTCAGCCAAGGCGAAGACCAACATCGACGAGTTTCGCGAGACGCTTTATAAAAAAGTGCGTGAGATGCACGTACAGAAATATCCCTATAACGATTTCCTATACACAATAACAGACGAAGATTATGAATGATTACAGAGCATTGACAGCCTCTGAGATTGAAATTTTAGAGAGCAACAGCTGCTGGTCGGAAGACTGGAACCGCGTCATGGTGGCAGAAGGCTTCCGCCCGAACTACTTCCACCGCGTGATGTTCTATGGTGACATCCGCCTGGGTGAGTTTGAAAAGAAGGTAGAAGTGAGCGACGGATTCCTGAAACACTCAGGCATCAACGATGCCACCTTGCGCAACGTGACCGTCGGCGACAACTGCCTGATAGAGAAGGTGGGCAACTTCATCAACAACTATACCATCGGCAACGACTGCTACATCTCCAATATCTGTACAATGGAGACCATAGAGGGAGCCACCTACGGCGAAGGCCACGTGGTGTCGGTACTGAACGAGATGGGCGACGGCAACGTCATCCTCTTCAACGAACTGAACAGTCAGCTGGCGGCATTCATGGTGAAGCACTTCAACGACCGACAACTGAAGGATGCCATACACCGCATGGTGAGCGAAGACATCAAGCTGGACAGCCCTGAGCGTGGCACCATCGGCAACAACGTGAAGATCGTCAACACGAAAGAAATCACCAACACCGTCATCAAGGACGAGTGCGAGATATGTGGAGCGGCACGTCTGAGCGACTGTACCATCATGAGTACGAAAGATGCAAGCGTATACATCGGGACGGGAGTTATCTGCGAAAACTCCATCATCAGCAACGGTTGCTCCATCACCAACTCGGTGAAGATGCAAGACTGCTTCGTGGGCGAGGCGTGCAAGATTACCAACGGGTTCACGGCAGAGGCAAGTCTCTTCTTTGCCAACAGCTACATGGCAAACGGCGAGGCATGTGCTGCCTTCTGCGGACCCTTCTCTGCCAGCCACCACAAGTCGAGCCTGCTCATCGGAGGCGAGTTCTCGTTCTATAATGCCGGCTCCAACACCAACTTCTCCAACCATGCCTATAAGATGGGACCGATGCACCACGGCACGCTGGAACGCGGTACGAAGACGGCAAGCGGTGCCTACGTGCTCATGCCGGCAACGATTGGTGCCTTCTCGGTGTGCTTCGGAAAGCTGATGCACCATCCCGACACCCGCTGCCTGCCCTTCGCCTACCTCATGGCTTACGGCGAAACGATGTATCTGGTGCCTGGCAGGAACATTACGACAGTAGGTCTCTACCGCGACATCAAGAAGTGGCCGAAGCGCGACAAGCGTGCCTTGGGAAGCCGGAAGAGCATCATCAACTTCGACTGGCTGTCGCCTTTCACCGTGGGAGAGATTGTCGAAGGCAAGCGCATACTGGAACAGCTGCGTGCGGCAAGTGGCGACAACGTGTCTGCATACAACTATCACGAGTATGTCATCAATGCCTCATCGCTCAGAAAGGGCATCAAATACTACGACATCGCCCTTCGTATATACATGGGTGCCGTGCTGAAGCGTGCCGTCAAGGGCGGATGGCTCGGCAAACCTACATCAGACGTGGGACTGGGCAACTGGAACGACCTCTCAGGACTGCTGCTCCCCGACAGCGAAGAGCAGCGGCTCATCGAAGACATCAAGAACGGAACGCTGGAGAACATCCAGGACGTAAACAACCGCTTCCGCGAGATTCATGAGCACTTCCGCGAATACCAGTGGACATGGTCATACCGCATGATTCTCGACTACTATCAACTGGACGAGCTGACCGACGACGCCATCGAGCGCATACACCAAGACTATATCAAGGCACGCCGTGCATGGATTGCCGAAATCCGCAAGGATGCTGCCAAGGAGTATGAGATGGGCGACGTGGAGGAAGATGTATACATGAACTTCCTGGAGCAACTCGACCACGAGGTAGACTACGAAGACTGAAAAATAAAAAAACATCAAGAACATGAAAGCACTACGTTATTCGGTTATATGGGCACTCTGTCTCTGCACAGGGTTGCCCTTGTCGGCGCAACACTACGAGACCGTGGCAGGAGACCCGATGAAAACCCGCATCTACACCCTTGACAACGGACTGAAAGTATACCTCTCCGTCAACAAGGAGAAACCGCGCATCCAGACTTACATCGCCGTAAGGACGGGCAGCAAGAACGACCCGGCTGAGACAACGGGCTTGGCTCACTACCTGGAACACCTGATGTTCAAGGGTACCGACAAGTTCGGCACGAATGACCCCGCGGCAGAGGCTCCGCTACTGGATGACATCCAGGCTCGATATGAGCAGTATAGGCTCCTCACAGACCCTCAGCAGCGCAAGAAGAAATACCATGAGATAGACAGCGTAAGCCAGTTGGCTGCCAGATACTTTATTCCCAACGAGTATGACAAGCTCATGGCTGCCATCGGAGCACAAGGTTCCAACGCCTACACGTCGAACGACGTCACCTGCTACACAGAAGACATCCCCAGCAACGAAGTGGAAAACTGGGCAAAGATACAGTCCGACCGCTTCCAGAACATGGTGATTCGCGGCTTCCATACTGAGCTGGAAGCAGTCTACGAAGAGTACAACATCGGAATAGCAAAGGACATCCGCAAGCTCCTTCAGTCTATCATGGCCAAGCTCTTCCCCACCCATCCGTATGGCACGCAGACTACCATTGGCACGCAGACCCACCTGAAGAATCCGAGTATTACCAATATCAAGAACTACTTTAACAAGTGGTATGTGCCCAACAACTGTGCCATCTGTATGAGTGGCGACATGGATATGGACAAGACCATTGCCATCATCAACAAGTATTTCGGCAGTTGGAAGCCAGGAAAGGAAGTCAGCCAGCCTACTTTCCCGGCACAACCGGCTTTCACCACACCACAAGACACCACCGTCATAGGTCAAGAGGCAGAGACCTTGTGGATGGGATGGCGGGCAGAGAAAGCCAGTTCCCTCCAGAGCGACACGCTCGACATCATCAGCGACATGCTCAGCAACGGCAATGCAGGACTCTTTGACCTGAACCTCAACCAGACGATGAAAGTACAAGAGGCATGGGCTGGCATCAGCACCATGCAAGACTACTCCATGTTCCTCTTGGGCGGTACGCCGAAGGAAGGTCAGACGCTCGACGAGGTGAAGCAGCTGATGTTGGGAGAGATTGAGAATATCAAGGAAGGTAACTTTTCTGACGACCTCCTGCCCAGCATCATCAACAACAAGAAGCTGAACTACTACAAGTCGCTCGACGACAACAGCCGACGAGCCGACCGGTATGTAGATGCGTTCATCAACGGCATAGCCTGGAAGGATGCGGTACAGAAGATGGACCGTCAGGCTAAGATCACGAAGAAGGATGTGATGGATTTTGCCAAGCGATATTTCAACGACGGCTACGCCATCGCATATAAGCGGCAAGGTGTAGACTCCACGCTGAAGAAAATCGACAAGCCTGCCATCACTCCAATACCCACCAACCGCGACATGGTGAGTCAGTTTGTCAAAGACATACAAAATGCTCAGGTGGAACCGATACAACCGAGGTTCCTCGACTTCAAGAAAGACCTCACGCAGACAACTACCAAGAAGAAGTTGCCGGTATTGTATATCCACAATACTACCGACGGACTCTTCGACCTTGCCTTCCGCTATGAGTTCGGACATGAAGACGACAACCGTTACGACGTGGCAGCAAGCTACATCGGGTATCTGGGTACCGACAAACTGAGTGCCGCACAACTGAAACAGCAGTTCTACAAACTGGCATGCTCACACAACATCTCTGTCGGTGCAAACTATATCACTTTCAGACTGAGCGGACTGAGCGAGAACATGCCTGCCGCGCTTGCGTTGTGGGAAGACCTACTTCAGAATGCGAAAGTAGACAAGGATGCTTACGACAAGTATGTGGAGCTGACGTTGAAGACGCGCAACGATGCCAAGCAGGAGCAGCAGTCGTGCTACGACTACCTTTATCATTATGGCGTATTCGGCAAACACAATGTCAGAAGAGACGACATGACCGAGCAACAGCTGCGCAACACCGACCCGCAAACGCTCGTCGACTTGCTGAAGAACATCTCCAACTACGAGCACACCGTGCTCTATTATGGTCCGATGACAGAACGACAACTGTCTGACGTGATAACGAAATACCACAAGACTGCATCGAAGCTTGCCACAGTTCCAGAAGGTACGCCATTCACGGAGCAAGAAACTCCCAGGAACGAAATCATCATTGCGCCATACGATGCGAAGAACATCTATATGCGTATGTATCACAATGAAGGCAAGCCTTTTGATGTGAACAAGGTTCCAACGATAGCATTGTTCAACGAATATTTCGGCGCAGGCATGAACGGCATCGTCTTCCAGGAGTTGAGAGAGGCACGCGGACTGGCTTATAATGCCTATGCCCTCTATCGCCGTCCACAACTGAAGAACAGGCCGGAAAGCTACATGACGCACGTGATCACACAGAACGACAAGATGATGGACTGCATTCGCCAGTTCAACAACATTCTGGACACCATTCCGCAGAGCGAAGCAGCCTTCAATATCGCCAAAGAGTCGGCGATGAAATCGCTTGCCAGCCAGCGCACCACGAAGTACTCCATTCTCAATGCCTATATCGCTGCCAAACAACTGGGCATCGACTATGACCTGAATGAGCGCATCTTCAACGGCATTCCGTCGCTCACTCTTCAGGACATCATCCGCTTTGAGAAAGAAAACATGGCCAACAAGACTTACCGATACATGATTCTCGGCGACGAAAAGGAACTCGACATGAAGTCGCTGGAGCAGATAGCACCTATACGCAAGGTGACGCTGGAAGAAATCTTTGGCTATTAATCATAACAGAATCACATAAAACAAAAGCATTATGGCAACACCAGATTTTAAGTATGCACCGATGTTCCAACTCGGTGAGGACAATACAAAGTATCGGCTCATCAGCAAAGAGGGCGTGAGCATAGGTGAGTTTGAAGGTAAGGAAATCGTAAAAGTAAGCCCGGAAGCACTCACCCTGCTTGCACAGCAGGCCTTCCACGATGTGGAGTTCATGCTGCGTCGCGAACACAACGAGCAGGTAGCAGCCATACTGAATGACGAAGAGGCTTCGGAGAACGACAAATATGTAGCCCTGCAGTTCCTCCGCAATGCCGAAGTAGCTGCACGTGGCATCCTGCCCTTCTGCCAAGACACGGGAACAGCCATCATTCACGGCGAGAAAGGACAACAGGTATGGACAGGGTTTGAAGATGAGGAGGCACTATCTCGCGGCGTGTTCAACACCTTCACTCAAGACAACTTACGCTATTCGCAGAATGCTCCGCTGAACATGTACGACGAGGTGAACACCCGATGCAACCTGCCAGCACAGATAGACATCGAGGCAACGGAAGGAGCCGAGTATCGTTTCGTAATGGTTGCAAAAGGCGGAGGTTCTGCCAACAAGACGTATTTCTACCCCATGACAAAAGCGACGATACAGAACGAAGGCACTCTCCTACCCTTCCTTGTCGAAAAGATGAAGAGCTTGGGAACGGCTGCATGCCCTCCTTATCATATCGCATTCGTCATAGGCGGTACTTCGGCTGAGAAGAACCTGCTGACGGTGAAACTTGCCAGCATCAAATATTATGACTCACTGCCTACCACCGGCGATGAGACGGGACGTGCCTTCCGCGACATAGACCTGGAAGAAAAGCTGCTGAAAGAGGCGCACAAGATAGGTCTTGGTGCACAGTTTGGAGGCAAGGCATTGGCTCACGACATCCGGGTGATCCGTTTGCCGCGCCACGGTGCAAGCTGCCCCATCGGTATGGGTGTGAGCTGTTCTGCCGACCGCAACATCAAAGCGAAAATCAATCGTGATGGTATCTGGCTGGAACAGATGGATAGCAACCCGTCGGAACTGATACCGGCAAAGTACGCACAAGCTGGTGAAGGACAGAACAGTATAGAGATAGACCTGGACAAGGGTATCGATGCCGTTCGTCAGGAACTGACCAAATATCCCGTCAGTACCCGTGTCAACCTCAAAGGTACGATTATCGTCGCCCGCGATATTGCTCATGCCAAGTTGAAGGCACGCCTGGATGCCGGTGAAGACATGCCGCAATACTTCAAAGATCATCCTATCCTGTATGCAGGACCTGCAAAGACACCGGAAGGTTACCCTTGTGGCTCTATGGGACCGACGACAGCCAACCGCATGGATCCCTACGTGGATGAGTTCCAAGATCATGGTGCCAGCCTTGTCATGATAGCCAAAGGCAATCGTACGCAGCAAGTTACCGATGCCTGCAAGAAACATGGCGGCTTCTATCTCGGAACTATCGGCGGTGTTGCGGCCGTCTTGTCGCAGTCGAGTATCAAGAGTATCGAGTGTGTGGAATATCCAGAATTGGGAATGGAAGCCATTTGGAAGATTCAGGTTGAAAACTTCCCAGCCTTCATCCTCGTCGATGACAAAGGCAACGACTTCTTCCAACAGCTGAAACCTTGGTGTCCGACTTGCAAGGCATGACATGATAAAAGGGTAAAAAGAAAGGGATTTGACATCAACAGTCAAATCCCTTCTTCATTTTCACCTTGAGTAATAGCACGAACCATATCGTTTCAATGCACTATCCTTTCAGCTTGAACGAACGCTCAATGCTTGAAATCTCCTCAGAGAAGGCTGCATCCGACTTTATGCGTGATTCCACTTGAGAACAACTGTGAATGACCGTCGAATGGTCACGACCTCCTACAAGCTTTCCGATGCGGCTTGTCGGCATCTTCGTATACTTCTGAGCCAGGTACATGGACACCTGCCTGGCAACCACCAGTTCACGCTTACGGCTCTTACCGTTGATAGATGACGGAGAAACATTGAAGTGATTGCATACCGTCTCTACAATATCATCAACGGTAAGCGGCTTGTCGTCTATCTTTACGGCACGCTTAATCACCCGTTCAGCCAACCGCATGTCTACGTTACAATTGTAGACAACACTGTAAGCCAGCAACGAATTGATGACACCCTGCAAGTCACGAACGCTGCCGTTGGCAGTCTGAGCGATGAAAAGTACCACGTCTTCTGGTATCTGCAATCCATCACGATGTATTTTGCTATGAAGGATGTCAATACACAACTGTACGTTAGGCTTCTCCAACTCGGCAATCAGTCCACACGAAAAACGAGTCAGCAGACGCTCGTTCATCCCCTTCAGGTCAACCGGTGGCCGGTCGCTTGCCAAGATGATTCGCTTACCGTTGCGGAAGAGGTGGTTGAAGATATGGAAGAACGTGTCTTGCGTCTTCGGAGACGTCATCCATTCCTGAATATCATCCACTATTAATACATCAATGGTTTGATAGAAATTGATGAAATCGTTCGTTGTATTCTTTAAGACAGAATTGGTATATTGCACCTGAAAGAGACGGGCACTGATATACAGCACGCGCTTCTGTGGATAAAGTTGCTTAATGTGCAGTCCGATGGCGTTGATAAGATGTGTCTTTCCGCAACCGGAAGGACCATAGATGAACATCGGGTTGAACTGAGTAGAATTCGGGTGCTCTGCTATAGACAATCCGATGGAACGCGGCAGCTTGTTGCTATCTCCTTCAATAAAGGTAGTAAACGACTTATGCGGATCCAACTGAGAGTCTAATTCTTGCTGCGAAACCGTATCAAGTAGCGACGGTGACTGGTTGGCACGATTGGTAGGATGCTGAGCCACCGGAGTCTCCACTGGACTGCCCTGCAACACCTGAGTGAGGTGATGGGCCTTATCCGTAACCACACGGTAAGCCAGTCTGACCCCTTCGCCAAAGACGCGTGTCAACACCTTGCTCAGCAAGTCCACATAGTTCTCCTCCAGGTACTCGTAAGCGAAAGGGCTCGGCACCTGAACCAGCAGCGTCTTCGTCTCCTCCTGATAGGACTCGAAGACGATGGGCTGGAACCATGTCTTGAATTGCTGTTCTGTCACATTCTCCTTGATTAGCAAGAGAGACTGCTCCCAGAGTGCAAGGTTTCTACTTTTCATTTTCTATTTCTCAGTTAATACATTGTCGAGTTTCTTCGATCATTACCCACGACTGGTTTTTTAGTAGATACTCATCAATTGAGGTGTCATGGCATACGATAGCTCAGAAATCATTTGTGATTGCAAAGGTAAGCAACTTTTTTTGATTTGCAAATCGTTCCAGTTTTATTCACCCCGATAATTTATTGGCTAAGTCTATAGATTATAGCACTTTACGAAAGTTTTCACTCATACCGATTTAGAATTCCGTTTGTATATTTACAAGTGCCTGATACTCTGATGTTTACTTCAATTAATTCACTCATTCGTTTACAGAAGTGAAACAATCTTTTCTCCATCAACAAGTAGTTGAAATCATAAGACTTACGCAATGTCTTTTAAAGTGTGGAACATTAAGCATTTTATTTAGACAAAATTTAAACAACCTATATTTCCGCCATTTTCTCTCTGCTCCACACCCACACGTCAGAAGACTGAGAAGTGCACGTAACGTTTCGGGTGCGCTTTCAGGTCAATCATAAGTGAGTCGAGGTCACCGATGGTCTTTGTCAGGTTCAGATACAGCTGCTTGTCATTCATCAGCATACCAAGCGTACCCTCGTCTTCATTGAGTTTCCTGGTCAGTTCCTGTACGTTATGAAGCGTCTGCTCCAATTTTGCCATCGACTGCGTCACGTGAATGCTGTCTATCTTCTGGTTGATGTTGTTCACCAGCAGGTGGGCACTCTTCATGGTGCCACCAGCATTATCCAAGAGCAGGTTTGTCTTTCCAGTCATACCAGGTATATCCTTGCTGACCTTAGACAGAAGCATGTTCAGCTGAGCACTCGACACCACCAGACTTGCCGTGAGCCTGTTGACATTGTGGAGCGACGACTTCAGCGCAGGGTCAGCCGTCAGCATGTTCAGGTTCGTCATGATAGAGTCCAGTTTCGGCATCATCGCCTGAATGGGAGGAACCAGCTTAGCCACTTGCTCCATCATCCCTGCACTCTTTCCGCCATTAATCACGCCACCCGGCTTCAGGGCTGCCGTTGAAGAGCCGAGCAAAAGGTTCACCCTCACATTTCCCAGCATATCGCTGTTGATTTCAGCCCGTGTTCCTTGTGGAATTGTCATGTTCTTGTCTATGGCAACCTTCACGATGATGTCCTTGTTGTTCTTGTAGTCGTATTCGATGCCCTTCACCGTTCCCACCTTGAAACCGTTACTGTAGATGGGGCTTGACGTAGAGAGGCCGCTGATGTTGTCGAACTTGATATTGTAGATGTTGTCAGTTGAGAACAGCGATGACCCTTTCAGGAACTGCATGCCAAAGAACAGGATGATAATTCCCAAGATGGCGACAATGGCTATTTTGACTTCATTCTTCACTTTCATAATGCTGATTCTGCTTTTTATTTTTTGTTGGATTTATATTCTGCTATCGCTTTGTTGATGTCTACCCGGCTTCCGTTCTTGAAGGCAATGACGAAACTCTGCGGGAAGTCTTTCTGCAGCTTCTTCCTCAATTTCTGGATTTCGTCATAGTCTTCGGATGCTCCGATAGTGTATTTGATAGAGTTGCCCTCTTTGTAGTAGTCAACGTTTTTATATCCCATCAACTGCTCACTGCCGGGACGCAGCATCCTATTGAGTGCAAAAATCTGGACTTTGAAGATGAGGGCATCGACATTTTCCGATACCTTGGACTGCATCTGTTGCCGTTCCTTCTGCTCTTCCTTTCTCAATTGCTCCTGGCGTTGCTGTTCCTCCTTCTGCCTTTGCTCTTCTTTTATGCGTCTTTTTTTCTCTTCCTCTTTTTTCTTTCGCTTCGACTTCACGTCGTCCTTTACCGGTTTGTTCTCGATGACTGGTTGAGGAACGACATGTCCCAGCTGGTCAAACGGATTCGTCTGCGGAGCCTGATAAGGCACGACTATCTTGTCGCTATACTTATTCTTGTACTGTACAAAAGCCTTATAGAGACCTTCCCCCATGGCGTTAACTCCACTCTCCGATGCCAGGAACTCTTCTTCGTCGCGTGCCGTGATGAATCCCAGCTCCACCAGACAGCTCGGCATTGATGTTTCTCTCAGCACGAGAAATCCCGCCTGGTGCACACCCTTGTCGGCTCTTCCCACCGAGTTGCACACCGTTCGCTGAATAATCTTAGCCAGTTCGACGCTCTTTTCCATGTTTGCCGACTGTATAAACTCAAACATGATGTAGCTTTCCGACGACCTTGGGTCGAAGCCCTTATACGTCTGTTTGTAGTCTTTCTCCATCGAGATGACCGAGTTTTCACGCATGGCCACGTCTAAGTTGTCCTTAGCCCTGTGCATACCCAGCGTGTAGACCTCGAATCCTCGTGCCACCCTTCCTGCCGGCAGCGAATTGGTATGAACGGAAACGAAGAGGTCTGCACCGGCTTTGTTGGCGATGTTAGCCCGCTCCTTCAAGGGAATGAAGACATCTGTCTTGCGAGTGTATATCACCCTCACATCCGGACAATACTGTTCAACAAACCGTCCGAAGGCCAATGCCACGTTCAAGTTGATATGCTTCTCCTTGGTAACGGCTCCTACCGCCCCTGCATCATGTCCGCCATGTCCGGCATCGATGACCAGGGTAAAGCGCTTGTCAGCTCCCATTGCCATGCCAACCATCATCAGACATGCTATCAACAGATATATCTTTCGTTTCATGTTCTTTCTGTTTCCTATTTCTCAAAATGAATCTCCACCTCAGCCCCGTCGCAGTCGGCTCCCATCGGTGGGTTCACCTTCGTGAGCATGATGTCTATAGAGGTGATGTCGGGACAGGTTGCAGCCAGCCGTCTGGCTATTCTTCCCGCTACATGTTCCAATAGCTTTGAAGGCATCTGCATTTCCCTTTCTACCAGATGATAGACGTTTGCATAATTCAAAGTGTCGTCAATACAATCAGATTCTACCGCTTTGTTGAGCGGAAAGCCGATGCGAAGCGAGAGAACGTAGTCATTACCTACGATGCGCTCCTGTTCCAGTACGCCATGGAAGGCTCTGAAGCGGAGGTTCTTCAGGCAGATATAACTACTCTTTATCTGCATTCTGCTCGTCTTCGGTTTGGTTTCCAGGCACATACTTCTTCAAAGCCCGCTCTACACCCGTCTTCCAAGTGTTGATGCTCTCATCCTTGAGCGACAACGATGCCACCAGCTTGATGACGTGCTCAATGGGCATGCGGTAGCGCAAGACGCCGGAGATGAGCTTAGCGTAGTTCCAGTATTCAGGGTTGAACTTCTCAGAGAGTCCTTCAACGGTAGTCTTGTATCCCCGCTTGTTCTCAAACTGGAAGTCGTAACGATGGGAACCGTCCTCATTGGTCTGCTTGATGATTTTGCCTTTCGTCACCGTCTTGGGCAACACAATACCCTCCTCATCGTCTTGCAGTCCAGTGAAGATTTCGTAGGGCCTGCCATCGAGCAGTCCTACGAACGCCACCCACTTCTCTTTGTTATTTTGAAAGCGGACTACGTCGCAAGCCAGTTCCTTTGGACGCTCTTCCACCACCTGAAGGGGTGCATAGTCCATGTTTTTATAGATTTCTGACATATATTGATTTGACAATTTTACAATTAAAAGTATTCTTCATTTTCCATTCTTCATTTCGGCGTATGGAAGTTGTATTTGTCCTCGAAGATGTCGCTTACCTTGTTGATTTCAAGGAATGTCGTGTTGGCATTCTCTCCGAATGTTCCACTCAGGTAGGCAATTTTGTCGTCCAGTCCCACATATCCTTTCTGCCGTAACATGCGAATGGCGGCACAGAACTGGTAGTCGGCGGTGACGTGCTGCTTCTGGTAGACGGGAATCACGCCGTAACTGAGGTTCAGCCACCGCTGAGTCTTCTCCATGTAGCAGATGGCGAGTACAGGCGTGGGACCGCGGAAGGCAGCCAGATGACGCGCCGTCTGTCCTGTCTTACTATCGGTGATAATACCTTTCACACCCAGGAACTCCGTTGCTTCAATGGCACACTTCGCCAGATATTCCCTCTGCTCGATACCGTCATAGAGCGGATGGCTCACGTGTCCTTCCCGCTGGGCGTCTTTCTCAGCCTGCTCAGCTATAGCTGACATGGTTTCCACGGCTTCAACGGGATACTTGCCGCTTGCCGTCTCACCCGACAGCATGAGTGCATCGGTACGCATGTAGATGGCATTGGCGATGTCTGTCACCTCGGCGCGTGTAGGTCGCGGATTGTTGATCATGGTGTGCAGCATCTGGGTAGCAACAATAACGGGTTTCTTAGCGCGTATGCACTTGTTAATGATGTCGCGCTGGATGCCAGGGATACGCTCAAGCGGCACCTCTATGCCCAGATCTCCACGAGCCACCATGATACCATAGGAGGCTTCAATGATTTCATCGATGTTGTCCACACCCTCCTGGTTTTCTATCTTCGCTATCACCTTGATGTCGGAATGCAATTCATCGAGCAACTGCTGTACTGCCTTCACGTCGGCAGCCGACCGTACAAACGAGTGGGCGATGAAGTCGATGTCCTCTTCAGCTGCCAAGGCTATGTTTCGGCGGTCTTTCTCGGTGAGTGCCGGCAGGTCAATGTGCACGCCCGGTACGTTCACACTCTTGTGGGCTCCCAATACGCCGTCGTTCTCTACTCTTGCCACCAGCATCGGACCCGTGTTCTCCATGACCAACATGTCCAGTGCCCCGTCATCGAAAAGGATATGGTCTCCAACGCTCACGTCCTTTGTGATGTCGGCATACGACAGGTTCACGATGTCGTGGGAGGTGTCCATCTCCGGTCTGCCGAAGATTTTCACTACGTCGCCTGTCTTGTAACTGATGCCCGTCTCCTTGTATTTATCAACCAACCCGGTCGTCCTCACCTCCGGACCTTTTGTGTCAATGAGCAATCCGATGTGGGGCGAGACAGCACGGGTGTTGCGGATGATTTCGCGTATGCCGTCAGCAGTAGCGTGCGCCGTGTTCATACGTACCACGTTCATCCCTGCAAGGAACAGCTTGCGCAGGAAGTCCTGTGAACACCTCCTATCACTGACTGAGCATACTATTTTCGTCTGTTTCATAATTCTGCATTTGTCTTTCGACTGCAAAGATACGATTAAGCGAGGAAAGAACAAAATGAAAGCTTGCTTTTATTTTTTCTTTCGAGCGGAAGTATCTTATCCAAAGGTACGATTAAGCGAGGAAAGAACAAAATGAAAGCTTGCTTTTATTTTTTCTTTCGAGCGGAAGTATCTTATCCAAAGTACGGTTAAGCGAGAGAAAAGTAAGAAAAAAACGGCAGCAGCCGTAGCCCGTCATATGTGTGGGCAGTACGGCTGCTGCTGTATTGAGCATGATATAAGGAATATCATCATGCTTTGCGGCATGTTATTACTCCAACCACTTCACGTAGGCAAAGTCCTGACGATGGGGCAGCTGGTCGTTCTTGGGGTACATACGTACACAAGTCTTGTAGGGACCGGCATGGTCAGGAGTGAAGCGGAGCTCGAAGGTGTAGAGGTTGCCTTCCTGCTTGACGAGCTTGAAGGGACGGATGGCGTGGATGGTGATTTCGTCGACAGGCTCGTTCTTGATGGTGACGAGTTCCAGTCCTACAGCATCATTGAGTCCGGCTTCGTCGATGACATAAGTGATGACGTGCTCATGACCAGTCAGCGTATCTCGCCACGGGTCGTCAGAACGCGATACAACGCGGACGCTGTCCCAACGCTCAGCAACATTTTCTTTCCAGAGAGCGATTTCCTTGGCAAGCTGGTAGTTGTTGGCTGCAAGCTTCTTGAATCGCTTGGCTTCCTTGTTGTAGAACTTGTCATAATAGTCATCGAGCTGGCGCTTCATAGTGTAGTGCGGCGCGATGGTGGCAATGGAGTTCTTGATGACCTTCACCCAGTCCTTGCTGTAGCCTGTTTTCTTGTCGATGTCGTAGTACATAGGTACGATCTCGTGCTCCAGCAGGTGATAGATGGTAGCGGCATCGAGCTGGTCCTGATAGCCCTGATTCTGATAGGTGCGCTTCTGCGGCAGTGCCCATCCGGCACCTTCACGATAGCCTTCTACCCACCAGCCGTCGAGGACTGAAAGGTTGACGACACCGTTCATCTCGGCCTTCTCACCAGACGTTCCCGATGCTTCGAGCGGACGCGTCGGGGTGTTCATCCAGATGTCTACACCACTGACAAGACGGCGGGCAAGCTGGAAGTCGTAGTCTTCAAGGAAGATAATCTTTCCAAGGAACTCAGGACGCTGGCTGATCTCGAAGATTCTCTTGATGAGTCCCTGACCACCACCGTCTGCTGGGTGAGCCTTACCAGAGAAGAAGAAGAGGACGGGACGCTCTGGGTTGTTGACAATCTTAGAGAGACGGTCGAGGTCGGTAAAGAGCAGGTGGGCACGCTTATAGGTGGCGAAGCGACGGCAGAAGCCTATCATAAGGGCGTTGGGGTTGACGCGCTCAAGGAGGCTGACGACACGTGCCGGATCACCCTGGTTGCGGAGCCACGTCTCAATGAACTTCTCGCCAATATAGTCGATGAGTTTCTTCTTCAATGCCATGCGCGTCTTCCATATCTCGGCATCAGGTACGTCGTAGATGGCATGCCAGATGCTCTCGTTAGACTGGTCGCTCATAAACGACTTGTCGAAGTACTTGTCGTAGAGGTTGCGCCACTCTGTTGCTGCCCATGAGGGGAAGTGAACACCGTTGGTCACATAGCCCACACTGTTCTCTTCGGGATAGTAACCCTTCCAGATGGGTGCGAACATCTTCTGGCTGACCCAACCATGGAGCTTGCTCACGCCGTTGACCTCCTGACAGGTGTTGATGGCAAAGGTAGACATGGAGAACTTCTCACCCTTATCGTCGGGGTTGGTACGTCCCATGCCAATGAACTCATCCCAGGTGAGTCCCAGCTGCTGGGGATAGCCGCCCATGTACTTACCGAAGAGCTGCTCGTCGAAGTAGTCGTGACCTGCTGGCACGGGTGTGTGGCAGGTATAGAGACCACTGGCACGAACCAGTTCAAGTGCCTGGTTGAAGGTGAGTCCTTCGTTGATGTAGTCGATGAGTCGCTGGAGGTTGCAGAGAGCTGCATGTCCCTCGTTGCAATGGTAGATGTCTTTCTTGATGCCGAGTTTCTTGAGCAGCAGCATACCACCGATACCGAGCAAAATCTCCTGCTTCAGACGATTCTCCCAGTCACCGCCGTAGAGGGTGTGGGTGATGGGCTTATCGTACTCAGAGTTCATCTCGTTGTCGGTGTCTAGCAGGTAGAGGCTGATGCGACCAACGTTGACGCGCCATACGTAGGCATGTACCTGGTAGTTCATGTAAGGTACGTCGATGACCATCGGGTTGCCGTCTTTGTCAAGCTGACGTACAACGGGCAACGTATTGAAGTTCTGGGCTTCGTAGTTGGCAATCTGCTGACCGTCCATAGACAGGCTCTGCTTGAAGTAGCCGAAACGATACAGAAAGCCGACGGCACACATATCGACATTAGAATCGGAAGCCTCCTTCACATAGTCACCGGCAAGCATACCCAAACCGCCTGAATAAATCTTCAGTACCTGGTTCAGACCATACTCCATACAGAAATAGGCAACTGACGGACGCTTGCTGTCGGGCTTGACATCCATGTAGGTGCGGAACTTCTTGTAGACATCCTTCACCTGCTTCATGATACTCTTGTCTTTCACGATAGCCTGCTTGCGATCATAGCTCAGACGCTCAAGCAAAAGGACGGGGTTGTGACCAACTTCTTCATACAGATTTTCGTCAAGGCTCTTCCACATGTTGCGAGCCTCGTAGTTCCATGCCCACCACATGTTGTGGGCAAGCTCATCGAGACTTGCCAGTTCCTTTGGAAGACTCGACTTTACAATCACCTCTTTCCACTGAGGCTGGTTTGAATAATCAGCTTTAATCTTCATAATGTTATGGATTGATGTTTATATTGTCTTTTTCAATTTTTCAATTTTTCAATTTTTCAATCTTAATTTTTAATCTTTCATTTTTAATCTTTCATCTTTAATCTTTCATCTTTCCTCCGCAGTGCAATGTCGTAAGCGTCTTCATAATACTTGATGAACTCACTCCAGAGGGCTTTCTTCGAGAGCTTGTACGCATTAGCACGACATTTCTTCACCTGACTATCGCTCATAGCGGAGAAAGCGGCAACGGTGTCCTTGATGGCATCGGCAACCTCAGAATAGTTATAGTCGGTGCGATGGATGACCTTAACGCCGTCTTCCAACTCGCTATAACCGCCCTTCACTGAGTTTGCCCAGAGGCCGAAGCCGGCAAGGTCGGTGGTGATGCAGGGCACCTTGAAGGCGATAGCCTCCAACGGGGTGTAACCCCAGGGCTCGTAATAGGAGGGATAAATGCACAGGTCGTTGCCCAGTACAAGGTCGTAATAGCTCATGTTGAACACACCGTCGTCTCCAGTCAGATAGCAGGGCAGGAAAATCAACTTTACCTTGTCGTCTTTCTGGTTCCACATATTATAATACTTCAACATGCTGAGCACGTTGTCATGGCTCATGTTGTGGAGCCAGTGCGTAATCATCGGGACTTCAAGCGGGGTATCGAAGGGCACGTTTTGCTTCAGACGCTCTATCAAGTCTTTTCGAGGGTCACCAACCCAACCGGGGACTTCGATGAAGGCGACGACGTTCTTTTGCAGGTCCTTGTCGCGCAACAGACGGTTCATGGCTTCTATATAGACATCTATGCCCTTGTTGCGGAACTCGTAACGACCACTTGTAGAAATAATCAAGGTATCATCATCTAACTGTGTACCCATCAGTGCATTGGCGACATCAAGCAGACGGCGTCTTGCTGCATTGCGTTTCTTCGTAAACGTGGCACCCTTGGGTACGAAGTTGTTCTCGAAACCATTAGGAAGGACTACGTCTACAGGCTTGTCCAGCAACTCCTTGCACTCGTTGGCGGTAATCTCGCTAACGGTTGTAAAGCAGTCAACATATTTCGCGGTCTGCTTTTCGATGGAATGCTTACTCTGCATATTCAATTCACCTGCCATCTGGTCACCGTTATAGGCAAAGAGATAGTCGTACAGCGGCTTGTTGTTGCCGGCAATGGAGCGACCGATGCTCGTTGCATGGGTGGTGAAGATGGAGGCAATCTCTGGTACGGTGTGTTGGAGATACAGCAAGCCAAGACCCGTCATCCATTCGTTGGCGTGATAGATGACTTGAGGCTTAGCTTCCGTCGAGGGCTTGCCGCCAAACAGCGGCAATTCCTGGTCTTGTGGTGACGCTATGAAATACTTGTAGTAGCTCTCCACAACCAAAGCTGCAGCATACGAAAACATGGAAGCCTCGTCATAGTCACCGTATGCATGGAGACTGTCTACTTGGTACAACTCCCACATTCGTCCGTAAATCTTGTCCTTCTCTGCAAAATAGGGCATGAAATCGACCAAGATGGAGATGGGCTGACCGGGGATGTCCCAGCGACCTACCTTCAACTTCAGACCGTCTGCCTCCTCTGCATGTTTCAGCCAGCCGCCAAGGGCATTCTTGCCCAGCAGCTTCTTGTCTACAATAAAATACGGATTCTCCTTTTCGTGCCAGCAATCAGGACCGATAAATATGATGCGGTCTTTCATCTTATCCTGTAATGTCTTCGCACGAGTAGACAGCACGGTGTATATACCGCCTACCTTATTACAGACTTCCCAACTGCTCTCAAAAATATAGTCAGGAAACAACTTGTTTTTACCCATAAAAGCTTTTATACCTTAGTATTTTCGAAATTACGTGTGCAAAGATACATAAATAATACTAAAAATCAGCACACTTCAATAGATTTTTCCCTCTTCCTTCAATTTCTTGACATAGATTATTTAACTTTGTCTCGCCGCAAACGTCTAATAAAGACGAGACAAAAGCGCGAAGTATAACAGAACAATAATGACAAAACATAACAAGATAAGATGATGAAGAAAATCATATTCACACTCATGTTGGCAGCCTTGTACATACAGGCTACAGCACAAAACACACATGAGCGTCCCTTCCAAGCCTACCTCTACAACGAGGAATATCAAGTATGGTTGGACATCAATTTTTATGACAACAACATCAACGTTCCTTCGCAAGAAATCTTCGGGGAACTGCCGGGCTACTTCGGTGCAAAGCGCGACACTCGAAAGTGGCTCATCACCGATGCTACAGTCAAGGGAAACACGGCTACGCTGACCATTGTCAACGACTATGGCTCGGAAGACCTTACCGCAACACTGACCTGTAACGGCGACAGCAAGCAACTGGAAGACGGCTCTATCAGCGGAGCAACCTATACACTGACGCAGAAAAGTGGCAGCACCATGAAAATCGTCGTCAACCGCAAATGGGTGAAACTGCCGAAGAAGCTCACCTTCACTCGCACCGACAACAAATAAAAAAAGCGCATTTTTGCATGAGGTAATCCCCCCGCATTTGCCTGTTGTGTTGTTTTGTATGTTGTAGCATCTCTACAACAACCCTTTCCGTGGCATCTCCACAACAACCCTTCACCATTTATTTATTCTTCATAGTTTTCCACACTTCCCCACAATCACTTTGATGACCGCTATTGGCGCAGTGAGATTATGGTGAGGAAGTGAGGACAGGCGACGTTGAAGCCCCATGTTCAGGACTTTTGTGGGCTTTCGGCTAATTGGCGTAGGCTGAATCGCTTGCAGGATTCAGCCAAAAAGTTGTCCTTTGCAGGCGGTAAAGGGGAAATACCCCTCCCGAAAACATCAGTTTCAAACCATTAAAGCTTATTACATCATGAAGAATTTCATTTTTCGCTACCAGGACATCCCCAAGGGATGGACATTGTGCTTCAACGACAACTGCACACGTAAGGACGAGTGCCTGCGCCGACAGGCGGCAATGTTGGCAGCAGACGTGGCACCGGAACAGAACATGAGAGCGCTGTGCGTCACGCCGACGGCCTACCGCGATGGTGAATGCCGGCTGTTTGCTGCCGTCAGGACTGAGCTTATGGCTTGGGGATTCAGCCATCTCTACGACCAGGTGCTGAGGAATGACTATGCCGAACTGAAAGATGCTATCATCCAGTATCTGCACGGTCAGACGAACTACTACCGCTACCGCAACGGCACGAAGAAACTCAGCGAGGCGCAGCAGCAATGGATTGCAAACCTGTTCAGACGTTTCGGCTACGAAAAGGCCATCCGTTTCGATCATTATGAGTACCATACCGTCTTCCCCTTCTAACCTTTCCAAATGCCTGCAACGGCATGGAAAGGAACTAACCACGCAGTGGAAAGAGCCCAACCACACAGTGGAAAGACCCCAACCACACAGTGAAAGGCTCTCTTCCACGCATTGAAAACCAATTAACCCCATACGAAAATGATGAAAGTAACACTCATCCGGCAAGACCGAAACAACCTGAAACACATGCGCACGCTTGCCATCGACAACCTCATAGAGCGCATCAAGTATGACACCAAGCAGCAGACCATCGACGAACTTCGACGCTTTATCGGCATGGACAGCTGCGAACAGCACGACCAATTCTGGAATATGCACCGACTGCCGCGCATCTATCCCGCTGCCGAACTCGGCAAGAACCGAGACGGTGGCTACAGCATGAAACGCTTCAACGGCATCGTACTGCTCGACGTGAACCACCTGACAAAGAAAGAGGAGGTGCAACTGGTTAAACAAAGGGCAGGATGTCTGCCCACGACTATGGCGGCATTCACCGGTGCCAGCGGCAGAAGCGTGAAGATTCTCATACCGGCTGTACGACCCAACGGCAGGCTGCCGCAGAACGAAGACGAAGCTGCCGACTTCTACCAAAGGGCATACTGCCTGGCGGCAAACCTCTACGACAGCATTCTGCCCCACCCTGTCACGCGCCGCAAAACTGGCTGCTGTCTGCTCAACGCTGAATCGTCGGCACCTGATGCCTACAGCTGCCGCATGACGCTTGACGCAGAACCCTACTTCAATGCCGAAGCCAAACCGTTCATCGTGCCCGACTACTTGGAGGGAGGAGAGACAAGCGAGAATTTCAACAACCAGGAAACGGAAGGCAACGACAGCGACGACAAGCCTGAGACAACTAAGGACAGACGACAGACAACCAGGGAAGAAGCGTGGGAAGAGCACGTCAGCCGGAGCACACGACAGCTGATTTCCTTTCTCAGCAATCGCTATGAGTTCCGGTTCAACACCATCATGGGCTACACGGAGTACCGACCCAAACAGTCATATACGGCCTTCAAGCCCGTAGACGAACGCACACGCAACAGCTTGGCTATAGAGGCAAGGCTCGACGGACAGGATGTCTGGGATAAGGACATCAATCGCTTCGTCACCTCTGACAGGGTCAGAAGCTACAACCCCGTGCAGGAATACCTCTGGCGCGTTCACGACAAATGGGACGGCAGAGACCACATACGCGCACTGGCACAAACCGTTCCCAACGACAACCCGCACTGGGCTGACTGGTTCTACACGTGGTTCCTCGGCATGGTGGCACAGTGGATGGGACGAAGCCGATGCTACGGCAACAGCACTGCACCCCTGCTCATCTCACGGCAGGGATACAACAAGTCCACTTTCTGCAAGTCACTGATTCCCGACGAATTGCAATGGGGCTACAACGACAGCCTCGTGCTCGACGAGAAAAAAGCCGTACTGCAGGCCATGAGCCAGTTCCTGCTCATCAACCTCGACGAATTCAACGCCATCTCACCGAAAACACAGGAGGGATTCCTCAAGAACATCATCCAGTTGGCTAACGTGAAAGTAAAACGACCTTACGGAAAACATGTAGAAGTATTCCCGCGACTCGCCTCCTTCATTGCTACTGCCAACATGACCGACATACTCACCGACGCATCAGGATGCCGACGTTTCATCGGCATCGAACTGACAGGCCCCATCCGCATGAGCAGCCACGTCAACCACCAGCAGCTCTACGCACAAGCGTTTCACGCCATCAGCAACGGAGAAACCTACTGGTTCGATGCCGACCAGACCGCCCTCATCATGAAGAGCAACCAGCAATTCCGTATGCGACAGCCCATTGAACAGTTCTTCTACGACTGTTTCGAACCTGCTGCCAACGAAAGCGAAGGCGAGTATCTCACCGCCACCACCATCTTCATGCAAGTCAGAAAAATGGCAGGAAGCACCATCCTCAACACCAACCTACGTGCCTTCGGACGATGGTTGATGAACCTCAATGGTCTGCACCACAAAGCAAGCAACCGTGGTACCCTCTACCTCGTCCGCCGCAGGCAATAACCCTGCTTTCCCCTCTATCCTCACTTCCTCACCATAATCTCACCGCGATACCGCCCGTATGCAAAGGGATTATGAGGAAGTGAGGTTTTTTAGTATAAGAAAAACAAGGGTTACTTCACCGCGATCTTTTTACCGTTCACGATATAGATACCACTCTTCAGCGTCTCCACGTCAGCAGCATCGTCGCTCACCTTCACGCCCGTCAACGTATAGATACCCTTCGCTCGGCGCGAATTGTCAATTGTCAATTGTGAATTGTCAATTCTTTCAATGCCGGTGGTGTTGACACCCGTAGCGAAGGACTTTACCTCACCATAGAACGTTCCCTCGGCTGTCTTGGCGAAGGCAACATAATAGTACGTGCTCTCGTAGTCGAGACCTGAGAGCGTTGCTTCCATCACGCGACCTTCAGCCTCTATCGTCTGTGCGTTGGCAGGAATGGTGACAGCCGTCACGTCAGCGCGGTCGCCATACTCGGCACGAGCAAGGTTGGCAGCCTTCCAGTACTTGAAGCCCTGAACGGTAATGTTGTCCGTACCACCGAGCGCATAGCCCTTCACCAATGCCGTGTTGCCCGTAACGTCTATCTTCGCGTAGGTGTGTACCGTTGGCTCGAAGTAAGAGGTGTTCGTCGGGTCGAGTCCCATCCAGTCACCATAGTAATAGGTGCCATTGTTTGCCAGGTAGTACGGGCGGAACTTCCACAGCTTGTCCGTGTTCAGGTTACGGATATATCCCTCCATCGTTCCCTCATACACGTTTGCTGTTCCCGTGTTCGACTTTAAAGTCATCCGTCCAGTCCGTGCGCCGCCACTCAAAGCCCACATTCTCTTCTTCGTCATCAACATTCGCCTTCGCCGATACGATGACGTTACCCAGTGATACCACCTTCGGCTGCTCGGTGGTCAGCGTAAGTTTCTGTGTCATTACAGTTTCTTTTTTAGTTAAAGTATAGTTATAGCCTTCATCATCCTTGTATTTTATTGTCATGGACAGACCTGTTGCGTATGTATTAGGAGATAATCCCATCACCTTACATGGTGATTCGAATGTTTTTCCTCCAAAAGTCACTAACTGCGAAGTTATTGTATAATTTTTCGGATTTGGTAGGGTGAGTTTTATCGAAGACGCTGTCGCCTCAAACAAATTTATTTTTTCTCTCGTATTGATGTCATAAAGATAGTCAGAACAATTAGCCTCGCCTGTTACTTTAGAATATAGTTTTATACTCCATAAACTAAGCAAACTAATTGAATTTTTATCAACATATATTTTCATGGTTGAGGGTATTGTGGATGTGGAGCCAAAAAGATCACCTCCTACGTATTTTACATTACCGCCTATAGTTATATTCTTGAGATATGCACACCCAGTAAACACTCCACTACCGATTTGCTTTACGCTTGACGGAATGGTTATGCTCGTAAGACTTAAGCAACCATAAAACGCCTCCGAGCTAATAATTGTAACACTTGACGGTATAGTTATGCTTCTAAGTTCTGAGCATTTGTAGAACATCTGATAGCCTATTTCCGTCACGCCTAACGGAATGGTTATGCTCGTAAGACTTGAGCAACCGTAGAACACCTTGTCGTCGATGCTCGTTACACTTGACGGTAAGCTTATTCTGTTAAGACCAGAGCAATTAGCGAAAGCTTTTTCGCCGATGCTCGTTACGCTGTTGGGGATGGTGACGGAGGTCAGACCGCTGCAATTTACGAACGCACTTTCACCGATTCTCGTCACTTTATATGTCGTACCATCATAAGTGACAGAAGTAGGAATGGTGACCGCACCAGTATACCTAGTGCCAGATTTATTAGTCACTTCAACGGTATAAGGTTCTGCCGAGGAGGTGATATTGTAATAGATGCCGTCCACCTCAAAGTCGTGCGCAAAGGATAGCATGGCTATCATCAAGCACACGGAGAGTGTTATAAGTCTTTTCATGTTATTTGGGTTTTAAGTTAATAATTAGGTATTAGTCCAAAGGCTGGGTTGAAAAGACAGAAAAAGAAAACGTGGACTAAACTTCGTCTACGCTTCTGAGGTATCGGCAAACACCTATGCTGTCATATACGAGTAAAAGCCCACGTGCGAACACGTGAGCGTTGAGCTACTTACTCTTGACAGCTTCTTCAATTTTGCCGATTTTCAGAAGCAAGAATAAAGCTAACGCTTCAGTTTCTATATGTCTTATTGTTCTATCCTATTTCATAGGCATTACGGTATTATGGGTTTGACAATAATATAATAAAGTTGCATTTAACTATTTCGATGAGTCAATCTCATTCAGATATCTCACTATCTTTTCTCGTATCGGGTACAGGTCTATAGAGATTGCCTCCCACACAAGATCCTCTTCAACATTATGGTATCATTGGAATATCGTATCGATAGCCTGCAAGATATCTCGCAGACGTTTAGGATCATTATGCCGCTCTCTCATAAACCAAAATCTTATCGCGGTCAGCACTTTCACGTGCAAAAGGCATCAGCCCTCCCTCGGTTATCAAATCAACTTCACAACCCAGCAAGTCTTTCAAGTCTTCGTACATACCATTCAATGTGAAATGAGCTGTGCTATGGCTTGTGTCGTCATATTGGTGTCTTTTAGTATTCCTTTGCAAAAATAGGGATTATCACTCAAACTACCAAATATTTCCACCAAAAACCTTAAAAATGAAGTAAGCATCCACTTACTCCCCTCACCATAGTCTTCCCTCCACTACTCCCCTCCCCAGGGAAAGGCTACGGGTAGGCGAGCGTAGCGAGGGAATGGGGCTGGGGGGGACTTTTGGGGTGGGCTTTTGGGGTGGGCTTAAAAAAAAGAGTCCTCCCGGCCATTCCGACCTAGAGGACTCTCCTTCTTCAAAAAAGGCGGCCACCTACTCTCCCGCATTGCATTGCAGTACCATCGGCGCAACCGGGCTTGACTTCTCTGTTCGGAATGGGAAGAGGTAGGACCCCGGCGCAATAACCACCTGAATATCGTTGCAAGGTGAGCGCAATGACAAACACTTTTGATCATTGCCGAGCCGAAGCTCGATATCGACACCTTGTCAAATAGGGTTGACTATCGCCACAAGCAACGACCATAGTACGCAAAGACTCTTCGTACTCTCATCACAACTGAAAACATGAGCCTTACTTTCCCGCATGCAGCAACCTTAATTATCAATTGTCAATTATCAATTATCCATTGTCAATTGTCAATTATCAATTGTCAATTACCAGTTGCAGCTACGCTGCGAAAGCGTTCGGGCAATTAGTAGCGCTCGGCTTTGACGTCGCCGTCTTTACACCTGCGCCCTATCAACGTCCTCGTCTCGGACGAC
>ODAI011526995.1_pt1 | contig 61306 bp, 28 predicted proteins | sample 1539321 | NCBI WGS metagenome assembly ODAI01 (sample SAMN02144231, study PRJEB22623) | gut metagenome | biome: sheep rumen | host: Ovis aries | place: New Zealand
GAGGTGCATTTCATTCTCTACAAAGGCAACCACTACCATCTCACCATCCGCACGGACGAGGGGCACGACCTCTATGTCAATACCAACGACGTGTGGGACGACGGCGACCGCGTGGGAATAGTGATTCCGGCGAAGGAGATATTAGTCGAAAGTCAAAAGTCGAAAGTCGAAAGCAATGAGTAAGATTCTCCAAATAGTTTCTTCGCGGCGGACGTGGGCATGGCCGTATGTGCTGTTCATGCTGCTGTTCGTGGTGCTGCCGCTGATCTTGGTGGGCTACTACGCACTGACGGACATCGACGGACATTTCACGATGCGCAATTTCGCGAAGTTCTTTACCCACAGCGAGGCGATTCAGACCTTTCTGTACTCGCTGATGATCGCGGTGTTCAACACCGTGATCTGCCTGCTCATCGGCTATCCGGCGGCGTACATCATGGCACAGGAGGAGTTCAAGACGCCCAAAGTGATGGCGATGCTGTTTATCCTGCCGATGTGGATCAATTTCCTGCTGAGGACGGTCGCTACGGTAGAATTGTTCAACATGTTCGGTCTGCCGTTAGGCGAAGGGGCACTCCTTTTCGGTCTGTGCTACGACTACCTGCCGTTCATGATCTACCCGATCTACAACACGCTCCAGAAGATGGACAACTCGCTCGTCGAGGCGGCGCAGGACCTGGGTGCCAACCGGTGGATATGTTTCTGGAAAGTGATTGTGCCGCTGTCCATGCCGGGCGTCTATAGCGGGATCGTGATGGTGTTCATGCCGACGGTCTCGACTTTCGCCATCGCGGAGCTGCTGACGCATAACAACATCAAGCTCTTCGGTAGTCTCATCCAGGACTACATCACCACGACCGACCTGCTCAACTACGGCGCGGTGCTGAGTCTCGTGCTGCTGATCATCATCGGTCTGACCTCGTTCTTCGGGGACAACAACAACGAAGGAGAGAAAGGAGGGGTGATATGAGACATTTACCATTTGGACATTTACCATTTACCATTTATTTGGTCATTGGATTATTGTTGCTGGGCGTAAATCCTCTGTTTGGTCAGTCGAACTTGACATACACGCTGCGTATGGCGGCGACGGGCGAGGTGGAGTTGTTGGATAATTTTCCGGCGTCGTATGCCGGCGAGAAAGTGAACATATCTCTCTACGATGGCGGCAGATACGAGCTTCTGCGTTACGACGAAGGCCGTGACACCGTGGATTTCATCTTCGCCCATCCGGGTGAGGAGGATCTGAGCACATGGGGAGACAGCATCTTCTGCTATAGCGAGAGTGATGAAGTAGTCTGGACGGTCTGGCGGAGCCACAAAGAGCCCAAGAACCGCATCCAGCGCGTGCTGGTGGTCAACGGGCGGAACGCGTTTGAGGCCTACCTGCACGAGAGGATCGATACCAGGAAGAGCCACGGATGGATATGGTTTGTGCTCGCGGCGTTGGCGTTGATCGGAGCCGCCATATATGGCTGCTACGTTGTTTACAGTCGCCGCAAGGAACGGGAACTGAGTTCCGTAGAGCAAGAGATGCTCCGCCGCAAGCGCATGGGCCAGCGGCGGCACTATATATCGCAGGCGTACCTGTGGCTGCTGCTCGTGGTGCTGTATGCGCCGATTGCACTGATTGCGGTATTCTCGTTCACGAAGAGCAAGGTGCTGGGTAACTGGACGGGCTTCTCACTCGATCTGTACGCCAACCTGTTTACGGGTCAGGCGGGTGCGGGGCTGAACAGCGCCATCTGGTACACCGTAGTGATCGCACTGGTGGCGGCGTTCAGTTCGACCATCCTCGGAACACTCGCAGCCATCGGCATCTATAATATGCGTGCACGACAGAGGAAGGTCGTTTCTTTCCTCAACTCCGTGCCGATGATCAACCCCGATATCATCACGGGTATATCGCTGTTCCTGCTGTTCGTGGCATTAGGCATGAGCCAGGGTCTGGCGACCGTCTGCATCGCCCACGTGGTGTTCTGTACGCCGTACGTAGTGCTGAGCGTCCTGCCGCGACTCAGCCGCATGAATCCCAACACCTACGAGGCGGCGCTGGATCTGGGCGCCACGCCGGCGCAGGCGCTGAGGATGGTGATGCTGCCGGAGTTATGGCCGGGCATGCTGAGCGGATTTATCTTGGCGCTCACGCTCTCCGTCGATGATTTCGGCGTGACGTTCTTCACCAAGGGTTCGGGCGGACTGGAGACCCTCTCCACCTTTATCTACTCGGACGCGCGCAAGGGCGGACTCACGCCGGAGCTCCGACCGCTGTTCACGATCATCCTACTGGTCATGCTGACCGTACTCATTGTCGTCAATGTACGCGCAGACAAACAAAAGAAAAATTAGAATCACGGATAATAACAACCAAATACATTATTTTATTACAATGAAAAAATCATTCTTTGGTACTTTGTACCTTGTGGCTTTGTCCCTTATCATGGTTTCCTGTGGCGGTTCGGACCGTCGTGCACACCAACTCAAAGTGCTCAACTGGGCGGATTACATCGACGAGGACGTGAAAGCGAATTTCGAGTCCTGGTACTACGCACAGACGGGCGAGAAAGTGGAGCTGGTCTATGAGACCTTCGACATCAACGAGACCGCCCTGACCAAGATCGAGGTGGGGCACGAGGACTACGACGTGTTCTGTCCGTCGGAGTACATCATCGAGCGGATGCTCAAGAAAGGGCTCGTTCAGCCGATTCAGAAAAACCTGATTGCGGACAGCATTTGGTATTTCGATAATATCTCTCCGTTCGTGACGGAGAAGTTCCAGCAGATGGCTCCGTCTGCCGACATCAAAGTGAGCGACTACACGGCAGGGTACATGTGGGGCACGACGGGCTTCATCTATAACCCGCAGTTCGTTGACCGCGAGGATCTGAAGAGCTGGGGAGCCATCCTGAACCCGAAGTTCGAGAACAGGATCCTGATGAAAGACGCTTTCCGTGACGTGTATTCGGTGATCGTACTGTACGCGTATGCCGATGCCATCGAACGTGGCGAGGTGACCCGCGAGGAGCTGGTGCGTGACATCACCCCGGAGCGCGTGGAAGCGGTCAAGCAGGTACTGCTGCAGGCCAAGAAACAGATATGCGGATGGGAAGTTGACTTCGGCAAGGAGGAGATGACCAAAGGCAAAGCATGGATGAACCTCAGCTGGTCCGGAGATGCACAGTTCGCCATCGAAGAGGCGGCTGAGATGGGCGTCATGCTCGATTACATCGTACCGCAAGAGGGTTCCAACGTGTGGTTTGACGGCTGGGTGATCCCCAAGTATGCCAAGAACGTGAAAGCCGCTACCTATTTCATCGACTACATGTGCCGTGCGGACAACGCGCTGGCAAACATGGACGAGATCGGCTATGTTTCCTGCGCCGGTGGTCCCTTAGCCGCAGCCGAGGTGCTGGACGACCAGAACGATGACGAGGAGTGGCCCGAGACTATCGATGCCTCCTATTTCTTCGGCAACGACCCGATCGAGGTGGACGGCGAAATGCTCGACCCGCACGCACTGCACCTCAACCCCGTTTACTACGCCGACAAGAGTGTCATCGACCGCTGCGCGCTGATGCATGACGCCGGTGACACACAGGAGATGTTGCTTGAGATGTGGAACGAAATCAAGTTAGCACGATGATGTTAAACCGCTTCGGCAGAATCATTTCTGTCCTTATTCTTTATTCCTTATTCCTTGCTCCCCTCTCCGCCCGGACGACGGAGATGGAGACGCACTACAACGCCTTGGCTCGTCGGTTTGACGGCAGGGACAAGATGCTGCAGCGCGACCTCAAGGCGTACCTGCAGGCATACCCCTACACCACGTTTGAGGACGAGGTGCATTTCATGCAGGGTGTGCTGCAGGTGGAGAAAGGCCACTACAAACAGGCACTCAAGATCCTGGAGCCGGTGGACATCAAGGCACTGAGCCGCCCGCACCGGAACGACTACGCTTTCTACCGCGGGTACGCGTACCTTATGATGCAGGAGTACCAGCGCGCATCGATTTATTTCGGTCAGCTGGGCAAGGGTGAAAGCCGTTACAAGACCCGCGGCACGTACTACTACGCCTATTGCATGTACAAACAGGAGAAGTACGACAAAGCCCTGCCTGCCTTCAAGCAGTTGGAGAACGATCCGCAGTACGCCAAGACCGTACCGTATTACATTGTGCAGATCGAGTACGCGCAGCAGAACTACGACGAGGTGGAGACGCGCGCGAACACCCTTCTTCGCGAGCACCCGGAGAGTCTCAACAACAAGGAACTGCATCGTATCTTGGGCGAGATATACTTCCATAAAGCGGACTACACGCAGGCGGAGGAGCACCTGATGCAATACACCCGTCTGTCCAAAGAGCAGGAAGAGCCGCTGCTGCGCAACGACATCTACATGCTCGGCACGGCGCAGTACAAGCTGAACCGCTACGAGGAGGCTGTCCTGTCCCTCAAACAGGTCAAGCAGGAGCGCGACACGCTCTCCGAGGCTACCTGCATGGCGATGGGTAACGCCTACGTACAACTCAACCAGCCGGAGCAGGCCAAGCTCTCTTATCAGGCGGCTGCCAATATAGGCGTCACGCCGGCGGTGAAAGAGGAAGCGAGTTATAACTACACCCTCTGCACCTACCAAAGTTCGAGCGCGTTAGGCGAGTCCGTACACGCCTTCAACGAGTTCCTGCGCCAGTTCCCCGACTCCAAGTACGAGAACAAGGTATATCAGTTGCTGACAGATGCCCTGATGCAGAGCAAGAACTATGCCGCCGCTATCGCTACGCTGGACTCGATCGACCACCCGACACCGAAAATGCGGCAGACCAAGCAGTACCTGCGGTACCAGTTGGGCGCAGATAATTTCCTGCAAGGAAAAATGCAGCAGTCGGCAGACTGGATGACACAGGTTATTGCCCATAAAGCCGATGCGGACACCTATACCACGGAAGCGCACTACGTACGCGCGGAAGCGAACTACCGCCTGCATAACTACGTGGCTGCCGAGCAGGACCTCAATACGTTCTTTGCCCGTCCCGATGCAAGCCGGTCGGATAACTACGCCATCGCCCGCTACCTGCAGGGATACACCTTCTTCTCGCAGGGCAAGTACGATCAGGCGCGCGAGGCGTTCTCGGCGTACATAGACGGCACGCTGGCTACCGAGCCGACCTACGCCGACGCACTGAACCGCATCGGCGACTGCTATTTCAACGCCCGTCAGTTCCAACAGGCGATCACCTATTATACTCAGGTGTCAGGTCTGCAGGCGGCCGGCACGGACTATGCGCTCTTCCAGCGCGGTTATGCGCTCGGTCTGCTGCACAAGCACAGCGAGAAGATCTCCGTGCTGCGCGAACTGGTGAGCCGGTACCCCAAGTCGGACTACGCGGACGACGGCCTGTACGAGATTGCCCGTGCACAGCTCCAGCAGGAGGACGAGCGCGGCGCCATCGTGACCTACGAGCAGTTGCTCGCCTCCTATCCCCATTCCGCCTTGGGACGCAAGGCATCCCTGGAGCGAGCGATGCTGTACCGCAACCTCTCCCAGAACGAGCAGGCGATTGCAGCTTACCGCCGGACTATCGAGAAATACCCAGCTACCGAGGAGGCGTACACCGCCCTGGATGCCTTGCAGGCCATGTATGTAGAGGCAGGCAACGTGAACGAGTACGTGGCGTACACCAAGAATCTGGCGAAAATCAACATGAACGTGACCACTCAGGAGGACAGTCTGCTCTACGCTTCCGCCGAGATGCAATACATGCAGGCGGCGTACCAGAAAGCAACCGTCTCGCTGAACAATTACATCACCCGTTTCTGTGCCGGCGGGCGGTACTGCACCACGGCGCGGTACTACCTGGCGGACTCGTACTACCGGTTGGGGCAGTCGTCCGAAGCTCTGGCACAGTACCTCGTCCTCGCGGAGATGAACGCCAACCCCTATCAGGAAGAGGCGGCTACCCGCGTGGCGGAGATTTGTTACGACAAGGGCGACTACAACTGCGCGCTGGAGGGGTTCTACCGGATGCACAGTCTGGCTTCCTCGCGTGAGAACACGACTATTGCGCGCCTCGGCATCCTGCGCTGCACGCAAGCCCTCGGGCGGCATCAGGCGGCTATCGACATAGCCGACCAGATACTAAGCGACCTGCCCGTAAGCGAGGACACCAAAGCCGAAGCCCAATACGGCCGTGCCAAAGCCTATATCGCCCTCAAGCAATGGACTCCGGCACGCGCAGACCTGCAGGATCTGGCATCCGAAGTACGCACCGCACAAGGCGCGGAAGCCAAGTACCTGCTGGCACAATCATATTTCGAGACAGGCGACTATGACTCCGCCGAGGCGCAGGTAATGGAGTTCACCCGGATGAACACCCAGCAGCAATACTGGCTGGCAAAAGCGCTGGTGCTGCTGAGCGACATAAACCGTGAGAAAGGCGAGTACTTCCAGGCACGCCAGTACCTGCTCGTACTGCAGCAGAACTACACCCTCAAGGGCGATGATATACCGGCGCTCATAGAGGCGCGTCTCGCCGAACTGGACAAGAAAGAACAACCCGAAGAAAAGGAGGTGCATGATGAAGAGGAAGAATAATTGTTTCGACATACCGGTGCGTCGGTATCTCGGTATACCGGTGCTGCTTTTTGCGAGCGTTGCAGCACTCGCCCAATCCGACTCGGCGCTCCACCGCTCGGTGACCGTGGAGCGCGATTTCCAGCCCGTCATTCAGGCGGCAGGAAAAATATCCACCAAACCCGCTGTCGTGGAGACTGCCATCGAACCCGCGCCCGTGGAGTACTCCGAATATACGGCGGATGTGCAGCCTGCGGCTACCTTCAACCCGCTCCTCTCGCAACCGACACGTTTCGAGCCGGGGCATACCTACAACGGCTATGTACGCGGCGCGTTAGGACACCCCAACACGCTCTTTGATTTCGGCTACCGCCTCAATGACGGCAAGAAATCGGTCCTCGATGTTTATGCGCACCACCGTGCCGAATGGGGACTCGCAACACTCAGCAGAACACGGCTGGGACTGCAATTCACACACATGTTCTCCGCCTGCGACCTCTATTTCGGCGTGGAGGGAGGCAATGTACACTACAACAAGTACGGCCATTTCTACGACTACGCCGCCTATACAGCCAACGGCGCGGATTTCGGGATGTGGGAGAAGAACAAGATATCTTATGCCAACAGCGCACCACTGACGGACAGGGACAAGACCTCCCTCTGGACGGCGGAGGTGTTCGTGGGTGTCAAAGCGAACGCCAAACAGGATGTGCAGTACAAAGTGCAGACGGGCTACAAGCTCTTCGCCAAACCCGGCGCCGTGAGCGAGCACCAGATCCGCACACACGCTTCGTTTGACTGGCACGCCGAGGATCACCATGCGGGTGCGAACCTATATGTGCAGAACAACTTTCTCCAACTCGGCACTCTCGCCGCGGCTATTCCCGACTCGCTGTACCGCAGCCGGCATAATTTCCGCATCGAGCCGTACTATGAATACAAAGGAAGACGCGTACGCATACACGTGGGCGTGAATTTGGATCTGAATATCGGTCATGGGCAGAACAGCCTCTCCGGCACGGAGAACCTGTCCTTCGCACCCTCGCCGCACATCAACTTTGAAGCACAGGTAGCCAAACAATGGCTCACCGTCTACGCCGATGTACTCGGTTTCCACGGGCTGGGATCGCTCCAGAGTTACATGGAACAGAACCGCTACCGCATTATCCACGCGGGCATCATCGAGCCCCACTGCACGGAGTACACGCCGGTGGATGCGGAGTTAGGACTGCATATACGTCCCCACCGCGACCTGCTCATCGAGATTCACGGAGGCTACGCCTACATGATGAACCAGGACGTGTATATCGCCACCACGGCGGATGGCGTGATCTTCACGCCGCTGAACGTAGCGATGGCCGCCGGTGATTTCACCTATTTCCACGACAACCTGCAGCGCGGCAAGGTGGGTGCACAGCTCAACTATCACTACCGCGACATCGTGCGGGTCAATGTGCATGGCGACTACCTTTTCTGGGGCAGTGCCACCGGTACGGTTTATGACCGCCCCAACTGGGTGCTGTCAGCGCGCGTGGACGGCAGGATAGACAAACACTGGTCGCTCTATTCGGATAACCATTTTGCGGGTTCGCGCCTTGCACGCACCTACGACGGTACGGCTTACACGGACCACACCCTCCGCCCGACCGTCAACCTCAACCTCGGTCTGCAATACGACATGTGGGTGGGCAAAAAGAATGACAAAATGGTAAATGGCATGGTTCTCCGCCCGGAGCCCAAACCGAACCTCTCGCTCTTCTTCCAGCTCAACAACTGGCTCCACCGCAAGAACGAAATCTACTACGGCTACCGCTCGCAGGGTATTAACTTCCTCGTCGGTGCCACCTTCAAGTTCTGAGAAACCGGCTATACAACAAATGACCCGCTTCACGGCGGGTCATTTGTTTGTGTATCTCATTCGCATCTCGTTCGCATTACGGACGTGTTAGTCGGATCTTTTCCCGTTTGTATATACCCCATCCCATCGCGAGGAGCAGCAGTGGCAGTACTGCATCGCCTACCGGGCATAGCGGGTGTTCCACCAGCCTATCATCCTCCTCCAGATCAGTCGGGTTGGGAGGAGGCGGTGGCGCGTTGCGCATGGAAGCCGTCTTCGCCATCCGGGGCGCCTCGGCTGCCTCCGGTGCGGCGACTGACCGCGCAGACGCCATGGCGACAAAAGTGGTCATCGGCATCGTCACGCCCGATGCCGCCGCCTGTACACCACGCCGTTGTGAGCCACGGTGAGAAGAAGAGGAAGCATAAAAAGAGCCGCTACTGCCTACTCCGCTTCCGCTGTTATGTATCTTCGCGTTACTGAGTAACAGGATTGACATGTTTGCGCCGGTCGGCAGAGAGACGGTACTCTCTACGCGTACACCGTTGCGCGGCACGGACTGATGAGCCGCCCTCGTTGTCCGCATCCGCGTGCCGGAACGGAGAGGCAGATGGGGTGCCGCAACAGGAGACGAATGTCTTACTACCACCCCGGGATTAATCTCCACGAACGGCTTGCCATACACAAGATAGACCAGTCCCATCAGCGACACACCGCAGACCAGCACGATGAGCGCAATCACCACTTGAGTCCGAAACTGCTTCATCTCGACGCCTCCTTTCTATACAGAACCGGTGCTCCAAGCGCATCGTAAACTACACCCCGGTGGAGGATATGTAATCTTCCGTCCCGAATGAATTTCTGCGCCTTCGTACTTCGTACATCGTCCCTTTGTACATTGTTCAGGTCTGTCGCTATCTGCGGCGGAGTGGCAGTGATCACGAACCTGTTTACCGGAGTACTGTTGCTCGCCGTGAAGGAATAGGTATTGCCCGTCCGGATCTCGGTAGCCGCACCCGTTATCCGGTCGTACAGATAGAACGTCTCTCCGTCGTACTGGAACGAGAAAGTATAGTCGCCGTCGCTTCCCGCGCGGAACGACAGGTACCGCTCGTCAAAACTCTCCACCGCTGCCACCGCCATCTCGCCGGCATCCTTGATCACTGCCAGCCGCGGCGCGTCCGCATCACCGTCTATCTTACGTCCGTCCCAACCGTCTGCGTACGCTTCGGAGAAATGGTCACCCGAGAGCAGGTAAACACGGTCGCCGTAGGTATCGCCGGAGATGTTCAGTACCATCAGCCCCGGACCGTTGCCGGCAGCGGTCTTGCGTGGCGCACGCATGGGCTGGGTTGAGGTCTGGAAATACGTAGCATCATACACCACGCGGTTGTAAACCAGTTTCAGTTTGGCGCCTGCGCCGGTGGTCTTGACGAAGAACCCCTGCATCGCCGGGATGACGGAGTCCGCGCCTAAATACGGAGCGGAGTGAATCGGTATAACGGCGTATTGCCCCGGGTTGGGCGCCGTGCCGCTCTCGTCCGTGTTGATGATGGCTGCCTTGTTCGTATTCCACTGCGCATACGTGCCGCTATGGTAGATATAGATAGCTTGCTCGGCGTTCGTAAAATCAGCGTCCTGGAACTCCTGTACCTTGATGGGGGCCGTCCAACTGTTAGCGGCAAAGGCGTACCCCTCATCGTCGCGTTTGTCAAGGTCGAGTGTCTTGGTTACCGGCAGGTTGAGTTTGCCTTCCAGAGTGTATTTCTTCTGTGCCGTCTGGGTGATGGCGTAGCCTTCGAACGGTTGCAGCACCTCTTCGTTCCTTACCCACTGCCATAACTCGCCCAGTGTTCCTTTCGACTCCCATCGGCACATCCAAGCCCCGTGGAACATGGAAATCGCCGTCTTGCCGGCTCTCGTCGGGATGCCTATATACTGCCATGACGGATTATCCGGAGCGCCTTCTCCGCGGCTGTAGTACTCCACCCTCGCACTCACCTCCGACTCTTTGTTGCCATACACGAATGCCCCGTTGTGGTCCGCATCCGCCTCTATCAGCAGGTCGCCCGGCTTGATGGTGGTTGGCGAGGCGTAGCGCGTGTCGTTCACCTTGGTTACTATGCCTGCTACCGTCAGTCCGCCGGTGGGCTTGATGATCAGTTTGCCGTCCGGGTTGCCCGAGCGGCCCTGATTGATTTTCACGCTGCCTGCATGTGCGTTGACCGTATCTACATAGCATACGGCTGCGATACGCGTGGGGTGATAAGGCGTCGGGACAATATTGTATCCCGGACCCCAGTTCTTAGGATTGCTCCACAGGTGATCACCACTGCCGGCTACCGCTCCGTTTTTACCGTTATCAAACACCAGCGAGCAGTCGGCTATCTTCGTCTCATCCGTCATCAGCAGGTAGTCGATCATCTGATGCATCACTATTCGCCCTGCCGGAGAGAGATTGTCCATCTCATAGAAGTTGATACCGTATATCAGCAATCGCGCGGAGAAAACCACCTGCCGCTCGCAGCATACTACTAAATCGCGGTTATTATCACGATCGGGGATGGTAGCCAGGAAGATGAAATCCGGAGCCTCGTTGATTGTGAAGCCCTGTAGTCCTTTCGCTTTCTCCTCGGAACTGAATGAGCTGAGTACTGTCACTGTCGTATCCGTCGGATTGACCACTTGCGTTTCCGTCGGATCGCTCGGCAGATATTTTGCGTCCTTGAAGATGGCGTGACCCGCACATAGGATCTTCATTTTATCCGCCTTCGGACTCGGGTCTTTGGGGTTAGAGCCTATATGCCAGTTCGACTGGTTCGCCACGTACGCCTCAAAACTGAGGATCGGTTTCTTGTCTATCAGCGTACCCAACTTATTGGTATAGCCCTTGCCGGTATTCAGGAAGTCAGTAACTACTAACAGGTCGTACTGCTTATAGTAAGCGGCTATATCCGCCTCGTCCTTGGTGGCATAGCCGTTGACGCAGGTCACGTCATAGAAACCTTTTAGGTAGGCTAACAAATCCTTACATGCCGTTGAATCGCTCGTATTATATGCCGAGAAATTACCGCCGGCGGCTAGACTGGCTTTTTCAGTACCCGTCAGGATAAACGCCACCTTGGGCTTCTGGTTCTCCGGATAAATACGGATAGTGATGGTTATGTCAAACGAAGCAGAGGGGGTACAGTTGTTCTTCATCGTCAGCGTCACATCTACCGTTTGGGTCGTTGCGTTGCCCACATCCGGTGTTCCCATCAAGTGGATCTGCTCATCGAAATACTCGAAGTGACATCCGTTGACAGGAACCGCAGGAGATTCGGATTGCAGGACATACGATACACCCGTGGTATCGAAATCACATATCAGCCGCGCTACGCCCATATCTACCGCTTTCTTATCCCATATGGTCACTACCGGAGCCATCTTAGCCAGCGTCGGCACCAAATCGCAGGGAGCCAGCCAATGGGCGTACAGCGTTACGGCGGAAGCAGTCTGGTCCCATGCCTGCGTGCCTACACCTAACCCCGTATAGTATTGTGTCCCGCTCCCATTGGGCTCGGAGAAATAACCGTTGAACACATGCCCTGCCCGCTGCGGAAGAGAGGTTATCTCTGGCATCGCCTCCCCGGTAGTAGCTACCACGGAGGAAGTATAACTGTTGTACGCACCGGTGGCATCCAGCGTAATGGTGGTATGGGAAATCTCTATCCACTGGGCATATAGCGTCACATCTGCAGTGGTCGAATAGAGTCCTTCATTACTGATCGGCGTGCCTGTGCCGCCGGCATCCTCCGTCCAGCCGAGGAACCGGTATCCGGTACGGGTAAACGCGTTCTCCGGCAACTGGATCTCGTCCCCTTCGCTTACCAGCATGGCAGGCATGGTACCGATACCGCTGTTGGCGTCAAACGAGATCTTGACGGCAGGCACCTCCACGATGACCACCACCCGGCTCTCTTTATCGTTGCTCCTGATGGAGAATGTGCCGGTATAGGTACTCCCGTCGTACTCGTATTTATGCCACTTGTCCTTCTTGTTGGATTCAAAAGCGTGGTTCGTCGTCGTACCATTGACCGTCAGGTCTATGCTATACGCATCGTTGCTACTGGGGAATACATAGAATGTGATCTTATAGGCGGTCATGCTGCCTAAATCAAAGCTCAGTGTAGCGTCTTTTTCTGCCTTGAGGGCTTTGATGGCGCGATTGCCGGTTTGACTCGTTCCCCATTTGGAGGGATCGTCCAGTTGGGTCAGGTCCTTGGTGTTGAAATATACTCCGGCTGCTCCGGCAGAGTAGCCTATATCACTCGTAGCCAGCAGGTTGCCATCCTCCGTCTTGTACCGCCATGCGCCTGGCTTACCGTCTTCCCCCTGTTTCCACACGCCGTTTTTCACGGAGCACGAACCTAAGATATATTGGAACATCGCCGGTTTGACCCGCCACTGGGCTGTCAGGGTGATGTCACTGCCGATGTTCTCAATCGTTGCGCCGGCAGCAATGGCGTCTCCGGCAGCAATCACACTGCCGCCAACCGTTACATCCGCATCGGCTGTCCAGTGGTCGAACAGATAACCGTCTTTCGTAAATCCGTTCGCAGGAATAGCCCTGTTCTCGCCGGTGCAGAGACCGTTGACCGGGCTCATGGTGCCTGTGCCTCCGCCGGCGTCAAAAGAAATCGTATGGGTTGTGAACGGGGCGAAAGCCGACGGGTGGCTCCCCTCGTCTATGTACTGACCGAGTGCCAGCACCAGGTCCTGTGTCTGGTTGCTGCCATCGTCGCGGAATTTCACGCGGTCGAAATAGGCGGCGCAGTAGTAATAGTCCTGACCGCAGATAGTTGTCTGGGTGGTGATTGTCGGCGCTCCGTTCCAATCGGACATCCTGTTAGCCGTGCCGTCCTGCCAGTTGTAAATCCTCGCACTGCTCCAGCCGGTGCCCTTGATGAAATACACGTAGTTCGGGTCGGGGTGCGTCGTTACCGGATAAGTCACCGACACTGCCTTCGTGGTGGTGTTCAGCGTAAACGTATAGTCGCCGGCGGGACCGGTATAAAGCGTGCAGTTGTCATCGGCGGTGGAGAATACCCATCCGCTGATATTCGATACAATGGCGCCGGTATTGCCGTAGTGCTCGCTGCCCTTTCTGAACTTGAACTGGTACCGCTTGTTCGCCTCCAGACTCAGCGTTACGGAGGCTGTGCCTCCCGTCTCGGTCATCTCGCCGTCGTCTTCGCTCCATCTGCCGAACTCCTCGTATAGCGTCCATATGGGGTTGACCGTCACATCTATCTGCGTGATGGTCACACCGCCTCCGTTGTTCTTGCAGCTCACAGAACTCACCGCAGGATCAATGACACAGGTAAATATTTTGCCGTCTCGGGTACAGGAACTGCAACTGGTGATATTACTTGCCTGATAACGATTGCTTGTACCGGTCGTTGTGATGACAACTTGGGAGATGGTCGCTTTCTCTGCCGTCAGCGTAAAGGTCTTACCGGCGTTTCCGGCGTATAACCCGCCGCTATAGCTCATGTCGGATGAAGACAGGGTGACGCTCCCTACCGTCTTGTCACCGCCAGTCACATTGAGATTTGTTCCCGTAAAAGTAATCACTTCGCCCTGTGCCCCCACACTACCGAGCAACAGGAGAACTGCGAGGAGTATCGCAGAGAAAAATTTATTAGATTGAGGTTCCGTCCGTTCCATAACGTGCGTATTTTTAAGCAACCGTTTTGCGTTCGTGTGAACTACCGTTTTATGTTCGCGGGGACAAAGTTACTGCTTTTATTTGATTTCTCCAAATAAAAAGCGAAAAGTGCGCCGTTTTTCACGCACTTTTCACACTTTCCGTCAATTTGTTCACATTATGAGTACCCTTTTACGGTCTCCAATCGCGACCATCTCGCGACCATCACGGACGTCTCTATCCCGTTTTACTCCCCCCTCCCTCGTCTTTCCCTTTTGCCGCATCATTGCGACAACCCTCGTCTTTCTCTTTTGTCGCATCATTGCGACAACCTCTCTGCTATCTCGTTCATCGCCATAAACCGCCACCGCTTCGTTTCGTGAGGGACATCTCCTATTTTCGCGGTTACTTGCTCTATTATTTCCGGCATTTCAAAAACCTCCTCATCTGCCTCTACTAATAATAATTTGCCTGCCGCACACGCTTCGAAATACACGCCGTTTGGCTTATAATATGGATAATGAGGATTATCTTCCTTAGGAAATCCCTCTGCTAAAAGAATGACTATCGGGTACCCGCCTTCTCTTATTGCCCGGCATATTCGTTTTTCGCCTTCGGAGATTGCCGCACTCACATATACCGTTCCCATAGCCGCATCTTCCAAACAAGCCGTTAGACGGCGCTCTATCTCCTCTTGCGTCATGCTCCGCGAACAGCGTAGTACTTCTTTTTGCGGGTAGTCGAATAGAAACCGGTTGCCCATCGCCCGTGCTTTTATTCCCTTATATTCTATCTCCTCTTGTATGCGGAATAACTCCGGGTTGGCGCGTTTCATCGCCAACCTCCGGGGATTGTCTTTTATGTAATTGATAGTACGCTGTATTTGGTCGTATGAATGGACGACCCGCTCGTGGTAGTGAGCTATATCCGGCTCCCATATGGTCTCCGTTCGCGCAAATATACGCGAAAAACGAAAAACATCTTTCCCTTTTGCCGCATCCTTGCGACAACCATACTCTCGCTTATATAGAGCCGTACAAGCGCTCTTGAATCCGCGTATTACCGCCCCTATTTTCTGCGGTAGCGGCTCTACTGCCTGCAGTAGGAGGTGTATATGGTCCGGCATCACCTGCGAAGCTATGATCTTCAACCGATAGCCCTTCGGAGCATAGTAATCGGGTATATCGCGCATTAGTCTCAACACCTGTTCGCCGTATTCTGTAAGTTCTATGTGCGCCTCTTCCGGCTTCTCTCCGGCCAAATGCCCTAACAACGGATAATGCTCTGCAACCACAAGAATTATATGATATATACCCCTTCCTTTATAGTCCCAATGCTTCTCCTTATGATGCCGTTTAAGGTCAAGAGGTCTTCTCCAACCGTTTGGTGTTCTTGTGGGCTTGTTATCCATATAAACATATAAAATAAATTTGCTGCAAAATTACAACAAAAAATCGACATACACAAATGATATGCCGGTTTTTTGCCTCCCTTATGCATTTTGTCGCATCCTTGCGACAACCTCCCTCGTCTTTCTCTTTTGTCGCATCCTTGCGACAACCTCCCGTCTTTCCCTTTTGCCGCATCCTTGCGACAACCCTCGTCTTTCCCTTTTGCCGCATCATTATTTATCCAAGAACTCCACAAACTCCTCTAAACTACGTTGGATGACGCTACCTACCTTTATTTGTTCCTCATACTTTGACACCATAGTTGGACTGATGCTCCTATTGAGGGCATAGCGCACCACCTCTGGGTTCGCGTCTTTACACATCAAGATTCCTATACTCGGATTTTCATTACTGCGTTTCTCGTTTTGATCTAGTGCTTCTAGATAGAACTCCAGCTGTCCCAAATCACGCGGATCAAATTCATTGGTCTTCAGTTCGATAGCGACCAGACATTGTAAAGCTCGGTGATAAAACAACAAATCACATCTGAAGCATTTGCCTCCCACCTCCAATGTATGTTCCTCATCAACAAACAGGAAATCTTTACCCATCTCCAGAATAAACTCCTTCATGTGAGTAACAATCTCTTTGCGCATTTTAGGTTCTTTGTATCGTTGCGGCAGCCCTAAGAAATCCAAGATAGCTTTATCCTTTAATAACACCTCTGCCTTTGGATAAGTCTCTTTCAGTATAGCTGATTGTAACTTCTTGTCACTCAGCACGCGAGAGTAAGCATCCGATTTAATAGCGCGTTCGAGCTGCTTGTTCTGTAAATGTTCATATTCGGCATAGAGAACATAAAACACATACTCCTCTGGAGAAGAGCACCTCTGTAAAATTATTTGATGGTTCGTCCAACCTGTATGCATTAACAAAGACGGCAATTGTGCCATTTTGAGTGGCACAATTTCATTATCTCCCATTTGTGTCATTTCCGGCGATACAAATTGTGCCGTTTCGAATGGCACAAATTGCTTGTGGCGCTTAAACTTCTCTGACAAATCCATGAAAGCCGCAGATGTATACGTCTCATAAAACTGCACCATCTTGTAGATAGAGCGTCTGCTCCATCCTTTCAATGTCGGGTTTTCGGTGTGGATATATTCTGCCAACTGCTGCACTACTTTGGATCCCCATGCAGCATTCTTAATCTTATATGACACATACGCGCCAACCTGCCATGCCGTCAGCACAGATGCATGATTAATTACCTGCACCGCTTGCGAACGATTGTACTCTATGATCTGTATAATCTGCGCAAAATCCTGTGCATATTCACTTCCTTCCACATGTGCTATATGCTTATCCATAGTCATATTTTTAAAATTTGCTGCAAAATTACAACAAAAAATCGACATACACAAATGATATGCCGGTTTTTTGCCTCCCTTATGCATTTTGTCGCATCCCTGCGACAACCTCCCTACGCGCGCTTTTTCTTTAAGGAGCGCACGCATACGTACGCGCACAACAGCAGCATCAGCGGCACCACCGCATCCCCGAGGGGGGTTGGGTCAAATGGGTTGTTCGTGCTCTTTCTTACACTTCCGGGATGTTTAGGTGATTTAGCCGGCGCGTAAGATGCCCCCTCATAGGTAGCCGTACCATCCGTATTGAGCTCCGGATTAGCGCTGTAGGTACTGCCCGAACCCGACATAGTGCTTGTCGATTGGAACGCGGCACCCGGAGCCGTAGCTCCGAATGCCTGTTGTTCCTCCTGTTGCGTCGCACCGATCATCTGCGCTGTCGCCGGCACGCTGACAAGAAGCGCACCTACCACCATTAACCAATTACCAATAATCTTTACTCTTTTCATATATCATCAATTATCAATTATCAATTGTCAACTATCAATTATCAATTATCAATTATCAACTACCTCACAATCTGTCCCTCAGCGCTGAACACTTTGCCACCGCGGATGATATACAGTTTGTCATTGTAGATTACTTTCTGCACCTTCGGCGCGTCCGCATCCAGATCCGTTACGCCGGTTGCTATACCCGGTTTCTCATACGGCGTTGCGCTGATGATGAAGCGTATCCCGCTTTCTCCCTCTTGAGCAGTAAAGGTATATTCGTTCTCGTCATTAATCAGCGTTGATTTCTTTTCTTGTAAATCATTGAAGTACAATTCCTCATCGCCTACGTATTTAAATGAGAATGTATATTCCTCTTTGCGCCCTGCTTCAAATCCAAAGGTTGTACCTTCCATCTCAGGTTGAGCGGAGATGCTCAGATTGCCTGCTGGTGAGAGCATGTATATCTGCATTGCGCCCGATTCCCCAGATTCATAAGCGCCATCCCAGCCATTATCAAATCCTTCGTTGAACTGCTCATCTGAGAATAGGTAGAGATTCTCACGGCTTGTGCCATCTTTCAAAGTGATACGCATTTGAGGTACGGTTGCCTTCTTTTCCTGAAGCCGTTGTGCTACTCGTCTCGGCTCGTTCAGATTCGGGGTCGTCGGCAAGGTACGTACTAAACGGTCATAATCCAATGTCAGCGTTGTATTAGTTCCTGTCGCGTTCTGGACCTCGAAAGTTTGGAGCGAAGGTATCACGGTTAACTCATCCCATGTTCCTCCTTCTACAGCCTCTTTCATTGCTGGAATAGGGATAACTTTCCACTTACCCGGCGCATCTTTCACTGCGCCTTCATCTACAGCACCGCCTTCAGGATCATGCCCCGTGTTGTATATTTTAACCTGATATACAGCACTGCCGAAGTCAGTCTCCATAAAATTAGCAATCTGAATCGGAGCGGTCCATGAGTTACCAATCATATTGAATCCGTCATTACCGGCACCACTTGTATAGAGGGTTACCGTCTGGTTTCTTGTAGATGCAAGCGGACCGCTGAACGTATAGGTTGGCAATTCCGCATCCATACGGGTTACACCTACGGCCTCAAACGCATTGTAGACACTCTCGTTATAGTTCCAGTCGCCGGCAGCATTATTGAATACATATGCCCAGTCGCCCATATTCCAACGGGATGCGCTTACCAGCGGCACTGCAACATACTGCCAGTTATATACACCATCATAATAACGACCTTTGCTGTACATCTCTACCGTCGCCCGCGTCGTTCCCTCGTCGTTGTCGAAGATGAGTGCACCCTGACCGCTTTCATTGCTCTCGATAATCAGGTCCTCAGGGCGTGTTGGCAGGTGGAGCGTGTAGCGGTTGTCCTCCACGCGCGTGATAGTACCGTCTATCGCCATCACACCGTCGCTGGCGATGGTCAGCTTGCCGGTGTACGGATAGGCGCTCTCATCCGTGCTCGTATGGATCTTCAGGTAGCCGGCTTCCGCCACATAGTCGCCCGATACCACACACGGCTTGTCGATACGTACCGACGCATATCGGTTCGGCATGGTGTTTCCTTCCCAGTTTGCTGCGGTGTTCCAGTTCTGACCGGTTGATCCGTCACCGCCATTGAAGATAACAGAGCAGTCCGGAATGCTGGCGGCATCGCTGATCAGCAGGTAGTCGATGAATCCGTGTACCATCTCTTTGCCGTCATTCGTCAGGTTATTCATCGTGTTGGCGTTCAAACCGAAGATCATCATACGTGCCGCGGGGTTCACCTGACGCTCGCAGCAAGCGATATAGGTTGTTCCAGCATCTGTAATCGAGCCGATGAAGACGAACGGTGCATCTGCCGGCAGGAAGCCCTGCAGCGCTTGTTGTCCGCTCGCTACCGAGGCTACACTGATCGCACTTCCGGCAGCGAACTTGCCGCTGGTGCCGAAGATCGCATCGGCGTTGCACAGCAGCGTGATGTCGTTCTGCGTGTTGGACGTGTTCTTCGGATTGCTCGGGATCTCCCAGTTAGGACACTGCGCCACGAACGCCTCGAAGGTCAGCATCGGGATATGGTCTTTCAGCAGACCTAATGCGTTCGTGTAACTCTTGCTGGCACTTTTGCCCGAAGGGCCGGTCTGGCTGTTCGGGTAGTCGGTCAGGATAATCAGGTCGTACTTCGAGTACTCTTTTACAAGATCTGCCTCATTGGTCGTCCAGTAGCAGTTCCGCGGGGTTATCGTATAATAATTCTCCAATTCTTTGTACAGACCGGTATTGGTACTCTCGGATGCTTTAACTGCTGCCAAATAATCAGCACCCTTATTATCTCCAGTTGCTATCCAAGCCACGGTCGGCTTATCGGTCTCTGCTATCTCGTGGATAGTAAAGTCTTTGTCTGTTGAACCGCCACACTCGTTTGTAATAGTCAGCGTCAAGGTCTTATCTCCTGTCGAACGGCTAACATTACCTTCGATGCTAACGATATTATTCTTAGTCGTGATCTTAAAGTCACTCAGGTTAACCCAGCCGGTCGGAGCTGTCTTAACCGATACACTCTCACCGGCATTTATCTCCATCAGTCGATAGCCGAACCAGTGACCTTGTTTCACAGTGAACTCATCCGCGAAGATCGTCGGATCGACGCTACCTGCCGTTGTCACAGTAATGCTGTTGGTTGAATTCAACGCGCAAGTAGTACCTGTGACGGTAGCCGAATAAACACCGCTATACGAATTACCGGCAGGAATGGTATAACTTGCACTCGTAGCTATAGTTACACCATCTTTCTTCCATGCAATAGTCGAACCCGTATGTCCGGTTAACTTCAGCGTCAGCGTCTCGCACGCACCGCGCGTTACCTTATTACCTGCTATCGCATTGCCGTCGTTATCAACGATCGTACCCGGCTCATCAGCACAAGTATTGGCTACAACCAGCGAATAGGTGATAGACGATGCATTGTAACATCCGTAAGCCGGCATTGAAGCCGTGATAGTCGTCGGACCATCACCTACGATATGTACCGTACCGTTGCTGCTTACCGTAGCCACACTCTCATCCGAAGAAGAATAACTGATCGGTCCGCCTGCATTAGCCGGCGTCGGCGAAGCATAGTATTGGAAGTCAGCATCTACGTCGTTCTTATTAACCGTTGCCTTATCTGCCAAACTGCTACTCCATGCCAACGAGGTTGCTACACCACCTGAACCACCAGGACGAACGACTGCGACCGTACGTAAATTAGAGTTTGAACTATTTTTCCATAAATAGATATTCTTTTTGCCGATCATGCCGCTTTCGGCAGGAATAACATAATACGGACCTGTAATAGCCGTTGAATATGTCGCGCTTGTTGATATGCCTAACGGATTCTTTTGATCAATAGAATTAACAAGGATAATATCACCCGCTGCTAAAGCTTTATCTAATGCAAGTTTAATATAAGTTGCACTAGCGCCATCTGTCAATTGAATCTCGTTGGTAGCCGCCTTAACATATCCGGCACTACGTGCTTTAGTATAAAGTTTACCTCCCGATATATAACTCAAATTATGCCCGCTTGCCACTGCTCCAGCCGTTTGTTCCGTTTCATCTGTACCGGAGCCAATGCTTCCCGTACCAATCGCATTATTTACCTCAGCATAGAACAACACCTCTCCCGGACGATAAATTTCAAAGTATTTTATTTCGGCATCCGAACTCTTCTGTGTCATGTTAAGAGCACTTTGACCTATCATACTTGAACTTGTAACCACCATTTTATTGCCGGCAGGCATGGTAACATCAGTTGTAGCGGAATAAGTGGTTGAAACCATTAGTCGGATTTCGTTTGAGTTGGAACGATACCTGATAATATCTCCTCTCTGAATAGTTTTCGGTGATGTTAATGTCGGTTTTAACAGACCATTTGTACTATGCAAACATAAGGCAGAATCACTCTTTGTCTGAATGTTACCATTACCGCTCAGTGACATCGGTATAGTACCACCGTCTATAACAGACATATAAGTAGAAGCATCTTTTACAGAACTATCAATGTTTGATGCTGAAGAGCCTAAGCCTGTCTTCACTTGGAACTTATATACACTTGTTCCACCACTACTGCCTCCCGGACAAGCATCCAACTCCACTTCTTTCTCATCTTCGATAGCGGAGTAGTCACCTGCAGCAGGAACAGAGAGCGTGAAGTAGATCTTATCGCCATCTACATCACCAGCCACACTGAAGTTGGCTACTACCTGTGCCTTATCGGAACCGTTGATGCTCTTTGTGATATTGCTCAAGGTCACGCCGTCCGAAGCCGACAGTACCAAATCATCTTTATCACCACTTGCATCCCATGAAGCATCATTGATCTCAGCCGTTACGGTATAGCCAGTACCACCTTTGTAGAGCTTACTGCTTACCTTGGTGATCGTCCAGTTAATCGTTAAACCATCTGCCCACTTAGCGTAGTAATTCTTGTTGCCGGTTGAACCTTGAGCTAAAGTATAAACGCGATCACCGGAGAAGTCACTCGCTGTATACCAACCTTGGAAGACATAACCATCCTTTGTCGGTGTCGGCAAGTCATAGTCATCGGTCTCGATGTTATAACTCGTCTTTGGAGATACCAAATCGGCACCTCCGTTCAGCGTATAACTAATCGTATAACTTACCGTCGTCCAAGTAGCCGTGATAGTCTTGCTATCTGCCGTCGCGTTGATACTAATCGGGTTGCTCGATGCTGTATATGTAGAAGCAGCCGTTACACCGCTCGGCAAGGTCCATCCGTTGAACGAGTAACCGGTACTCGGTGTTGCAGTAATCTCACTAGAAGCCGTAGCGATACCTACTCCGCTTACCAAACTCGGACTTACCGTACCATGTGCTCCCGCTGCCACACTTACCGTGTGAGTATCTTCCGTCCATTGAGCCGTGAGGGTAATGTCCGAAGTTACATTTTTGATCTTAGCCTTGTCGGGCACAATACCGTTTTCTGCAACAGCCACACGATTACCCGCCTCGTCTGCCTTTCCATAAGCCACATACGTCAATGCAGTGTTTGTCTTCCAACCACTGAACGAGTAACCGGTCTTCACAAAACCATTAGCGTTCAACGGGCTCACATCACTACCGCTTGTGATGGACGTATGACTTGACGTCGAGCCATTGGTATTTCCATTACCCTCGAAGGAGATGGTGTAACCAGACTCTACGAACGTTGCCGCTACCGTTACCGCGTAAGCCGGCATGGTGAAGTATGCCGGAGAGGTTGTTGTAGAATTGACACTAACCGTCGTCTCTGCATCGTCCGTCTTGTAAACGCTCCAACTGCTGAAATCAAAGCCACTGGTCGGAGTAGCCGTAATGTCCACACGCGATCCAGCCGTAGCCGAAGTCACTGCCGAACTGCTGACCTCCGTTGCGATAGAACCGTTTGTCTCACTCTTCGTAATCTTATATTGCGGTACCCACTGCGAACCAGTAATCAAGTAATCTGCCGCATTCTTGATAAGCTTCTTACCATTATCGGACAAGTTCGACAACTCACCTTCTTGTATACTAATCATCAAGTATTTACTACTGATATACTGAGAAGTAATAGTTGAACGTTGCGCTGCTGTCAATTCGTGAATAGCCGCACCACTTCCAGAGCTGTTATTCGGCACTAATGCCAAAGTATAGCCTTCGCAACCACTTGTAAAGGAACCAAGTGGTTGTATTGGTTTTGTCGTTTTCGGAGTCTTAAGTATCTGGATACTATCACTTCCATCTGGAGTCAAACCGCTATAAATCGGGTGAGAAGTCAAGTTGGCATATGTACTATTCTTTACATAGATACATTGCGGTTTCTTACCGGCATTCGGAGCTCCCCATTTCCAGCGCTCAGAAGCGTCATTATTTTTGCCGTAGAAGAATGACTTAAGGTTAAGAATAGGCTTATTTAAACCTACTATAACCTTCAACTCGTGGTTATTCGTACCAGCTTCACTTCCGTCCAACGACTCAGACAAAACTATCAATGCATAGTCGCTATAGTCGCTTGCGTTATAAGATTCACCTGTTGTAATAAATTTTGATACCACGTACTTGGAGGCTAAAGCTGCCGTTACATCATTGGATTCACTTGCCGAAGAAGCAATGTAATATACCTTATACCACCACTCCGCATAAACCGTGATAGCACTTGGCACGGCATCACCAACATCATAGTGCGTACCGGAACCATCTGCCTTAGTGTTCCATCCTGCAAAAGCCTTCGTTGATGGAGCTGTGAAGCTCGGATTGTCGCCAAATGTACTCTCCGCATCTTCTACCACATCACTTTCCGCCGTGCTGTTATTGGCTTTGTAGGTCACGGAGTATGTCGGATTAGAGACTGTAATTGTTGCGGTTACTGTTTTAGCAGTCCAGTTACCGGTTGCAGCGATAGAAGCCTGTACGGTTGCAGTACCGGCAGCAGTTGCTGTAAACGAAGAACCAACTATAGACGCACCTGTCGTTCCGGCAGAGGTTACGGTATAAGTTACCGAACCCGGACTATTGTTGGTCAGCAACGAGCTCAGATTCAAGGCACTACCGCCAACGGTATATGCTCCATTCTCCATCGAAGCGGTCGGAATAGTCAACAAGTCAGCTGCGGTAACCGTTACCTCCCGTGCGTCACTCCAGCAACCTGAGCCATCCGAACAATGAGAACGGATATAGTACGTACCTGCGGCACTTACATCCTTGGTTGCACCGCTTCCTAAATCTGTAGCGGTTCCATCCTCTTCACTCTGCCAGTACCAAGTATTGTTCGATGCAGGAGAACCATCTGCCGTCAAGGTGATCGTTCCCGTTCCGTCACTTGCAGCGCCTTTACTTATCGTACCCGGCTGCGTCGCAGAACAAACTGCCTCGCCTCCTTTTATTCCTATACGGAACCAAACGACATTACTGCCAGAACTACTTGGACCCAACACTTGTATTGAAGACAAGGATGTTACATCAGTGTGGAAAGTGGCTTTCCTTACTTGGTTGCGGTCTTCTGAAGCTGTTACTGCATCCAAGTCTTGTTGAGAATCTCCATTTATTTTAATATATGTAGCTCTATTGTTGTCGTTAGCTCCCCACCAAACATCAATATCTACGCCTCCACTATAAGAACTTAAATCAAGAGCAGAGCTAAACGTAAGTTTATAATTTCCACTACCTGTCGTTATTGCCCATTCTTCATAACCGGCACGATTGGTCATGAACGCATCGCTGAGAGATGTATTATAATTCGCCGAACTTTTAGAGGCGGTTATGGTTGTACCAGCTTTCGTTTCCGGCGTAGCTTTAACATCCGTGACGTAGATATATCCACTCGGATAATCCAAAGCCCACTGCGCAGTAAGCGTGATATTGGAGTTCATTGTAACATTAGCCTCCGGCGCATAATTATTGCCATCTGATCCCCTCCAATGATGGAAATGATAACCGGAAGGTGCGGTAAAGGTGTTTGCCGCAGCTGTAGCCTTTGTGCCTTTATTGTAGTACGTTCTGCTTGCAGGGGCAGTACCAGAACCTGTACCTGCCGAATATTCCAATGTTTGCTCTAAGTTGTACCAAATTTTATTTTGATCGAAATACAAAATCGCATAACCAGAATCATCGGAAGAGTTGATTTTAAGATTGTAGTTAACAACACTGCCAGCACGAGTTAAAGACTTCTTCGAACCTGCAGAGGCAAGAGTTTGAGACGTAGATGACCAATATGACACAGCATCCGTTAGTGAAGAACTAGAAGAACTGGTCTTCACGTAGAAAACAGGATCTTGTTTGCTTATTTGCGTTGTAAGCTCATGAGGTGTCGCATAAGTATGTCTATAAAAAACTTTATTGGTGGCATCATAATCAAATTTGATACTTGTTGAGTTTTCATCCCAATCACCACTACTAAAAGTATTCGTCCAAGAACCGTCACGACTTGAATTAGTCACATGGAAACGACCTTCGATAAATGCATAAGCTTGCGCAAAACGAGCATAAAGAGTTTTGGCTTCTTTACAAATATAACTATATGATAAATCTCGGCTCAAAGGATCACCACCACTTGCGGCTGTAAACCATCCAATGAATTCATATCCTTTATTTGGTGTAGCAGTTAAAGTGACCGTTGAACCCAAAGAAGTGACATGAGAAACACTATTACCCGTTGAGGTTACGTTTACAGAATTAGTAGACGTGTTACTGACTCCTATCTCTGTTCCTGATATATTAACAGTTCCACCAGATTTGGATGCAGTTCCATTGGTGTACAAATTAATAGTTTGCGATTTATTAATTAAGTTTCCTAATTTATCTCCATAATAAGTTCCAGTACAACATATTGAACCAGAAATAGGAGATAGATTTCCAGACTCACTAGGTGTATATAAATACGGACAGTCATCATTACTAAAAACATAATCAACCGTTGATGTATAACAAGCACAACTGCTAATTTTTATACCACTATTAGTTCCCCAATTAGATGGGTTCGCTGTAAATACCACATACTCTTTATTCCACGAGCTATGATCTGCTGAACCGGCAACAACATATAAGCGGGTATCTCCCACTCTATCCATGTTCCAAAAACAAACATAAGTTGAATTAGTAACATAGGCATCTTGAGTAAGTCCTAATTGCACATGACTATTGGTTGTCAAATCCCAATCATCTGGAGCGATAAAGAACACATTACCATGCCAATTAGACCCTGCCCACGCTTGCGTTATGGTCAATAGACACATTACGAGTACCAACCCCACTCGTCTTAGGGTTCGGCTATGTTCCCATAGCTTCTCAAAAAGGTTAAAGTTTTTCATTGTATTTAAGTGTTTTAGATTAGTTGCTATATTGTAATTATATTATATATTGTGACCATAGCCCAACCCAATTGGCTATAGCCTGAATGATTAGTCTAATAATAATTATTATTAAAACGCATATCTACAATTTTAGAGAACATCCCTTGGAATTGATTAAATCGAAAGAGCAGATCATCTAAATTGTCCGCGTTCTGTATATCACCGTGGTAGAAGGTTGCTTGACTTGCATCCTTGACTTCCGGGTTGATCTCAAAAGAGTAATGCTCTTTAACATCCTCTCCCTTATTCTTGTAGATACGAAAATCTACCAATTGCCCTGCAATCGTAACTTTCCCCTCAAAAAGAATTGTTCTTACCATAATCATTTTTGTTTTATTGATTCGTTTGACTCTTTATTCTAAACACTTAACTCTAAACACTCTATTTTTACATTCCCCACATCTGTCCGATGGAGAGGAAGAAAGCAAGCAACATGCAGGCAACATACTTCCACGTCTTGCATTTTTGTCGCATCATTGCGACAACCTGTCCTCTATCGGCAGAACGGGTTGCCGTTTGAGGGGTTTTATTGGTTTTTGCTATCTTACTTAAAATCATCGCAACGCGACGGAGATATAAGGGGCAAGTAAGGGGCAAGTAAGAGGCAAGTAAGAGGCAACTCGGACTCAATTGCTCTTTTTCGCCTCTCGGTCGTCTCGCGGTCATCGCTCGCTCATCGCTCGGCGCGAGTGTCTTGCCAGTCTGATTTGGGCTACCTTCCGTCCCAAATAACTGATTAAAAAGTAAAAAGTTTTTCATTGTATTTAAGTGTTTTTTATGTTATTCAATTCAGCTTGTTCCTTTTTTATACAAGCTTGTTCCTTTTGACCTGCGACCCACACGCACAAAAAAGCGGTAAGTCCGTTAATATTGGATTTACCGCTTTGAAATAAATGTATATGATTTGGATGTTAGTAAATTATCATGCTTTGAGGAACGATACGAAGGATGTTAACCACATCATTCTCTACTGTATAAATAATTGCCATCTTTTTACCAAAAGGAATTGTTCTTGCAATTATGCCGTACTGATAACTTAGGTTAAAGTGGATTGCCGGTAACTCGGCGAAACTCTCTAACCAATCCAGACGTTTATCCAAATCCTCAAACTTGCGCCTTGCTGTCATTGGAGCTGAACACTCTTCAATCAGATACGCCTCAAGTTCATCCAAGTCTCTTTCAGCAGAAGTTTTAAATTCAACTCTGTACTTTTTCCCCATCATTGCGCGTTGCGAATATCGTCCATTCCATAGTGTTTACCAAGCCTTTTAGCCAGTTTATCCATGAACTCCTTTCTGGAATAACTGCGTTGGCTACGCCAGTTTGGGTCGATTAATGTATGCTCATTAACCGAGTAGATGTCTTGTCTTAAAGCTGCTTGCATAAATGCCTCCTTTCTTGTGTGGTTTTGCGTTTTGCGACGCAAAAGTACTACATTTTTTTGAGATATGCAAGTTTTTGAGCCTAAAAATGCAAAATTTTATTAAATTGGGGTCTCCGGAGCAGGCTAACGGAGTGCTTGCGTTCTATTGTCCGCGAGCGGTAAATCCAATATGTCAAAGACCAAAGACACCAATAACACCCGATACGGTTTAAAAACCGAGGATGATCAGTGTGCGTTTGGTCTTAGACTTATTAATAAAATTTGCGAAATTGTTGGGAGGCCCAAACGGTATTTCTATGAAATACGCAACAAAGTTACGCATTTTTTCTCATACGTGCAACATTTTATACGAAAAAAGTGCAAAATTATCATTTTTTGCACTCTTTCCGTCAATTTGTCACACTTTAGCTCTCTTTACGCCATCTTATTCAGGCAGGAGAACTATAACCTTTCAAATATCTCCTGCTCGAATTGTTTGACAGTCATTATCCGGCAGTCTTCTATAGTTCCCATCTCCAGTAAGTCACTATCACCGGAAACAAGATATATGGCCTTCGATTGCACTGCTAATTCTAACAAATAATCATCTTTAGGATCCCTGCATCGAGCCGGTATATCACCTAATGGTACATTAACCATATTTTGCGTCATCCAATCATGCAACATCTCTACATCTTCTGATCGGAAATACTTTGCAAATTTGGGACGCTGTGCAACTACAATCACCTCCTGTATTAGTCGATCCGTTACCACTAACTCTATCTGAGGGTAACTCAATAATTCTCTCAAATAAAGCAACTGGCGTCCAATAAGAGAACTAATCCAGATATTGGTATCTACGATAACGCGAATTTTATTAGCAGGCATGGCTTTGCTCATATATTTGTTGACGCACAATCTCACATTCTTGGCGGATCTCCTCATCCGTCAAGTCACATTTCGAGAAGCTCTCTTGCAACTGAACAAATGAATTAGCGCGATTCTGCGCCTCCTTCTCCTCCCTATTAAGCAAAGTCTCCACATTCAAAGGAACGATAACATAAGGCACGCTTACACGCTTGGCAAAATCGGTTAAAAATGCCATCTGCGATTTGTCTTGTGGTTGAAAAACTATCGTACTCATAATACCCTCCTTTCATAATTCCGCTGCAAAGGTACGATAAAAAATCCGAATATGCAAATAAAAAGTGCAGATTGTCTCTCAAACCTGCACTTTTCAGTTCTTTTGCGACTCATTTGCCGAACGCGGACGCGCGTTTTTTCTTTAAGGAGCGCACGCATACGTACGCGCACAAAAGCAGCAGCAGCGGCAGCACCGCATCGCCGAGGGGTTGGCGGATTCCTCCTTGACCGGGGGTACCATCTTTTCTAATGCCTCCGGGGTGTTTAGGCGATTTAGCCGGAGTATAGGACGCACCTTCATAGGTCGCGGAACCATCCGCATTGAGCTCCGGATTTGCGCTGTAGGTACTGCCCGAACCGGATAGAGTGCTCGTCGATTGGAACGTGGCACCCGGAGCCGTAGCTCCGAATGCCTGTTGTTCCTCCTGTTGCGTCGCACCGATTATCTGCGCTGTCGCCGGCACGCTGACAAGGAGCACACCCATTACCATTAACCAATTACCAATAATCTTTACTCTTCTCATATATCTTCAATTATCAATTGTCAATTATCAACTATCAATTGTCAACTACCTCACAATCTGTCCATCAGCGCTGAACACTTTGCCACCGCGGATGATATACAGTTTGTCATTGTAGATTATCTTCTGCGCCTTCGGCGCCTCTGCATCCAGATCCGTCACACCGGTCGCAATACCCGGAGCCATGCGCGTCAGTATGAAGCGAGTGTGCTCACTCTTGTCCGATGTAACGAAGGTGTAACTGCTCTCATTATTCACCGGCGTGTAGATATTATTCTCCATATCCAACAGATACAATGCCTCGTCTTCGGAGTAGTTGAAATGCAAGGTGTATGCATTATCTTCGCCTGCGCGGAAGCCTAACAAAGTACCTTCCATATCGGGGATGGCGGATACCGACTCTTTGCCATTATCGGTTTCTGCGTACAGGTTCGGGGACACATTTCCGGAGATACGTTTGTCTCCGTCCCATCCGTCGTCTAAGCCGGTCGAGAAATCGCCACGCTCCAGTACTACCAATCGGTCGTCATAGCGGCTACCCGAAGCATATATCTTCAGCACAGTCGGTTCTTCGCTTATAGAAGCTCCGCGGCGTGGTGCGTGCATCCGTCCGGCGTTCACGATGTCCGTTGAACGAGCCGGGCGCACATGGCGGTCATAGTCCAAAGTCAGTGTTCCATCCGAAGCACCGTCTGTGTAAACGATGAACGCTTGTAACGAACTTACCATACTATCGCCTGTGTATGTAGCCGAATGGATAGGAATGGTTACGTATGTACTAGCGGCATAACGTGTTCCTGTTTCTGAGGACCCGCCTTCCGGATCATAACCCGTATTGAACAGATATACATTCTTGCGGAGGTTCACGAAATCATCGTCCGCAAACTGCTTAACCTGTATCGGAGCCGACCAACTATTACCAAGTACAAGATCCTTGCCACCTGGAACGGTGAACACTTGCTCGCCTGTCTCGACCAGAGTACCATCCATATAATAGGTCTTTTCACCTACTTGGGTGATACAATAGCCCACCCATGGATAGACCTCGCCTCTGTTGGGCACTACCTCCCAGCCGGAGCAATCGGCAGCCCAGCGATAGAGATAACTGTCATAGTAATTGCGGTACGCACTAGAGTTGTCGCCGAACGGTACTGCCATATACTGCCAATTCCATACATCACCTTCATTGGTGTTTGACTTCGTGTAGTACTCTACCGTTGCCTGCGTCTCACCGTTCAAGTTATCGAAGATCAGCGTTCCGTTGCCGTTTGACTCGTCCGAACCGATCACCAGATCAGTCGGAGTAGTAGCACGCGTAGTGTAGTAGTTCGGCGCGGTAGCGGCTTCCACCTTGCCATCCACAATCAGCGCACCGCCCGCTTTTATCGTCAGAGAGCCGTTGGCCTCGTCGGCACCGTGGTTAATCATACCGCCATCATGAGGAGCGATAACCACACTGGCCACATGAGGCTTCACGCCGCTCGGGATCACGCACGGAGCAAGGATACGAACTTTCTGGGTCTTATCCGGAACGGTGTTACCGGTCCAGTTGTCGGCATTCATCCAGTTCTCTTCATCTCCTTCTGCACCACCAACGAACGAAGTCGAGCAGTCGGCGATGTCCTCGGCATTCTTCTTCATAAGGTAGTTGAGGGCATTGATAACCACGCGATCGCCATCATTGGTCAGACGCTCCATGGCATAACTATTGATACCCAGTACCATCAAACGGGCTTCCATATTACGCTGACGCTCGATTCCGACCTGTAGAGGATTACCTGCACCATCGTCGATCAAACCGATTGGCAGCAAGTCATTCGCCATCTCTTCGGTGAACGTGAAGCCCTGCAGAGCCGGTTTACCGCCATAGTTATATTCACCATCACCTGCGCCTGACTTTGACTCTTTCTCCTTGTGAGGCAAAGTAGCGCCGTAAGTAGCATCCAGCGTTGCGTAATCCTCTTTCGTTTTATCCACCATGCTTACGCGGTACATCACTTCGTCGCCTTCACCTACTTTCGTCAGATTCGTTCCTGCGAAAATCTCGTGATCCTTACATTGCAGATCCATCGTGTACTGACGGGTAGTTGGGCTCTTCGGGTTACCGCTGATACCTTTCGCCCTCCAGTTCGCAAGGCCGCTCACATACGCCTCCATCGTCAGGATCGGACGGATGTCAATCAGCGCACCGATAGCGTCCACATAACTTTTGCTGTTCACACCCTTGGTCTTGGTATTCGGATAGTCGGTGATGCAGAGGATGTCGTATTGCGAGTAGTACTCTTTCAGTTTCTTCTCATCGTCGGTGGCATAGATGTTCGTTGCCTGTACGTCGAACTGCGCTGCAATCGCGTTGTACAGACCTACGTTCGTGGTCTGGTCTGCCGTTACTCCTGCCGTCCAGTCACCTTTTTCCGTTCCGTTCACCACGAATGCCAGCACGTGCTTATCGGTTCGTATCTGCTTATGGATAATGATATTACCTACACTTGCTTCATTGCCGCACGCATCGGTTACAACCACCTTGATTGTTTCATTGGCTGCCGATTCTATGCCCGTCGGACCTACTCCCGCGATAGAATAACCGTGCAGATAAATGACATCATCCTGAAGTTCGAATGTACATCCGGCAATAGAAGTAACCTCTGCATTAGTAGAAGCATCCTTAATCGTGAATGAAGTTGCACCCTCAGCGTTAAAGAGCGCTATATCCGGCGTCAAACGGCCTTGCTTAATGTACCATTCATCAATAATCTTGCTTACCGATGCTTCTGCACTTGCATTCTTGATAGTTATACGGTTCGAACGAACGAAGCAATCATCTTTCGTTACAATCACACTATACGTACCGGGCTGATTCGTAGTCAGCGTACTGGTGGTACCAGCCGTTTTGATCGTATAATTGCCGCCGTTAGTAATATCTGTGTCGCCATCTTTCCATTGGATAGTAGTAGTAGCGCCGCTCTCAAAGCCTGTCAGCGTCAGCGTTACGTTAGCGCTGCTACATTTACTCTCCGAGCCCGAAGTCAACGTCAGCGTTCCGGCTGCAATCGTACATTCCGGCACAGTAACATTCAGCGTATAGCTAATCTCTGCTTTCTTATAACATCCGCTTGCTGCCAACGTAGCTTTGATCGTTGTTGTTCCGGCGGCTACCATTGCCACTTTACCTGTTGCATCTACTGTTGCCACACTCGGGTCTGACGAACTATACGTGATAGCACCTAAACTATTCATATTCTCAGTAATCATAGATGCTGAGTAAGTGAAGTACGCATCCGTCGTTTTCTTATCTACCGTTGCACCATTTTTTAAACTTCCGCTCCACTGCAGATGCGTATCCAATTTAGCACCACTACCGCTGGAACTGATAAATGCGATACCGGCTATATTGACATTTTTAGATAAGTTAATCTGTCCGTATTTTCCGGCAGCAACTTCACTATCAAATAGGATTTCCACCCATGTACAACCATCATTGGTCGCTCCGAGCAGACCGTCGTCGTCATTATAATAGGTAGCCTCATAGGTTACAGCTCCCGTTGAAGGATTACCGGATGCGTAAGCGGAATTAGCAATATATACTCCACTAACGGTTGACTTATCATTAGAAGTATATACGTACAGACGTACGCCGTTAATCGCTTTCTCGGTATAGAATCCAAAGTGGTTAGCGCTGCTCTTGTAGTATTCGGTAATCACGTCACCGGCCCCCATATTATGATCAAGCGATTTCACATTATCATCATCCACCGCACTTCCGCCATGGTTGTATCGCATCATACCTATTCCGCTATAAACCCAACCGCCTTTCCAAGTGGTATTGTCAATGTGCGCAGCATCTACCGGCATATACTCCTCGCTTGAGCCGCCGCCTCCGGTACATGCGTCGAAGTCCACTGCATGCTCGTCGCTGATGGCATTATAGGTTGCTGTAGCATCCGCAGAGACGGTAAACGGAATAGTGGTCGAATAGGTCTCGCGGTCAAATGCGGTCGTCACATCGAACGAAGCCTGTACATATTTCTTGCTATCCACTGTAGTACCGGATACAATATTATAAATACGTATGCCCGCGGGCGCGGTAATAACAAGGTCTGCTGCATTTCCGTTCCATGCAGACTGATCTACCGTCGCCTTGACGGTATATCCGCCGCCACCATAGTTCACCTCTGCCGGGGCAGTCCATTCTACTGTTGCGTCGCTCTTTGCTGCAACTACGGTAATAGCCACTGCCGGAGACTTAATCCTGATATCACATGCTTCATTCTTCATCTCGCACCAGTAATAACGAGTGGTACCAGATGCTACATCTGTCAGAGGAACGAGACTTGGACCAGTACCACAATTCGTTCCTGATGTACGGTCGTTGGTCGTGTTGTATTTCCATTGATAGGAATTGATATTCTCTCCACCGACAATAGTGATCGGACTACCCGAAGCATTAGCGCTCGGCGCAAAGGTTGTGGTGGTATAGTTCATTTGTGTAAAGCTCGGCATGGTAGCACACAACTCTTCCACATCACCGTCAATCTGAATCGGAGTTCCGAGACGGTAGGAATCTGTTGCGCCATAGCAGTATATCTTGAGGGTTACTATTCCTGTATAGGCTGTTCCGTTGCCTGTCATAATCACATCGTGAATGCTTCCTGCCGAGAGTGTAGAAGCCGTTGTGAATTCTTGACTATTGCTGTTCGCATCAGACAATACTAATTTTACACTCTTTGCTGTTGACGCAGGCTGCGCCTTTACTTTCACGCTACTTGGTGTAAACTTATATCCGCTTGCTACTTGGAAATTCACATAGACATACTTATCAGCGTCATAAGATGCCGGAGTAGAGATCAAACCTGTCAAATTCGTTTTCTTACCCTTCTCATATGTTACGCCCCCTGCTGTGGTTGCATTGCTCATATTGGCTACAGCAATCTGGGTAAACGCACTGGTCTTGCTGCTTGTGGTCAGCGAAGTAGCATCGGTATTCACACCGAGGTTCCAGATCAACGAACCTGCTGCCTCGTATTGGGCATAGAGCGTACGTGTGCTTGCTACGCAGATCCATTTGCCGTCAGTGATATAGTCCGTCACGTTAGAAGAAGCAAACGATCCATCGCTGTTCAGCACTTTCGTACCTCCGGTTTCAGCCGTGTAATATCCCGTCAGTTTGTATCCGCTTGCCGGGGTCGCATGCGTGATACCGGTCAAACCGGTTGCGTTCCAAACAGCCGTTGCCGAACCGCCGGTGCTACCGTGGTTTTCGGTGTTGGCATCAAACGTAACCGTTTGTGTCCACTTGGCATAGAGAGTTGTATTATCCGTAATAGTGAAAGTGCTTCCGGCTGCGGTGTTTGTTCCTGTTCCATCATTCTTAGTATTCCATCCGCCGAAGGTATAATTGGTCTTTGCCAGCGATCCTTGTGCTGCGGTGGTAACCGTTGCATTGTAAGCATAGTTAGTAGCGTCTGTGGGCACAGTACCTGCTGCACTCGTTTGATCATTACCGTTGTAGGTAACGGTATAGGTACTTGCCTCACGGATTATCTCAAAGAGAGAGATCTTTCCTCCATTAGAACTACCTGCCCATATTTTTAATTCAGTTGCACCAACCAAAGCAGCAGGGATGGTCTGCTCATTATTTGCCGTTGTGGGAAGAGTAACTGTGTTTGTTCGGCTATCGCTCGCTTTTGTTACGTACATCGTTTGTGCAGTAACAGTAGATTTAATCTTATCACCACTCTGAAGCGGACAATCTAATTGAACCAATAAATATGAACCGGAATTACCAATACAAATATATTGTTTATCAGTAATAGATAGATAATCACTACTACTGCTATTATATCCTTTCAAGTATCCGCCTGTCAAATTAGCAAGGTAGTCTGACGTCTTAATGTATACCTCTTCTTGACGCGGAAAAGCATCATTAGTCAAACTTGTAGCAACTTGGAATTTATATATCGTTCCACTTGCACAACTCTTCTCCACCCATTTAGCATATACGGTGGCAGTATTGGTGGTTACGTCCAAATGATACGTCTCGCCGGGAAGACCTAAATCTGTTCCGCTTCCGTCGGCACGTGTATTCCATCCTACTAAATGGTAATCCGCGCGGACAGGTGTAGCCAATACACTACTTGAAGTTCCATCGTATGTTGCCGTGGTGGGCGAAACAGAAGAACCGCCATTCTTATCGAACGTAACCGTTATTGGGCGCACAATATTAATAGTGTGTAAGTTTACGGAATTATTACTTGCACGCCATATATATATTGTACTTACATTGTTAAATGCAGATGTTACCGTCCATTTCTTACTGCTGGTTTTCACGCTCGTGGCACGTGTATCCGTGGTGGTAAAACTTATTTCCTTAGCTTCATCACTGGTGAAGGTAAGTACATCGCCCGTCTTGAGCGGACAAGTCAGATCCAACTTGATATATGCATCATTACCATTGATATAAGCAATGCCTGTTTTCTTTATTTGCATTTTATCAGTACTCGATGCATTCTGGTTTCCGAATGTAACAGAACCACCTGTAGCCGTTCCGTGCGTAGCCGTCATAGCGAGCGTACCATTGGCTGCTACTTTTACAGCACTACTACCACTATACGTCATATTGAGCGTAAATATATCGCCACCCGTCGGACAAGCACCAGCTGCTGCTTCTGTCGTGAAGCTTGTCTGCGTACCATAAGCCGTTCCGTAACCGTTGGTAGCATACGGACGGACGTAATAAGTAGTAGAAGCGGTAAGATCTGTCAGGTCTTTGCTGAATGGCGTTCCTGTGCTCGCATAGGATGTACCTACCACATGCGGCGTTACGCCGCTACCACCAATAGTAGGACCTGTTGCCGTACCTATTACAAATCCGTATTCGGTTATCGTACAACCGCCTGTGCCAAGCGAAGAAATACCGCCTGCGCAACTTACCGTTGCCGTCGTTGTCGTCACAGCACTATTACCTCCCGCCGTCACCGTCGGATTGGTGGTGCAAGAGGCAGATCCACTGATAGCTATACGTTTCAACGTAATAGACTTACCGCTTGACGGTGCCATGGAAATTGTCACCATCGTACCCGCTTTCACCTCATAAGATGGCTGAGAACCTGCACTAATGGATGTATTATTATGTACCACCGAACTTTGATCCGTATAGGTAATTGTACAAGTACCACCTCCAATAGAACCTATTGATACTTCTACGTCGGAATCATCTTCAACAAAGAACTTTATCGTTGTGCTTGCTTTTACCTTCCAGCCATTAAAATCCTCACCATCACCCGCTGGTGTACCATCTGTTCCCTCAAATTGAATATTTGTTGCACTAAAGAAAATGTTATCAGCACGTTTTGCCGCGTAATCGGATGTAGTAGTCGAAACTGTGTAACTTGGCGATGTTCCAACTGTCAGGTGTCCGTCAAATTGATACGTTCCGCTGGCATAGACTTTTGTCCATTGAGCAGTATAAGTTGCATTGCTTGAAGGCATTGTGCTGGGAACTTCAGGAGTCCAGCCCGCGAAGTCATAACCCACTTTAGTTACTGTCGGAGGCGTCAATGCTGCACCTTCTGCAACACTACCGGCTGCTGTTCCACCAGTAGCTGTGCCTCCATCGAGATTCCAAGTCAATGTGTGAGTAGGAACACCCGCTTCTACAGTTACAGTACATGTAGCACTTTTTCCACTGCCGTCATGTGCAGTAGCGGTGATGGTACAAGTACCTTCTGCCCTAGGAGTTACGACACCATTGCTGACCGTTGCGATTGAGCTATTGCTGGTGCTCCACGTAACTGTCTTGTCTAATGCATTAGCAGGCAGCACGGTAGTCGTTAGTGTCTCAGTGTCGCCACCTGCAGTCAGAGTAGTACTCGTTTTATTCAGCGTAATCGAAGTAACAAGTATACTCTTAAAACGAGCTGTTATGGTACAGTTAGCCGCAGGATAATAAGTATAAGTCGTAGCTGTACTCTTCTCCGTGTCACCATCATACCAACCTACAAACTCGTAACCATCCTGCAGATCTGATACCTCCAACTTAGTCTTTGTCCTATAACCAACATTTTCTGCATAATTACTATAAGATGAAGCTTCTGCATTTATCTTCTTTTGGGTTCCTGCAGTTACTTCATTAAGGGCTTTAAACTTATACCAATCCATCGTGATTTTGCTAGGAGTTTTGCCGGATGACATATCGCTGTAGGTAGAGCCTCCATTAGTGGATAAGGTATATTTAAAAACTAATTTAAGATTGTTCAAAGTGCTATAACCGGTACTGGAGCCATACTTTGCCACAGCGATAGCACCTCCGTTTGATCCATCTTCTTTAGTTATGACATAACATCCGCCGTTAACCATGTCCAAAGCAGTATAACAAGGTGCTGAATATTTTGCCCAACCGGAAAGTGCCGTTGGGCCCCAATCGTGTTTCGAATCCCAGGCAGAAGATCCTCCGGCTATTGCAAAGTATGCCGCATCTGTCCAGTTATCACTACCATTAGAACTATACCATAAGTTCGTATTGGGGATTTGGGTCATATCACCATACATTGTACTATACGGACTCGCATCGTTGATAGGTCGTCCAATAACAAAGTATGTATGCGTTTCGCTCCACCCAGCGTTCGTATTATCAAAATAAAAATGATCTGTTTTTGTTATACTATTCGTTTTTCTAATAAATAGAGCGCCAGTTGATGCTGTGTATGTAAACACACACATATTCCCGTTCGATATAGAACCTTCTTTTGTCGCGGTACCAGAATCACCTGTAGTGTGGTTTTGAGATTTCTTAATTTTATTATAACTTGTTCCTCCATACTTTCCCACACATGAATATGTTCCGTCTCCATTGTCGGTCATAGGCATACTCCATGCCCAATCTCCATTATTCCATTGGTATTTAATCATGTACGATGGAGCGCTTGCCACAACAGAAACCATCCATGTACTTTCGTTAGTCACATGGAATGTCAAATCAGCAGCCTTAGAGAGAGTAATTGTAGTTTGTGCTCCCTCTGTCCCATGAGAAGATATCGCGCTTCCAGAGACTGAACTTAATATATCATGACCACTTTGACTCGTACCATTCGACAACTTAAAATAATACGTACCTGCAGGAACAGCATAAAACACAATGGTATTATCGCCATTCATTTGGTTATCGCCATTTCCCCAAGCATTGTAATGAATCGTTCCTGGCAAATACCAATATCCCCACGCCATACCAACATTAGCCACACTCATCACGAGTACAGCAAAAATCATGGCAAGATTTCTGAACCAGCCTTGGTGTGACATTAGCCTTGACTGTCGGTTGACCGTCGTTTGACCGTCGGGATTAGACTTAATTTGATTTAAGTTTAAGTAAATGTTTTTCTCCGCCGCAAGGGCTCGATTAACTAGTAAATAGTTTTTCATTGTATTTTTGTGTTTTTTTGTTATTGCTATAGTTTTTACGCTGCATAAATGCACCGTGCGGTGATGTTCTCACGTTTTTCTTCCGATGTTCCCAGCACTCGTTGCCGTGTCGTTGCCGTCTTTTTGCCGTCTTTTTGCCGTGTGGCAATCGTTTTTGAGAACGGATTGCCGGTACTCCGACTGCTGCGACTCATGACATCTGCCATTGAGATTAAGTTGTTAAAGTGTGTCATAGTATTTTAAGTGTTTTAGTGTTGTTCTATTTTGGGTTCTCGCAAGGATGCGAGAAAAATGCACGGTGTCTTTGGTTGTCGGATGGTATCCGACGTAATTGACAATGATTTTATTTTTGTCGAATACAATTCGACGGGAATGGACGAAGGACTTATATTGTTCTGATTGTACTATTTTTAGGTTCTCGTCGCTCCTTCTCGGTCGGTTTGGTCTCCCCGACCACCTTCCCTTTTCGAAGCTAAGTGATGGTCCTGTTCTATATCGTGTTTTTACATGTTTTAGCTTGTTCCTTTGATCATACTGATATACATAAAAAAGCAAGACACGAGATCTCTCTCATGTCAGGCAAAAAAAGAAATATGTGTTAGGAGATTATTCCTTGAAACGCGCTACAAGTTCTTCGGGGCTCTTGCGCGTATCCCAAACATCTGCAATCTCTATACGTTCTTCTGATTCCCGGTAGATAATTTTGGTCAAATGGTCAATCACCAATCGGCGAAACTCATATCGGCTTCCTTCTAATAAAGGCTCAATTTGACCCATCTTAGGGTTCTCCGGCAACTTGTTTACTGCCTCATAAACCTCTTTCGTATATCGTCTGGCGCGAGTAGTTCCAAATTCATCAGCCATATAGTCAATTATCTGACCATATGCTCTCTCGGCTCTATCTGACCAAACTATCTTCCCGCTCATACAGCAACAGAGTATTTGCGCTCCAAACGTTGATTCATTCTCTCAAGCACCTCGTCATTCGTATAGTACTCGCCACGTTGAATCTCAGCGATGCCTTCCTCTGCGCTTGCAATCAGTTGCTGGCGGATAGACTCATCCACATGGCTCATCTGCCGCACATTAGCTTGCAGCTCTGCTATCACTTGTTCTTGCTCTTGCACAGATAGTGTCAGCATGACAGCGATGAGACTTTTTAATGTTTCTTGTGCCATAGTTTTGCTGTTTTAAACCTTTGCAGCCGCAAAGGTACAACAAATATTTGGAATACGCAAACATTTGTACAAAAATCTTTCTTTTTTTGCCTGTTTTTTTAGTATATCACTATGTCAAAGATCAATCCATTTACCATTTGGTCATGTACCATGTACCATTTGGCTGTAGACATAAAGAAAGCGTGAAGTTCGTCTGTCCTCACGCTCCCAAAGGCCTTCGCAATGCCCATCACCAGAGTAAGAAACAACCCGAAGTCCACGCCGAATATGTACACAAGCCATGCACGCTGATGCGTACATGTGTAGTTACATACCCCGGGACATTCATTGGTTATTGCCGGGCCGGTGAATCAAAAAGTTGCGAAGTTTTTGGAAGCCGCGAACAACGTCAATAAACGTCTCTAATATGTCTAATTCCTCCACCCAAAATTCGAGAGACATTTCCCTCAGCGTGGATTGAGTGCAAAATTACAACTTTTATTTCGAATATGCAAACTTTAGTTTGCTTATTTTTCTGGAAGAGCAGAATTTTACACCATTTTCGTCAATTTGTTGCGTTCTTTTTTTGTATATTCCGAATTTTTTTACTAACTTTGCAGTCGAAATGAAGAAAAGTACGATACTTATATGTATTATTCTGTGGGTATGCACCGTGGTGCGCGCGCAGGAAGCATTGATTCCCCCCGTAGGCGATGCCATCAATGCCGGTGTGGAGGCAGAGGATAAAGGCGAAAGGTTAGAGGTTAAAGGCGAAAGGGGAGAGGATAAAGGCGAAAGGGTGAAAGAAAAAAAGCCGAGCAAGGGTTTGCTGTTCTTCTACGGTATGGGGGATTGGGTGGACCGGTACCTGATGCGGGGCATCGACCCGGACTATATCGCGCTTCCGGAACACAGCTGGCGGCTGGCTTACACGAATGCGATGATCGGCGTGAACTCCGATGTGTCGTCCTTAAACCACGTGGGAACCGGAGATGAGTTCACCATGCATCTTCTCAACCGCACGACCCCCAGTGTCGATTTAGGATTCCATGCCAGCTACCGCGGTATCGGTTTCGGCTATAGCTGGGATGCGCTCCATGCCTACCAACAGCGGCTGAGTTTCTCGTTCGGCAGCAAGTTCATCGGCATTGATTTTGCAATCCAGACAAGTACGAACATGAAAACCGATGTCATTTATAAAGATAAAAATAATAATGAGCTCCCGTTACTGCATTATGACAAAGCGAATATCATCATCACCAATGCCAACCTGAACCTCTGGTACGCACTGAACGCCGCGCATTACTCTCACCAGGCGGCAGTCAAACAATCCTATATCCAGAAGAAGACAGCGGGCTCGCTGCTACTCCATCTGCAGTACATGTCGAGCCAGATAGATATCCGCGATACCGTGAAATTGGATCTACATATCGACCAGCCGTTATTGTCTCTTGTTCTGGATAACCTGACCGCCATCCGCACGCGGCAGATAGCAATCGGTTTAGGCTACGGCATCAACTATACGCCCAACAAAGGGAAAGTGCTTCTACACGCGTCTGCCAACGCGATGTTAGTGACTTATTCAGTCAACCTGATTTCCTACTACGTACCGGACAGTATTTCCGACAAACTGCCGGGCAACCCGATGTACAATCTGGAACCTTCTTTCCCGGTTCATGTAACGGGTAACGTGCGCGCGGCGGTGAGTTGGGAGATCAACAAGTGGGTTCACCTGAGTGCCTGGGCAACCGGCGAGAATATCCGTTTCCGTTCCAAACCGACCGCCATGGGCAATACGGTGAATGTGAGCAACTGGAACTGGAAAGTGCAGGCGCACGTAGGCGTGCGTTTCGGTGCCGGAAAGGATCGTCTGGACCGCGCGCTGATGCGGAGGCGGAACCTGCAAGGGTTGCTGAACGAAGACTACAAGAACGAAGCGGCACAGGAGAAACCAAAGAAAAGCCGGATACCCGAATGGATAACCGGCTACTTCTGGAGTCCCAAATATTAGTTGACAAAATTATTCTGCGGAAGCGTCTCTCCGAGGATCGTGAATTCTACACGGCGGTTGTTCTGCCGTCCGGCGTCCGTCTCGTTGGTATCAACCGGCTGCGACTCGCCTTTACCCTCTGTCTCTATACGTGACGGATCGATACCGCGCTCCACCATGGAGTTCTTCACGCTGTTGGCACGTCCTTCTGACAGTTTCTGGTTCGCCTCATCCGAACCGATCCAGTCGGTGTGTCCGGTAATGCGGATGCGTATGTCGGGGTTCTCCGCGAGGAACTCATAGAGCTCGCGCAAGGAGGGTTCGGACTGCGGCAGGATCTGCGTCTGGTTGGAAGCGAAGAAGAGGTTTTTGATAACGAACGTACGTCCCTTGAGGATCGGTTCGAGCGCAAACTCGAGCGTTATGTCGTCCAGTCCCTGCACACCGATCGGATAGAGCTGTGTATGGAAATCCTTTGCCTCGACAAGCGCCTTGTAATAGGTGTCCCCCACCGGCAGCTTGGTCTGTCCGCCGTTCCTCGACACCTCGGTCTTCAACACACGGCGGGAGTCGGTCGTGTCAATGACCGTGACATGGGCGTTGATGGGTTCGCCCGTCTTGGCGTTGACAACAGAGAGTTTCAGCACCGGTACCGGATAGAGCACAATGTTCGTCGTATCGAGTTTCTGCTTGAGGTCGTTGTTCTCGCCCTCCAGAAGTTCGAGGTCAAACGGCTCATGCGGCAGGAAGCCGTCCTTGGAAACAGCCACTTCGTAGAGCAGCGGTTTGAGACGCTGGATAAACATACCCTTGGCATTGGTGGCACCGCGCTTGACAACCTTGTTGTTCTTCTCGGGATTACGCACCTCTACATTGACCCTGCCGTCCTGTCCCGCCAGAGGCTGCCCTGTACGGCCGTTGATGAAACGGAGGACCATATAGGGGTTCTGCGGTTTCTTCTGTTTCGGGCGGTTGAGTTGGAGCAGGGCGGTGAACTTGGCTCCTACCAAGAGGCTGTTGACCGCCGAGGTAGCATAATTGGAGGCATGCAGGGAGCGGGTCTGAATATCCGCTTCGGAGACCGTAGTCATCGGAGAAGAGGTACCCAGTTTGGTAATCGGCAGACCGTAGTCCAGGAAGAGAGCCGCCCGAAAATGCCAGGGGTACTTGCGGTCGTTATTATCCGCATTCCACTCCTCTCCGAAATAGGTATTGAGGTTCACGCCCACCTCGGCGGAGAGAGCTACGTCCAACCCCATGCCGTTCTTGCCTTTGGAAACATAAGGCGAGGTACCCAGATCGCGAACCTCTACCCACGAGGGGTCGAAAGCCGCATTATCATGGATGGAAGTGGTGAGCGACGAGCGCTGGGTGTAGTTATGCAACAGGGTATAACCGACCTTGGCACCCGCCAGGAAATAGACGGGCACACGCGCTTCGTCAAACTGCGCACCTGCCATGATGGGCAGCATGAGTTGCCCTACCGCCTGCGTCTCGCGGAAATTGGCGAAATCGTAATACTTGGTCTGGTTGGGCAGGACATACTGGGATGCCGGATTGGTACCTACCACCGAGAAAGGATTTTCCGCACCGAAAGACACATTGTCCTGCGAGGAGAAAATACGGAACTCGGGTCCGAGGGTCAGCATGAATTTCTTGTAATGCCACTCATAGCCGGCGCCCACCAATCCTCCGCCACCACCGACGAACCGGCTGACAGAACGGTCATAGGAGTTCACAAGTCCGCTATAGCCTACTCCTCCCCACATGGAGAAGTTATGAATCTGGTGGAGGTCAAGGGTGTTCTTAGCCCACTTTTTATCATTCTTCTTGGACTTGGACTTGGAATTGGAATTAGACCTGCCGGCAGAACGGTTGGCGTTCGAGCGACCGGTAGTCCTGGTAGTCCTTGCAGTATTGGTTTTGCGGCGCGCCTGCGCATCCACACGGAGTGGCGCTGCCATCAGAAAGGCCAGTAACAGGGAGGTGAGAAGTAATACATTACGCTTCATAGGCAATCAATGTAATTAGTTATCAATTTCACACATACAAACGGAAGGTGTACGCGTGACGTTAAATCTAAAGGTAGCCCGGATACCAAAGGAAATGAACTGGCTCACGGACTTCATGACATTCTGTCCGGCATATGCCGTAGAAGCAGGATCCATATGAGCGTTCAGGACCGAGTTGAACCGGATGTTGGATTGGAGGTTCTCACGGTTACGGGTAAGCGGATTGGTGTCCACCGACGAATAATCGACAATATCAGCCGTATTATGCTTCCCCGCCACGGGGACGGCATACTCCACATAGGCACCGATACGCAGCGAGTAGCCCGGCACAAGGCGGATGAACCCTCCCACCTCCGCCATCGGCGAGACCATGAGCGCCGGGGCTTTATACGAGCCCTTATAGCCATAGGTGACCGTAGGGTAATAGCCGTAGGACGGCACATCGCGTGAGACCACATCGATGAGGTTGACGTACTTGCCTTCGGTGTACATATCGGTTGTCACCGAATAGGTGTTCCACAACGGCATGGAGACTTTCGCGCCGAGCGAGAAATAGACCTTATCCTTGATGCGGTAGCCGAACCATACGGGCACCGAGCCGTAGAGCGTGTGCTCCTGCTCGCGGTAGCCCGAATAGACATACCGATAGAGCACGGGCACGCCGTCCCTGTCCGGAGAGGGGAACTGGTCCACCATCTGATTCTTCATGTTAAACCGCGAGAGCCGATAGTCGGCACCTATGCCGAAGGAGAAGAAGAAACCGCTCCTGAGCACCTCATAAGAGAGGGCTATCTGACCGTCTGCACCCGCAACCGGACTGATCATCTCACCGCACGACATACCCAAGCCCGAACCTCCGGCAACAGAGGCTGTGATGAAATGCTGGGTAATCGGTTTCTGCGCCGCCAAGGGCAGCGGGAACACCAACAGGGTCAGTGCGACCAGAGGCAATATGTATCGTTTAGCGAACAATGATCGGTTGTGATTGATGGTTGTCAAATACAATGATATACATTCCGCTCTGCGCCGGAGCGTCAAAAGAGCTTACTGCATCGGTCTTGGGATAAGCCGCCACGGGCACACCCAACAGGTTATACACCGTGCACGCCGTTCCTGCGGAGCGATAGAGGGTACCTCCTCCCTCAACGGAGGAAGGCCATACACTGAAGCGGTCCGCGGCAAGGAGATCAACGCCCTGGGCGCCTCCCGAATAGTAGATCGGGCAGCTCTCCACCGCATAGTTCTCGCCCTCCCGCATGAGGCTCAGCACGTATGTGGAACCGATATCGGAAGCGGAGGTAGGTATGTAGGACGCAGTATGATCGAGTTTCTCGCCGTTCTTGAACCATGTGAACGAGACAAACTTATGTCCGCCGTTGTATTCCTCATTCTGGGTGGCGATAAAACCGCCGTTCTGCATCACAATGGACGTAGGATAAGTCACCATCAGCTGCAAGGGCTGGATATCCATCTGGCACCGCTCGCCTCCGAACTCCACCTGTACATTATATATATCCGGACGTGCGCCTGCAGGCAGAGGAATGATGACCTCTTCGCCGTTGGCAAAGCGATAGACCGGTGCAAAACCCTGCTCCTGATCCTTGGCGGAGAAATAGACCTTGATACTGTCCATCGAGCCCGAGAGGGTGCGATAGGGCATTGAGAAGAGCCCGTCCTCCAGACACGCTTTGACAGAATGCGGGTATTCCACCTCAAGCTTGGGATCCACCGTCAGTTTCAGCGAGATCAGACTGTCGCAGCCATAGACAGAGGTAAGCGGGAGGGTCATGTCCGTCGTAGCGGTATAGTACTTGCCGTCACCCGGGAAGAAATAGCGTCCTCCCTCACAGATGCGGTCAATGTACGTGGTATCATAGGTAGAGTGATAGAAATGATCCCGAATCTGCAGATACTCACAGCCTGACCCATTCTTAAGCGTCGTAGTATCGGAGCGGTTGGTACCCTCCTCGCAATAATGGATTGCCTCATGCGTGTCCGGCGTCGTGATATCCGGCAGAGACAGATGGAGAATGTACGGATGCGTACAAATACCTCCGGAGATGGATGCCGTCACGGTAACATCAAACTCGCCGCCCTCTGCCGGGAAAAGATGGGTCACTTTCGGTTCCAATGAGGATACCGGGTCACTGCCATCTCCAAAATCATACGTGACAGACTCTACAGGCTCGTCCGTAAGTACCGAATCGAGGGTCTGGCGGTTAATTCGCACCACATGGCAATCGGGAACTATCTCCACTATATTATGACAATCTGCGGCTGTGGTCGAAGCTACCGATGCTTTTGACTGCGGGAAACGGGGATTCGGGTTTGCCTCCAAGGTATAGTAGCAAGAAGCATTATTGGGGTCGATAATATCCACCAAATAGATGGTAGGATCATCGTTCCCGATATGGAATTCCCTATTTGTGCCAAGTACCGTTTTAGCAGGGTCATTAGCGCGGTACCAACGGTAGTTGAAACCCTCCGGGGCCTCAAAATGGTCAGTTGTAAAATCGCCACAAGCTATACCTTGCAGGTCACCACCTGTACAATTAAGCGTGAAATAGGCATAACCATAGTGTCCGGACAACGTACAATCAAACGCCGAAAGACGGATCTTGAGGGTAGAACCGATATAGTCACGCAGACTTACCGTAACCGTCTGCCAGTCGCACCACTCCGTATCTTTATACGGGCCATCCGTAATCTTGTTCCAGGACTGGGTATCTCCGAATCCGACCTTAAAGTCCTTCTGCGCGCAGGTGCTTACTACCGTATTTCCCTGCAGCACATCCAACTTGAAACGGGGCTGTTCATCTTCATCGTGGCTCGGGTTCTCCAGAACACACGCAAACTTGAGCACCAACAGGTCGCTCACCCCCGCCTGAACAGGGTACTCGTACTCAATTGTAGAGGCGTGGTCTCCCGCACTATCCCAGAAACCATTGACACGAATGGAAGCGATTTCGCCATCGGGAATGGTCTTCAACTGATTGCCTGTACGCGGGTCTCTCTCTCCCTGCTTATAATGGATGACATGGCGGCTCGTCTCATCATCGGCTCCATTGGGACCTAAAACCTGCCCCACATGATCGTATAGATACGGTGTATAGCCGGCAGAAGTTCCTCCATACGAATAATCGCAGCGATCCGTCCAATAACATTTGGCAGCTCCCGAATTATCCTGGGTGAGGTCGAAGATATCAATACACCGCGCCCCTTTTATCCAGACGAACTTCTCGGTGTACACCCATGTACTATGTCCGTTATCGCTCACCGAGCGGACATAGATATAGTAGTATCCCTCCTCGCTGAGATCCGGCATTGCCATTGATGTAGTCGCTATGCCGGAGAAAGAAGACATCGTCTTGGTGTGATAGTTATAAAGGAGCACATCATAGGAAGACGCCGATCCGTTCCAAGAAAGCGTATTGGTATTCCCGTCATAGCGTACGTTCGTAGGCGGCGCCACCTGCGTACCGGGATATACCATGATATTATCCACCTTACCGGCAGGCTCCACTGGGGGAGTCATGCTATTGAGCCAGAGGACTACGAGTTTACCGCCATTGCCGGCAGTAGTGAAGGAGAAAGCCGAGCTTCTCCAATTCGACACGCCTCCGTAACGGGTAGTATTGGTAGCATAGGGCGGCAGCGAGAGTGAAGTACGATCGCTATAGTTACCATAGGTAAGGGTGTTCGCCCCTTCCACCCAGAACACATACACACCGTCCGGAGCACCCGCCCCCATCGCCTCATAGTCAAAGACAACGCTGTAGGTTCCCTGCGCCAGCTGCAGCGTTCGGGAAGCCGTGACAAACACGCTTTTTGCATTGGAGTAAGAGGAAACGAGGGTATCAGCACCTGTACCGGAAGAAATATACAATCCCGAGGAAGCAGCGGCAGCACCTACGCCGAAACCGCCTGCTCGACCGATAAACCATTTATTGGTAAACTCCGACAAAGGACGGCTGGCAGCAGACTCATTCAATTTCCATTGTGCATTCTCCGTAACATTCTCGAAGTCACAGGTATAAGAAGTCAGCTGTTGTGCACTCAGCACGGTCACCGACATCAACAATATAACTATATATATAGCCCTTTTCATATACCTGACACCTATGAGTTTATCGTTTTTACACAAAAAAGTACGCAAAATTACCATTTTTTCTTTAAAACACCAAATTTTTTAACAAAAAAGTAAGAAAAAAATGCTTTTTGCGTTCTTTAGTGTACAAAACAAACCAAAAGCGGTGCCACTTTTCCAGAGGCACCGCTTTTGGGAAAATTCACTGTCAGATTAGTGAACCAGGAGCGAAGATATGAATATCTCGTTGCCGATAACAATTCGCACAGTATATACGCCGCTTACCGCAATACCCGGCAAGATGAACGGTTTATCAGCACCATGTTGCGCGTAAACGAGTGCGCCGGTAGCGGATATGATTTCGATACGCGCCTCAGCCAGCATCTCGGACGAGAAGCTATTGAGGATATGTATCGGTTCACCCGCTTTCACAGGGTTCGGAGCGATGATCAGCGACTGAGCCGTGATATTATCGACAGCCTGGTCATCCGGATCTACCGGTTTCTGGTAAACAGAGAGGTGGAGATATACTATACTGTCACAACCTGTCACCGTGGAAACCGTGTCAAACTGCGCTACCGTAGCCTGTATGTACTCCTTGCCGTGCCACTTATACGCTTCGCCTTGTGCAACCGAGTCATAGAGATGCTCCTCCTGTTTAGCGTTCACCGTGACATGGAGTTTAACAACATCCTCGCAGCCATAGGCGTTCGGCACGAAACGAACCTGATCAGCCATGCCTACTTGAGCGGTGAAGGAGAACAAAGCTCCGTCTAACTCTTCGTTGACCGGCTCTCCCTCGCAGAGTACCATCGAGTGCTCATAGACGGAAATCGCATGAACCGTGAGGTTGAGTGTCTGGACGGTATCCGGCAGATTGGTTCCGTTCGCAGCGGGACGGTACTCTACGAAAGTATTGCTACCCAGAGTATAGTCGTCCTCCGTGACATAGAAGGAATTGCCGTAGTTTGCTCCCGCGTAATCAGCGCCGTCACAGATATCGCCTGCATAATTCAATGCCACGGAACGGTTGACGACCACATTGCCGATATGAACATAATTATCCGCATTGCTTTGCGTGGACTCGCCATAGAAGGCAACCTTGACAGACTGGTTAGCGTATGCGCTAAGGTCTATATAGTACTTCTGCGCCTTCGACGTCAGGTCATTATAGACATAGTCGCCCGTACCGGAATTATTCCACTCTGCCAGTTTTCTCCATGTGTTGCCGTTATCGGTTGATACCAATACTGCAAGACGGTCATCCACACCGGTATCGGCAGAAGAAGAATAAGTAGAAGAGTAAGGCACTCTTGCGGCAGTGAATGTCAGCACGACATTCGGATCGCCGTTACCGGTAGCCAGACTAACCATAGGCGATACAAGCCAGTAGTTCCAGGTACCACCGTAAATATCGCCGACGAAATGATTATCCGCAATCAGCGTATCACCCTGTGCCACATGCCACCCGGTATAAGTACTCGGGGTGAACGGTGTCAGTTGAGCCGAACCGTTGATTACGTCATCCATTAGACCGCTATAGTTCTCCCAACCTGCCGGCATATCCGTACCCGTCATATCCGGAGCATAACGGATTATGTACGGAGTATTGAACGATATCTGCTCCCATGCAGAGTACTCGCCCTCGCCACAAGCCTGACGCGCATAGAGATAATAGGTAGTCTCGTCCTCCAGTGTCAGGTTAAAGACATAGGTGGTATCCGATATATCCGCCGTCTCGATAGCCGTCGTGGCATCGTATGCCGCTTCCTTGCTGATTGCGACTTGGGCATTATGCTCCTGACCGTCCGCGAAACGGAAATCAAGCTGTACGCTGGTGGTTGTGATATGGGAAGCAACCAGCTTCTCTACACCGAGACAGCTCAAATCCATTTCCTCTACCAGTACATCGTCCATATACAGACCGCGTGTGGTCTCCGAAGCATTTGCAGCAGCCATCTTGATGGCTATATACTGACCGGAGCCGGTATAGCTGTACAAGGGCACTACGAATGCCTGATAATCGGTTGATGCAGGCGTGAACGAAGCAAGTGCCACGAACGTGGAGGCATCCGACGGGTTCGTCATCACACCTACCGTAAACGTAGCGTCATAGGAGGTGCTGTAAGCCCGTGCGTGAAGAGTCAGACGCTTATTACCCAGATCCGTGATCCGCGGCAGAATAGCATACTGGTCTTGAGGATCGTAATCCGTGTAAGTGCTATAATAGGAATAGAACTTCACCGAGTTGGTACCCGAGTTGGAATAAGTCGAGGAAGAGCTATTCGCCAGTACCGTAGGATAGATCGTATAATCCGAATAAGACGATTGGTACGTACAGGTATTGATGTAATCCCAGCATATCGGGAGCACGTGCGTGTTCGAGACAGCTGTTACCTGATCGAAGTCTGCGAGCCACGGGAACACACTGATCTCTCCGCACTCTGTAGCGAAAGATGCCGGTGCAGACCAGTTGGATACCGTCTCGTCGTCACAGTAAACGCGGAGCTTGACCGTGTATGACGTGGAGGCAGACAGGTTCGTCAGAAGGAGCGTATCCTGATTAAATACCATTTGCTTGTAAACCGTATCAGCGCCCGCGAAGACTGCTGCCTCGTAAACGGAAGCAACCGAATCCCAGCGAATGACAGCGGAGCTATGGGTTATATCCGATACGCGCGGTGCCCCCGGAGCGGAACATTCAACCTGGCTGATAGCGAAGTTATCCACCGCGGCAGGAGGATTGGATCCACCGGAACCGTCATTCTTCCATGCCAAGACTACCTTGTACGTACCTGCCGGTACATATATCTCTTCCGTCTCAAAACTGGTCCACTTCGTTGAATCCAAGTTCAGTTTGGATCCGCCGTCAAGAGCCACCCAGCCTTCCGGCAGAGCCGAGGAAGAGAAGCCCGTGGCAGTAGTGCCGGCAACCAAGTTGGTCGTTTCAGGAACAAGTGCCACGCGCAGGTAATCCCAGGTACTCTCACCGTGTCCTTTCCAGTCATAGCTGAAGATATAGCCGCCATCCTCGAAGTAGACATTCCGGACAGCATATACCATTGCCGAAGAGGAGAGCGAGTATCTGTAGCTCGTACCTCCGTTGTTGGAGATATAGAGCGAATGAGTACCGCCGTTGCTGACGGCTTCACCCCATGCCCATGCATTGGTAGAGGTACCGTTGACCAGTGTCCAAAGGTTAGCATCCTCAAAATTGTCAACGAAAGGTACAGCGGAAGCCGTAGCGAACGAGATCACTCTGCTCCATTCGGAATAGAGTCCCTCACCACATTCCGCACGCACGTAAAGGTCATAAGCGGTAGCAGGCTCCAGATTCTCCAACAGGAGAGTCTTGGCACCCGAAACGGCAATGACTGTATCCGCGCCCGCCGGCAATGCAAAGCCTGCGGCACCGAGTGCCACCTCGAACGAAGAGGCATTGCTGCTCCAGTTCACGCTCGCGGAAGTAGTTGCAGGTGCTACCGAGATACCAGACGGAGCCAGACAATCCGGTGCCTTCGATACCTCCAGGTCGTCAATCCATACATAGTTGGACTTGTCGAACTCGGACACAAGCGCAATGTACTTGCCCCGGGCACCTTGGAAGTAAACGGTGACATCCTCCCAGTAATTACCCGAAAGAGTAGGACTGCTTACCTCCGCCAGCTCATAGGTATCTATCAGTTGGAAGGTCGAGAAGTCCGTCGGATCAGTCATGGTACCTATCTTGATACTGTGCGCGTATGTAGAGGACGCATAGTTGTTCATGGAGGATCCCGCATACATTGCGCGTGCCTTGAAGGTCAGCTGCAGTGTATCCAGCATAGCGTTCAATTCAGGTAGCACAACATACGATCCATTGGTCGAGGACGAATAGAGGCGCAACGCCGATGTACCCGAATAAGCGTACGTGCTGGAATTGGTGTTGTTCTGGATGTAGGATACATACGACGTAGAAGCATATCCCTCCATCCAGCAGGACGGAATCATCTCTGACGAAGCACCGGAGTAAACGGGCTTGCGATTATTCACATCATCAAAGTCCTCGCTATACGGCACCTCTGCCAGACAGAGCGTAGCGAACGAGGTGGAAGTCCAGGCACTCGTCTCCGTATCGGAGCATATTCCGCGTACATAGACATGGTAGTCCGTCTGCTGCTGCAAGCCGCTGAGCGCAACGCTTACCGTATCAATCGTATCATGACGAACGATTAACGAAGATGCCACTTGCGCAAGGGTGTCAGGATCAATCACCGCATTCGTTACTACAAAGTCATATTCCGGAGAAGGATTCTTCGAGAAACTGATGACAGCCGAAGAAGTAGTGATTGCCGAAGCATTCAGTCCCTTTATCTCGCGACAAGCAGGCATGAGTGCCACTTCTATGTTGTCCACCGTGGCATACCAGCCGCTGGTTGCCGTATAGCGGATGGCAAGACGCGCGTCACCGAGCACGGAATCAGGAATTACATCCAACTCCACCCAGTCGGACTGGACAGCTGTCTTGTTAGCCGTCGGACGAGGCAGTGTCTCTATCGCTACAAAAGAGTTCTGCTTGGTAATATCCGTCATGTAACCGATTACCAGATCACCGGACGATGTTCCCTCTATGGCATACTGCATACGGATCTGCAACTCATTAAGAGAAGCCATCTCGGGCAGAATGAAATGAGCATACCGGGTGGAAGAACCACCGGAACCGTTGAAGAACAGATACTTGCCTGAAGCAATATAGTTGTAACTATTATCGCTGTTCACATAGGCATAAGGACCGCTCATGGCATTGAGAGAGGCATAACATAACGGTGCCGCTACCGCAGTAGAGGTTCCGGAACCGGTAGCATACGCCTCGAAATCTTCCGTCCACGGGAAAGAACTGATTGCCTCGCACTCCGTACCGAACATCACTCCGTTGGACCATGCGCCGTGCTCGTCATTGTCGCACAATGCACGGATGTATGCGTAGAAGGTGGAAGAAGCCGCGAGATGGTCCACCCTTACCGTATCGGTTGTTACTGTATCGCGGAAAACCACGAGGTTTGCCGTAGCCAGGGTATCCGGGTTAGCAACCGCTGCGGTAGTTACCAGTACATCATATGATGCTGCTCCGTTGAGAGAGAAAGTAAGTTTGGCCGAGGAAGAGGTGATGCCGCTCGCTGCAACATCCTGTACCTTCTTACATTGCGGCAGGACATACAGTGCTACATCATCCAGATCCAGATATGCATCTCCCGAACCGTAGTTACTCGTACCCTTGAAATAGATAATAACCGTATCTCCCGTATAAGCGGACAAATCCAACTCATACTGCGTCCAAGAGGACACACCGGTCAAATTACTGAAGAGAGACGTCTTCGTAAGACCGCCGTCGTTCGAGACAAGCACTTCTCCGGCACCTCCTGTCGGGTTCTTCCACCAGAAAGAGAGACCTAAATCTTCAGACAGGTAGATAGACGGAGTGGCCAGGAAATTGGTACTACCGGAAGGATTGTAATATGAATCGAAACTCAGGCAGGCACCATCATGTCCTGATGCGTAATAACTCCACTTGTAGCCGGCAGATGTAGTCGTGCCTTCCGCATTGCTCCAGCAGTCCGGTATGCCGGATGTGATACCGTTGAAGGACTCTGACCAGAGATTGTCTGCACTCGCATTGATAATTCCGCATGCCGTGACAAAGGCATATGCATCCGTCCACTCACTGGCGGAAGCATTATCGCAATGCGTACGGACATAAGCGTAGTACCGGGTGGAAGAACGGAGACCGTTCACCGGCACTACAGTATCTGTAATCATACCGGCAGAGAACACCATCAGTGCCGAATCGGCAGCCGAGAGATGGTACATATCCAGCAGAGCGGATGCAACCACTACGTCGTAGGCGGCGTTATCTATCTCATTGAAACGGATCTGCGCACTGCTCTCGCCGATACTGTCGGCTGTTAATCCCGTTACCGGCAGACAGGTAGGTATCACGTTCACTTTGACATCGTCGATATTGAACGGTTCATAGTATGTTCTGTAACCTCCTATAACACCAACGGAAGCGTCATACTCTTGTTCTCCTACCAGCACGCGTTTGAAGGCGATATACTTGCCTGTACCTGCATAGGACGAGAAGTTCACTTCCGCCTGCGTATAAGTGGTGGATACAGGTTGGAAGCCCTGAACAGGGACAAAGGTCGTTGAATCCTCGGGATCCGTCATTACACCGACGATCAGACTGTCACACGTGTAGCTTCCGGTTGCCGAGCGGTACCAGAATGACAACTGCAAGCCACTGAGATCATCCGTCATCGGCGGCAGGGAAACCCAAGTCGTAGGCGGCACACTGTAACCTTCTGGATAGGTACCCCATGCAAACGATTTGGATCCGCTATGAGCATACATCGTCGTTACAAACGGGAGTTTCGTGGATGAAGCAGGCGAAGCTACTACAGTCCAGCAGGAAGGTATCCCGCCCGTTTCCACATCGTCAAATGTCATTCTGTACGGCAAATCGGAGATTTCCATGCATGCAGACCGGAAAACATACGGAGTCGCCCATGCACTATGTTCATCGTTACAGATGGAACGCGCATATACATAATACAGCGTAGCGGCATGCAGACCCGTCAGTTTCAGAACCGTATCACCTGCTACCGTATCATTGTAGATGATCTTCGCGGCATCCGCTGCCGTAATGGAATCAATGCCGATGGCAGCAGTAGCTACGACGAAATGATAACCGTCTGCGCCGAGGTCAGATACCGATATACGTGCCGTATCGGCTACAAGGTAATCCGCTGTTATACCGGACGGTTTGAGACAAGCCGGAGCCTCGCCCGGTACATAGTAGATGGACATCTTCGGCAGGAAATTCTGCTGAGAGAGCGTAGCGTTACCGGTGGCTGTAGAACTATAACCGCCTATGGACGCTCCTGCAACCGTCTTGCCGTACCATGAGATGCGTTTGTACTTTCCTTCGGCAGTCTGCTTGAAACCGATCAGGAGATTACCGCCCTCATACTGGTACGGGGAGTTCAGAATGAGGGTCATCTTATTGTCAACGATGGACAGCGAAACATTATCCGCCACCTTCCGCATCGTGCTCCAGTCGGTTAGTTCGGAGACGGTAGTTGCCGGAGTCTCAGCCATATAAACCTCAAACTGATTGCCCGCCCATATTGTAGTATCGTTGGCGTAGAAAGTCAGCTGGGTGATGGAACCCCACTGGATAGATGCCAGATCGGATGCCGGAACTACAAACTGGCTGCGCGTGAAGTCATCCACATAGTATCCGTAAACAGGTACATAGTCGTTAGTGGCCGTACTGTCGTTAATCAGCAGCGAGTATGCATCGGTCGGCAGGAACGAAAGGATGTTGCTCCACTCGCTCTCAGTGTCCGGACCGCATGCGGCTTTTACGCGGGCATAATATACCGTTTCCGGAATCAGACCGCTGAGTGCTACTGTAGAGTCGTTCGCCGACAGACGGATTGAATCGCTCATGTCGGCATGTGTGCTGTATTCTACCACCCACGCATTCGCTTCGCCATCGCCTCTTTTCCATATAAGCGTAGCGACACTTCCGTCACCCGAAGTAAGGCTGGCTTCCAGACCGGTCGGTACGGGGCAAGCGACTTCATTGATGCTGAAATTGTCTATAGCCGCGGGAGGATTGGTTCCGCCAGAGCCATCATTTTTCCATGCAAGAACCACTTTGTACAAACCGGCTGAGAGCCTGATTTCTTGCCTAATGGTATCCCAAGCCGTTGACAGGTTGAGTTTGGATCCGCCGTCAAGCGCAATCCATGTATTCGGAAGCGTAGTGGTGGTGAAAGGTGCTGCGCCTGCTATCAGTTCTTCTTCACCGGGAACGAGTGCTACGCGCAGATAGTCATAATTACTCTCTCCGTTGGCTTTCCAGTCGTACTGGAAGATATAGGTACCGTTCCTTTCCACACGGACATACTTGGTCGCATAGACCGTAGTGGCACTGGAGTTATCATATGTATTGGTCAGACCGTTATCTTCGGATATGTACAATGCATGCGTACCGCCGTTGTTGGCAGCCGTACCCCATGCCCAAGCGTTCGCAGCGGTGCCGTTCAGGAAGAGCCAGTGGTTTTCATCCTCAAAGTCATCGGAATAAGGAGGTACGACAGGTGTCTGGGTCGTATGGAATACTGTCGCATTGCTCCACTTGGCGCTGTCACCGTCGGCACAGATGGCACGGATATAGGCGTAATAATCAGTATTGCCCGTCAGTTCCGTGAACAGGATATGATTGACACTTACCGTCTCCATATGCAACGGAGCACTGATTGTATCCGGTCTGCGGGTATTGATCTGGCTCAGCAGCACCTGGTACTGTGCAGCACCGGTATTCTCCCACGATACGCCTGCCCATACGCCGGCTAACGAATCTACCGAGCTCTCTACCACCTGCTCGCAACCGGATACCGGCTCGAAGGTGATATTGTCAATCAGGACATAGTTGGTGGAGTCATGCTTGGTGGCTTCGTTGAGCTGGAAGATCACATACTTGCCGAACTGGCCCATATAGTCACCTTCGTAATTGGCGAAACTGACTGTATAGGTCTTGAGTGCAGTGGAGTCTGCCGCATAGTCCAGATTGATGGTCTTGATAATGTCTATACCGCTCAGATCGTTCGGATCAACGAGAACACCGATGTTCAGACGTTTGTAGTTAGTGGTGGCGGTACTGGTTGTAGCGGCATCAAACGTAATCTGGTAATCACGGATATCCTCTATCGCCAGTTCCGGCGATACACCATACGCACCGTCGCTATAGACGGTATCTACATTCGCCGCATTCTTCGAGCCGACCGACTCTTTGCTCAGTTTCAGATAAGCGCCGTACGCTCCGGCTGTCTCTCTCCCGGCATAAGCGTTATTGGTGGAAGAACCGGGGGTCGTAAAGCCGAAAGTCCAGCAGTCTGCGGACGCCTCGTCACGGAAAGTCTCCGTGCCGAATGCCTCCGGGGTGATGGCGGTACATAGGGTCTTGAAGCTGAATTCTGCCGACCACGTACTATAATCATCCCCGCCGCAATAGCCACGCACGTAAGCGTAGTAACGGTTGTTGCCTTCGAGGGAAGGAATAACGGGCTGGGTGGTCGATACCAACTGGTTGAAAATAACGGTATCGGATGCCAGATTAGCCGTAGCCGGATTGATCGGGCTTGTAGATACCACTACCTGATACTGACTCGCATTGGTAGCCTCAAAACGCAGCGTAGCCGAGGAAGCAGTTGCCGTCATCAGGGAAACGGCACCCATTTTATGGCAAGTCGGGATAAGACTGATCTCTATATCGTCAATACATGCCGTATAATAAGAGGTAGTGCCGCTATATTCCCAACAGAAGACAAGCCGGTAAGCCTCGGCAGGAAGTGCAGAGAACTCTTTGTCATAATTCGTCATTGACGAAACACTGGTCAAGGTCTCTATCTCCGTGAAAGTGCTGAAATCCCCCGGGTCATTGTTCGTTATATAACCCAGTTTCATAACTCCGTTGGATACATTCTCCATCTGAACCCAGAAACTTATTTGCAGCAGGTTAAGCGCCTCTGAGAATATAGGTAATGCGGCATAACTGAGACTGGATGAACTACCATAAAAGGAGAGAGCTTTGGTACCGCTATGCACGTAATACCCGTAAGTACCGGAATTAGCCACGTGCGGCATATAAGTGGTAGTACCACCCATTTCCCAGCATGCAAGGTCATTGTTATATACATTATATGCTGACCCCGGATAACTCTCGAAATCTTCCGTCCAGGGCTTGTCTCGGGAAACTGAGATAGCTCCGCACGGCGTGGTGAATGATACTGCATCAGACCAGTCTACGACTACGTCTGCCTCTTGCGCACTGCATATCGGATGCACATAGGCATAATAGGTCGTGGTCGGTGCCAGACCGGTGATGGCAACGGTGTCACCCGTCACTGTATCGCGGAAGGCGGTGAACACGGTGGTCTGCAGGGTATCCGGATTCATTCTCCGTGTAGTTACCAGTACGTCATAGCCCGGTGCCTCATTGGCTGTGAAAGTCAGCGTAGAGGAAACCAAACCGGGAACGACTGCCACATTTTTCACCTTCTTGCATTGGGGCAGCAGACGGAGTTCCACGTCATCGATACAGCAGCTGTACTGGATATTATAATACCAACGGAATACAAGATACTTCGCCTCGGAGGGGAGTTCGGATAGATCGACGGTATATTGCGTCATCGAACCTGTATTGTTTTTATAGGTGCTGATTTCATGGAATGTGTTCATGTTCACATCTCCGTCCGTAATATATCCTAATGTCAGTTCTCCCTTGCTGGCATTCTCCATCTGTACCCAGAAAGAGAGACGGAGCGTATTGAGCTCGTTCGTGAAACCGGGCAGCACTGCGTAACAGTTACCCTTGCCGTAAAATGTCAATGATTTCTCACCGCTGTGCGTATATACATATTTGTCTTTTTTCGGTATGCCTACGGAGTCTATCACATGCGGCAGGACCGATCCGTCGGTATAGACCATCCAGCACTCGGGTGACACGCCGTCCGTGGCATCGAATGCTGCACCGGTATAAGACTCGAAGTCCTCCGTATAAACTGCGTCTGTGGTAATCGTACCCGGCACGCACGGCGTCTTGAGCTGCATGGACAGGGAGTCCCCGCCTTCGCAATCCTGACGGACGGAGACATAATAAGTCCCGCTCGGGGTAAGACCACTGAAAGTATGGGACACACCTGCAACCGTCTGCTGTTGGAGTATGTGCGAGAAATCCGCAGCATCCGACAGGGTGACTTCCGTAGCGCTCTGACCTATCTTGGACCAGTTCAGAGTGATGGCGGTCGGCGATACGATGGGTTTCAAACCATAGAGTCCCAGACAGAGCCCGTCACTCTCAACCAGGCTTACACCATACAGATGGAAGAATGCCTCGGAGGACTGTGCATCGGCCACAAAAGCCACACGCACGGCTCCCGCCTGTATGTACTCATCCAAAGTCACCTTGAAAGCCGAACCCGTATTGCTGATCTCACTTCCTGCTATCGTCCGGAGCAATACCCATGTATCTCCGTCATCCGGCGAAACAAAAACATGGAAATTGGATGTAGCCTTCTCCGTGCTCGCCGTGGTAGCCGTGGCACTCTTGGTCAATGCCAGTTGGAAGGACAGGAGCACGCTCGAGCCCTCCTCAATATTGGTGATATCCAGAGACTGTGTGAGCAGCCATGACGGCGTACCTGCGCTCTGCGCATAGAGATGGGCAGCTCCGAAGACTGCCGTATTCGTCGTAGCGTTCCATTTATAGGAAGAGGAGTTGTCCGTCAATCCGGATGCAGCAACCGAAGCGGCTACCGCTCCCTGTTTCTGCGACCAGGCGGAAGGAATCGCTCCCATGCCCGGGGTGTAAGGCAGACCGACTACCGTCGTAAAGTCCGTTGACACCCAGTTGGTATACCCCGACTCATTGTCATCACAATCAGTGCGGACATACGCGTAATAATGGGTTGCCTGCTGCAGATTGGATATCGTCACGCCGTTACCCGTCAGGTTATTCGCATAATACACTGCCGAAGAGGTATCATAGTTAGACAGATCTGCTATGGCTGATGTGGATACGATCACCTCGAACCGGCGCGGACTGGCTGCCCAACTGATACGCGCCGCATTGGAGCCGACCGTCACACCCAACAGATCGGCATCCATACACTGGGACTGCGGGAATACGCGCACCTGATCAAGTATCACGCCGTAACCGCCGTTCTCCTTTGCCTCGAAAGCCAACTGGCAGGTGGCTGTCTTGCCGGCTGCAGGCAGGTCGATTGTCTGGAGCGACCATGCTGCCTGATAATCGCTGTACTTGCGGATCAAGATCCACTCCGCGGAGGAAGAGGTGCGGAAATAGACCGACAGTGTGTCGCTGAAATAGCCGATAGCGGAACTGCCCCTACGGGGTTGCGCATAGGCGAAAGACAACTGGGGATTGCTCACCTGACTCAGATCCATCTCGGGAGTCACAAGGCGGACACAATACCCCACGTTACCGCCCTCGGCACGCAGCGCAACGCGTTTTTCGCCGTCGTACGCACCGGTCGGGTTGGTTGCCAATGTGTCAAGTATCCATTCACCGCCCGCTACGGTGTTCACCACCTCTTGCGTCCACGTAGAGGGGATACCCGACTCAAAACTTTCATTCAGCGAATAAGGAATCGCTGCAAATCCTGTCACCGCTATACAGCAGGCAAACAGGAGAGAGAGTAACCGATGTTTCATATTCATTTTATTTGGTTTATTGCTATGGTTAACTGTTCTCGTACCTTAACGCACACGGAAACGAAGTGTCTGTGCTTCACCGCGCATGCGTACGTTCATTATATATATACCTTGTGCAGTAGGAGCACGGAAGGACGATACGCCCTTGTCAAACGAGCCGGCAAAGACTTTGTTGCCCGTTATGGTGAATATCTCCACCTCGGCATCCTCCGTTACCGTCAGCTCGACCGGTGTACCCGCCATCGGATCACCCGGTGCCACCGATGCCTTCGGAGCTGCGCCCGAGGGACCGGACGGAGAGTTGTTACCCGGCACGTAAGCGCAGGTGGTGAACACCTGTCCGTCCGAACGGGTCATACGGAGCGCATACTGGTCGGACATGTTCAGCACACCCGGCTGCTCCATGTACGAGAGCGTTCCGCCCTCTACCTCTTCACCGTTATGCAGCCACTGAAAATCAGAGAATGCATAGAGCGCGTAATCAGACCCGTCCGCCTTCTTCGCCACATTGGCACCCGCCAACGAGATAATGGCATTGCTGGTCCAGCGATGGAAGATCACAGACGAATCATAGGTCAATTGGATCGATGTATGGAACGCATTTTGACCCCATATACATCCGCCGATAACCGTATCGAAAATCAAGTCTATCTTATACTCACCCGGTTCTGCTCCGGCGGGTACGGCGATATGGATCGTGTCCTCCGCGTTCAGCCCCGTGATGAAAGCATCCTCAAATCCCTGCGCCGTCTTGTCCGCATCCGAGAACTTCACCGCACAGAACGACAGACGGGCTTTGTTAGCCGGCTGGCACTTGCGGTACGGTATATCCAGTACCGGCTTGCCGCAAGCGCACTTAATCTGACTCAACAGATCTACACAGAGCGTGTCTCCGCCTACGAGAACGGTATCCACCAGCTCGCATCCGTCGGCATTCGCAAAAGTGAAGATATATTCATTTACCGGCATGTCGCGCAACAGGACATCCGCGGGAGTATAGGTATCGGTCTTCGGACCGGTGGCATCGTTATAAGATACGGTGTAGCTGTCAAAGCCCGTACCGCCAACCGCGATATCAACGGATACCTCGCCGTCCTCCAGATAAACCAGTGCGTA
>ODAI011960652.1_pt1 | contig 61020 bp, 58 predicted proteins | sample 1539321 | NCBI WGS metagenome assembly ODAI01 (sample SAMN02144231, study PRJEB22623) | gut metagenome | biome: sheep rumen | host: Ovis aries | place: New Zealand
AAGTCATGCAGCTTGCTGAGCACAACCCGATGCTTGGTCACCGGGGATGCCGGCTTGCAATCACATATCCTGAAATCTACGAAATGCAGGTCGAGGCAATCGCCCGCGCTACGGCACAGCTTGAAAAAGAAAGCAAGAAACACGAAGTTCTGATTATGATTCCGAATGTCGTTTCTTACAACGAAGTCGAGCAAATCCGAAAGCAGGCCGAAGCTGTCATCGATAAAGTCAACAAGGAAAAGGGCGTAAACCTCAAATTCCAGATTGGTTCTATGATTGAATTCCCGCGAGCCGCATTGAGCGCAGGAAAAATCGCAAAATACGCGGACTTCTTCTCATTCGGAACGAACGACCTCACTCAGACCACATTCGGTTTCAGCCGCGACGACTACGGAAAATTCATCGAGTCCTACCTGCAGCAACGAATCCTTGAGGACGACCCCTTCGCGACTTTGGACTACGAAGGCCCAGGAGCCCTTATGGAAATCACCGAAGAAAAAGGCCGCACGGTTAATCCGAACCTGCACTTGGGAATCTGTGGCGAGCACGGCGGAGACCCGGCATCAATCCACATCTGCTATCAGATTGGCTTGAACTATGTAAGCTGCTCTCCTTACCGAGTGCCACTTGCCCGCCTTGCAGGCGCACAGGCCGTGATTGAGTACGAAAAGAAGAATAAGTAACGGATTGCAAAAAAAACGACCGGTCAGTGGGTGAAACGCCTAGTGACCGGTTTTTTAGTTAGGTGGTTAGGCTGTTTATCTGTTTATTAATTACAAAAAAAATTATTTTTTAAAATTTAAGCACAAGTCTTCCAATTGAGCAAAATCCAATGTCATCTTCAACAGTGGCTTTTGAGCATCAGGCTGATTATCTTGATTATTTTTTGCTTCGTATAGGTTTTTGGCAGTATGCTCTATTTTATCTTTGTTTTGACGAACAAAATAAAGTTCATTAAAAACTATGAGTTTATATTTTAAATCACCTTCAGCATTTAAGTCGTAATTTATAATCTCGGATTCAGGGACAGGGATCATATTATTGAAACGAAGTGTTCCATAAAGCTTTTTAGAATCTTTCATGTATAATTACAAATTTGTAAGACATTGAAGCTCCAACAAAAAAGGCGACCTGTTACAGCCGCCATTTACATTCTCCAGTTGAGGGACGGAGCTTTCCCATAACTTTAATATAATATGCCTTATGATTTTCTGTCAAGTATCATGTTACTTATCACTTGCTGACCTTTTTTTCATTTTTCAAAATAATTCTCACAGAAATTTTCAAAAGATTTGACCTGTCCTTCCAGAATCGCTTTTATGGCATTTATCATAAATTTATGATTTTCGGAATTAACCTTTTCCCTTGCCGCAAACAAATCCGAAACAGAAGTATCAAGCGCATCTGAAATTTTCGCAAGTATGGCGGGTGAAGGAAATTTATTTGCGCATTCAATCTGCGATAAAAAGGGAATTGAAATTTCTGCCCGTTCTGCAAGATCGGCTTGTGAAATGTGCTGTATTGTTCTGAAGGTTTTTATGTTTCTTGCAAGATTGTTTCTTATTTCATTTTCCGTCATTTTAAAATTTCCTCATTGATATATATTTTATTTCTAAACGGAAAATAATAATTTGACAAATAACAGATTGAGATTTAATATTTCCTTAAAGGCATAATTTAATTTGCTTATAGATATATACCAAGGAGAATTTTTTTTATGAATAACATGTCAATGTTTGTTATTTTCATTGTTTCTACTAGCTTATTTAATGCGATTGCCAACCGTGTTGATAATATCGCGATAAGTATTACTTCTAGATTGATATGTAATCTTATCATGGGATTTGTAGTTGCACGAAAAGCAGAAGAAAAAGGTAGAAGGTTTGCACCTTGGTTCTTTTTTGGCTTTGTTATACCCCTTGTTGCAATGATTGCCATTTTACTGGTTAGCGATAAGAATTCACCGAAGTCTAGTACTGTAAGTTTTAAACCTGCTGAAGTTGCTGATAATGAGGAAAAAAGAGCAGAAGTAACAAAAAATATTACATTAAACGAAGGCTATCAGTTTGCGAAGGTTCCGTCCCGTATTTTTTCAGAAAAAATTGAGGAACCCGGCAGATATTATTGTCCGTATTGTTACAAAATGGTTTCTTCTGAGTTTGCTTCAAGTTGCTCTAATTGTGGAAAAGATTTGGCGTTCTAATATATTTAAAGGAGAATTTTTTATGAAACACACGAAACAGCTTTGCCTATTGTTTTTTACATTTATCTTTTTGTTTATAAGTTGTAATGAAACAATTGCATTCAACGGTAAAAAGATTACGGTTTCTGCTGAAAAGGCAGGCGAGGTAATTAAAAACCTGACAGAAGATACGCTGCTTGTTGTAACGGGGGACTGGAAAGATTTTGATTCAGACATGGAACCAGACGACAAAGATGTCAAAATCTTTCTGGATCTTTCTAGAATTAAAAGTAGTAGTTTTAAACCCATAACTCTATATATAGATGCAGTTGTTACAGATGCGGTCGTTGGTATAAGTCTTCCTAAGACCACGATGGAAATCGGTGACCATGCTTTTGCCTATTGCGAATCACTTAAAGAAGTAGTGATTCCAAATTCTGTGACGGAAATAGGATACAGTGCTTTTGAAGGCTGTAAGTCACTTGAAAAAGTTGTGATCCCAAATTCTGTGACGGAAATAGGACACGGTGCTTTTTTCAGATGTGTGTCTCTTAAAGAAGTAGTGATTCCAAATTCTGTGACGGAAATAGGATACAGTGCTTTTAGTGGATGCAAGTCACTTGAAAAAGTTGTGATTCCAAATTCTGTGACGGAAATAGGATACAGTGCTTTTAGTGGATGCAAGTCACTTGAAAAAGTTGTAATCCCAAATTCTGTGACGGAAATTAGTGGCAGTGCATTTTCCGGATGCGAGTCATTAAAGACTATAAGTATTTCAAAAAAAAATCCGAGTTTAACTTGTTCTGACGGTATTTTATACAACAAGGATAAAACCATATTATTTTATGTTTATGCCTGTGAAAGCAGAGAGATAATAATTCCAAATTCTGTAACAAAAATCGATGCCTGGGCTTTTTACAGATGCAAGTCACTTGAAAAAGTTGCGATTCCAAATTCTGTTACGGAAATCGGTGACCATGCTTTTGCCGATTGCGAATCACTTAAAGAAGTAGTGATTCCAAATTCTGTGACGGAAATTGGAATGTATGTTTTTAGTGGATGCGAGTCACTTAAGGAAGTTGCGATTCCAGATTCTGTGCTGGAAATCGGTAACCGTGCTTTTGAAGGCTGTAAGTCACTTAAAGAAATTGAAATCCCAAATTCTGTGACGGAAATAGGACGCGGTGCTTTTGAAGGCTGTAAGTCACTTGAAAAAGTTGTGATCCCAAATTCTGTGACGGAAATCTGTGAAGATGCTTTTAGTGAATGTACTAATTTGAAAAGTGCGACAGTTCCTAAGGATATTCCATATGAAGATTTGAAATATATATTTAAAAAATGTCCAAATCTTAAAACTATCAATCACGGCGGAAAAATCTATGCTTGGAATAAATAGGGGGCAACATCATGAAACCTGTGTATGTAGAAAAAGATGGTGATTTGAAGCATTTTATCTTTAATTTTTATGACTCTCAAGACAAAGAAACTTGGGAATTAAAATTTGAGAAAATAAACACTATTTCAGCAAGTGCATTTAAAAATGTGACAGGGCTTGAAAAAATATTTTTTGATAACGAACTAAAAATTGTCAAAAGAGAAGCCTTTGCAAACTGTGAAGATTTGAATCTTTTTTGCTGCTGTAATTTAAGCAATAAGAAATCTAGGGAAGAAGAAAAGTCGATTGTTAAAAATATTTCTATTTCAAAAACAGACAAATTTGCAATAGAAGCATTTGCATTTTCAGAATGTAAAAACATTAGCACTATTGTTTTGCCAGAGTGTAAAAAACTCATTATTGAAAAAGGTGCATTTTCGGGATGCTCTGTCCTGCGCAGTTTTGTTTCTTTTGCTGAAGAAATTGATTTTACTGAGAATCCATTTGAGGATTGCCCTGAGTCACTTACTTTTGTAGGAAAAAAGAATTCAGGACTTGAGCGATTTGCTCGTGAATATGGGTATAGGTTTATCGATGACTAAAGTATCAGATTTTGATAAAGCATTGCGACTCAAAGGCTACGGCTCCTATGAAAATAAAGTTTCGCAGAATGATTATAAAAATCTTGAAAAAGTAGTGAAAGTCGATAATGATTTGAGCGTAAAGCCAAAGGTTATTACTTGCTTGCGGGATTATATAGATTTTATCAGTACGCTTGAATCAAGTTATGAAAATCCAGTTTTTTATCGTGGGCAGGGCAATGCTAATTATTTGATTAATCCCAGTTCGCTTAGAAAGAATCCCGCAAATGAACGGCGAATGATAGAGTCTTTTGAACGCCGCTTTTCAAATGAACTCAATTCTTGTGAGAATGACATGGCTCGTCTCGTTTTGATGCAGCATTACGGATTAGGAACTCGTGCACTCGATATTTCCGAAAACCCGCTGGCAGCCTTGTATTTTGCCTGCTCACCAATGAAAAAATTCAATACGAACCGCGAATCAGAAAAATCTGAATGGGGAGAAATAACCATTTTTAAAGACCCTGACGAAGAAAACGAGAAAAAGCCCTATGATCTAAAACAAATCCATAGTTCAACTGTAAGTATTATTTCAAGTACAGCTTTTATGAAAAAAGAATTCAACCTATGGGAACTTGGCATGGAATGGAAAAAAGACAGAAATTATATGCACGATGAAAAATTTATTCAGTTGCGTGATATTATTCGTCGCTCTGTAATTGTTCGTGTCCCGCAAAATAATCCACGCATAAAAAATCAGCAGGGGGCATTCATCATTGTAAATGCGAATGAGGTTCTGGAAATCAACGGACAAGAAAAGAATGCAAATAATTTGACGAAGTATCTCCTTGAAAATGAGTATATTAATTTTCATGATGTATTGGATAATCCGAAATGGGGAAATCTTTTTGTTAATAACTCGTGGGAGTTAAAGTTCGGAAAAATAAAGCCATATTCTGGTAAAAACACCTGCAAAATTTTTGATATTGACCCATTTAATTTACGAAGAATATTTTACAAAAAAGATGGTGTCCAACAAGTTGTGCTGATTCCTCCCGAACGAAAAGACGAAATTGTGAGGGAGCTTTCTAGATTCAATATTACCGAGGATTTTATCTATCCTGATATGGATTGTGTTGCGAATGAAATTAATGAGAGGATAAATATATGAGAAAATTATTTTATTTGTTATTGATGATTTTTTTTGTATCGTGTAATTCTGGTTCTGTGGAATTTATTGCTATTGAAGGCGGTACTTTCCTAATGGGTAGTAAAAATGGCGATGAGGATGAACTTCCTATTCATTCTGTAACCGTGAGCAGTTTTTATATGATGAAAACAGAGGTTACTCAGGAACTGTATGAAAAGGTAATGGGTGATAATCCATCTAAAATTATCGGAAATAAATATCCAGTAACTCATGTAAGCTGGTTTGATGCAATTACTTTCTGCAATAAATGGAGTACATCAGAAGGACTTATGCCGTGTTACAAGGTTACTGAAAATGGTGTTACTTGGAATAAGGATGCAAACGGTTATCGTTTACCGACAGAGGCTGAATGGGAATATGCGGCTCGTGGTGGAATTCACAAAAAAAATTATGAGTATAGTGGAAGCGACAACATAAACAAAGTTGCTTGGTATAATGAAAACAGTGATGGGCAGCCACATAAAGTCGCTACAAAAGAACCTAATGATTTAGGTCTTTACGATATGAGTGGAAATGCTGGAGAATGGTGTTGGGATTGGAAAGACGACTATTCAAATAGGGCTGAGACAAATCCTTGCGGTCCAACTCTTGGCGATAGAAAAGTTTTACGAAGTGGCTCACCCTATATTTATGACTATTACTGTCGTATTGCAAATCGTGAAGGCCTTGAGCCGCAGGAAAGAATGGTAGATTTTGGCTGCATAGGCTTTCGTGTTGTCAGAAAGTCGAAATAACACCAACGCGCTAAGACTTCCCTGCTGACCGTTTTTTTTCTAATCCTTTCGAGAAATAAATGCGAGCCTATAAATCATCGGACAAAAGCTCGGCAAGATAATAAAGAATCGCGCATTCGTTTTCCTGCCAGATTCTAAGGCTGCGGTTTACCGCGCATTTTTCCGTCAGAAGTGACATAGTAAAAATCAGGAACTTTCAGAATTTCGCTAATCTGCGGCATGACTTTTGACAATTTGTTTTCAAAACCTGTTTCTGATTCGATGTCAGTCCTCAATTTGTACATATTCTTGAATATGCCGTTTTTGGCTATCTTACGGATTTCCACATATTTGTGTTTTTCTTCTTCATAGACTTTATAGCAGTTGCGGCCAAGATTTTTCCCAAGATAGAGCATTTTATCAATCAGGCCGAATAAATCAGAGAAATTATCGGAATCTTTTGGAAATGACGCGCAGCCGGATGTTCCCGTAACGAATGCCGCTCCGTTTTCAAAGAAAATTTCTTTTCTCAATGTGTTTGATTTGCCATAAAGATTTTCAAAAAAAGCGCTTTTCTCGTTTGTGGTGATATTTTTTAAATCTATCAGGAGAAGCTCGTCTCCGCCGAATCTTCCCGCAAGGGCAAAGCCGTCTGTAAATTCAGCAAGGCTTTTGGAAATGGACGCAAGCACCTTGTCTCCGGCCGTATGTCCATAAGTGTCGTTAATGAATTTGAAATTATCCAAATCGATGATTGTGAATGTGAAGGGAATTTTTTCTGCGATAAGGGAGTGGACAAACTTCATGGAATATGCGCGCGACAAAATTCCTGTGAGCGGGTCAAGGATTTCCTCAAGGCTAATCTCGTCGATTATCTTGTCGAAAAAGCTGTATTTCCTGAGCTTGTCTATGGTGTAAAGGACTTGCGAGCCGTCGTTTTTCTCTTTGCGGCGGATTACATCGGTAATGTCAACGAAGCTGCCCACGAGTCCGACGATTTCGTCTCCGTTATAAAGAGGCCGCTTTGAAGCGATAATGTCCCGCTCTTCGCCACGGATGATGCATTTCCCCTGTACTTTGTAAGTGCTTTTACCGGCTAAAACCCGCAGTTCGTCTTGCTTAAAAGGCTCTGGATCAGAATGCCAGCCCATTTCCTCATCATTTTTGCCTAAGAGCACATCTTCTGATTCGAATCCGTAAAAATCCAAAAAAGCCTGGTTTACGCCAAGAAATCTCCTGTTTTTGTCCTTCCAGAAAACACAGTCTTGTGAAGTATTTATGATGCTGTCAAATAAGTCTACTGTCATTTCCATAGCTGCCGAATCCTAAGGGAACTATTTATAGTGCTTTACAAATTCGTTGCACTGATAATCTCATTCACATTGCTGATGATTGCCCGCGCGATTTCGGGCTTGTTCATGGTGTAGATGTGGATTCCACGCACGCCGTTGGAGATTAAATCGATGATTTGGTCGGTGGCGTAGGCGATTCCGGCTTGTTTCATTGCCTCCGGGCTGTTTCGGAAGCGGTCGCAGATTGCCATGAGTTTTCGTGGAATGTAGGCATTTGATAAGTCCACCATACGGCTGACCTGTGCGGCGTTGGTGATTGGCATGATTCCCGCCAAGACCGGAACATGGATTCCCGCCGATTGCAAGCGGTAGAGGAAAGAGTAGAGCATGTCGTTGTCAAAGAATAGCTGGGTAGTCAAAAAATCAACTCCCGCTTCGACTTTGTGCTTTAAGTTTTCGATGTCAGCGTCGCGGTTTGCGCTTTCGGGGTGGCCTTCCGGGTAGCAGGCTCCGCCCACGCAAAATCCTTCTTTTTTGAGCAGGGGAACCAAGTCGCTTGCATGAGAAAATCCCGACGGGAAAATATTTTCGCCTTCAACTGAATCTTTTGGAAAATCCCCTCGCAAGGCAAGCACATTTGAAATTCCCTTGGCTTTAAGATTATTGATTATATGATTGAGTGCATCTGTAGTCGAGCGCACGCAGGTAAGATGAGCGAGTGCCGTCGTTCCCTGAGACTCAATGGCCTGAGCAATGTCTGCCGTGTAGCCCTGAGTCGAGCCGCCTGCGCCAAAAGTCACGCTGATAAAGTCTGGTTTGAGCTGGGTAAGTTCCACAGCCGTATTTTTTATAGATTCAAGTGCGTCCTGCTTTTTAGGCGGAAAAACCTCAAAAGAGAGCGTCACTTTCTTAGAATTCAAAATATCTACGATTTTCATAGGTTGATTATAGCGGATTGCAATATTTTATTCTATCCGCGCTAAAATTTCCCTTATTTTTGCCTCATCCAGCTTGATAAAAAGATTCTTCTCGTTGGTTGGCAAAACCGTTCCTTTGGGAGCATTTTTCGCCCGGCGGAGATGCTTGACCTGAGTGTAATACAAATCTGCCTTGCCGTTTTTGCGGGCTTTTGAAAAATATACGGCGAGATTTCCTGCCGCCAGTAAAATTTCCAGAGGAACGGTCTTTCCGGGGCGATTTTTGATGAAAACATAGCCGCCGTGATAATCCCGCACATGGAGCCACATGTCCGAGCCTTTTACCGTGTGGCGGAGCAAGTCATCGTTTTCGCTTGCATCCCGGCCTACGATAATCTGCCAGCCGTCAATCAAAAAGTCCAGACCTGGGTGGGCTTTCTTTTCCTGCTGCTTGGGCTTTTGGGTTTTTCGCAAGATTTGCTCAAGCTTGATTGGATTTTTTTCGGCGGTGATTTTTGCGTACTGGGCTTCGAGTTCGGCCACTGCCTTTTCCGCAGCCTCAATGTCGTAGTCCAGATTTTCAAGACCGCTGGTCTGTTTTTTGTAAGTCTCGTAGTAAGCGGCGGCATTTTCCTGGGCGGATTTTTTCGGATCAATCTTGATGCTCACCTTTCTGCCGCTTTCAAAATCTTCACATTCGAGGAAATTTGAGTTTCCGTCCAGGGCATAACCGTAGGCAAGAATCAAATCACCCTGATGCTTGTACTGAGCTGCATTTTTAAAGCTTTCCCGCTTTTCTTTGAGACGGTCAAGGGCTGCAATCTGGCGGCTTTTGTGGGACTGATACCATTTTTCTGCCTGCTCCAAAAGGCTTTCAAGGGAAGTCTGGGCCGCGTTCTCTGAATAAAATAAATCGACTTTTTGGTTGAAAGTGAGATTTGGATAATCAGGATGCTTTTCTGCGTAATCGGCGGCAAGTTCCTCAAAATCCCTCAGGGGAAATTTTTCGTTCAGGGCGGAAAGTTCACCTTCGCTCAGTGCTTTTTCTTCCGGCAGGGCAAGAATTTCTCCGGTTTTTTCACCTTTGGCCGGGCGGCGGTAAAATGAATCGAGGATGAGGCCTTCTTTGTCGCAGAGGAAAATGTTTCCCGCGTTTGACCACAAGCGGATGTAAAGGGAGAAAAATTCGTCTTCGTCATCGTTTTGCAGGGATTTTGCTTTTTTTGCGGCGTGTTCCTGAGCCTGGGGCATTACATAAATGGCACCGGCTTTTTCCAAATCGATTTTGATGATTCGTTCTTTGCCCAGCTGCTGGCAATTCAAAATACGCGCGCCTTTGATTTTTGACTTGAGCATTTCGTTGAATCTGAGGGGCTTTTCGTTCTTGGTGATTTTGCGCCTTGTCTCACAGATTCGGCAGGCTCCCGCTTCCAAAGAAATAAAAATCGTTTTTGGCTGGCCGGGCTTGTAAGTGTAGATTGCCAGAGAATTAAAATTTGGCTGTACGACTTCCTGAACAAAGGCTCCGTTTAAATCCAGTTCTGAGAGAATTAAATCAATTTCGTTGCAGTTAAGGCTCATATCTTTACTTTCTTCAATAATAATACTACATTTTTGGCATGAAGAAAATATTTTTCGCTTTTTTGATTTTTGCCAGCATCTTCTCTGCAAGTGCTATGAGTGATTTTTCTAACAAGAATTTTTGTTTTGGTATTTCCTTTCCCACAGTAAAAAATGATTACAAATTTGATTCTTACGACTCAATGCGCCTAAATGCCGTTGGCTTGAATCTTAATTATCGCAATATGAACGATTACATGAAAATTGGTATTTTCCTTAACACAGATATATATATGCCTTATTCAAAAGTAATTGTCTTGGACGAAAAACACCAAACAACAACAAATTATTCTGACTACAAATATTTTTTCGGAACGGATATTCTCGCAGGAATTTATACAGTCTTGTATCGTGATGAAACTTTTAACATTCCTGTTGGAGCCGGATTTCATCTTGATGGATTTATAAGTAAGCAAAAAAACAACGACGAAATTATAAAAGAATCTGTTTATACGGTTGGTGTGGGGGCGTGGTTCAATATTGAAGTGAATTTTTCGCGAAATATGGGAATTTATGCAGGTTCAAAAATTGGCTATGATTTTTATTATAAAATGAATTCAAAATCTTGGAGTTCAGTCATTCAGGACGGAAGTTGTAAGGGATTTACAATTATTCCCGCCCTCGGACTTTTGTGGCACCTTTAGTTTTCACCGGCTTTCTTTATTGAGCCTGGTACTATTGTTTGAGAATTAAGTGCGCCACAGTGGTTTCCCAAAGAAAGAGCCGCCTCAATATTCTTTGAGAGAAGATATTCGCGAATAAATCCTGCATCAAAAGAATCTCCGCAAGCTGTTGTGTTAAGTGGGGTGACTTTTTCGGTTGGGCAACGATAGCTTTTTCCGTTTTCTGCCGCAAGAGTATCTTTTGCTCCGCGAGTGACAACAATAATATTATGCAATTCTTCGCTTTTTTTGCTGATTGCCTGTTCAAGTTCATTTTCGCTTAAAGATGAGTTACCGAAAGTTTGATAAAATTCATCCTCATTGATTTTGATAATCTGTGGAGTGCAAACTTTAAGCGTATCAAGCAAATCCTCACCACGGAAATCAGCAAGAATCGGCTTGCCTGCTTTATGTGCGACTTCACAAATTCTCGCACAAATATTTTTTGACCATGTTACGGGGCGGCTTCCTGCAATTAAAAGTGCATCACAAACAGCCATATATTCACGGATAGACTCGATAAGATCGAGTTCAGCTTCTGCGCCTGCCAAATGATGCAAATCTTCTGCCGCATCACTGATGACTTCAGTTGTCGAGCCCGTTTTAGCATCGAGAAGTGTCCAACATTCGCGTGTGTTTCCTTCAACATAGATAGGATGGACATATAAATCATTGTCGCGTGAAGCAAGAACCATAAAATGCTCTGCGTTTGAGTTTCCTACCGGGCAAAGTGCTACTGAACTGCCTTCTTCAAGCTGATTAAGGACACGAGCCGCATTTAAAGCTTTTCCGCTGGCATCTTCGCGCCAAATTTGTGAACGATTTATTTGTCCTGTTGTAAACGAGTCAAATTTAATTGTACGCTGAATAGTTGAGCTCAAACAAACACAAAGAATTTTCATATTAAATAGTATGAATGATTTATTTCATTTTGACAAGCGAGCAAAAATGTATGATATAATAAAATATCTTATTTTAAGGAGCTAAGATGAAAGTAATTCTTTTTAACGGAAGCCGAAACGAAAAAGGCAGCACATACACGGCATTGAATCTCGTAGCTGAGGCACTTGGCAAAAACGGCGTAGAGACCGAAATTTTCTGGGTTGGAGGCCGGGCACTAACAGGCGAAATTGACGCACTTGTGGATGAAGCAATCGAAAAAATCCAGAATGCAGACGGTCTTGTTTTCGGCTCGCCGGTTTATTACGCTTCTCCCAGCGGTGAGCTTATCGCATTTTTAGACAGACTTTACTGGAAGGGCGAGAAATTCCTGCGCTTTAAGCCTGCAGCCGCACTTACTGTTGCCCGTCGTGCCGGAACAACGGCTTGTCTTGATGTCATCAACAAATACATCACTTATGCCCAGCAGCCCGTGATTACTTCCCGCTACTGGAACATGGTTCACGGCTCAAACGGCGCCGATGTGCTTCAGGACGAAGAAGGAATTCAAATCATGCGCACGATGGGCCGCAACATGGCTTGGATTTTAAAGAGCATTGAGGCTGGAAAGCAGGCCGGAGTAGCCCAGCCTGAAGCCGAAAAGAAAATCTTTACGAATTTTATCCGCTAGTTTTAGCCGATAATCTTGTATAAAATTTTGTAAAGTACCTGAGCGTCTTCGGGTGAAATATTCATGCACTTTCCCATCTCTTCGGGTACGGAAAGTGCTTTTTCTTTGAGGGCTTCTCCTTCCGCCGTGATTGTAATCGTTACTACCCGCTCGTCATTTTTGTCACGCACTCGTTTTACCAGCCCTTTTTCTTCCATTGATTTGAGAAGGGGCGAGAGAGTTCCAGTGTCCAAATAGAGATAATTGCTGATTTCACCGACTTTGAGGGATTTATGCTCCCACATTACCATCATTACGATGTACTGGGTGTAGGTAAGATTCAGATTTTTGAGAATCGGCGTGTATTTACGCATGATTTCCCGTGATGCCGCATAAAGCGGGAAGCAGAGCTGGTTTTTCAGTTTAAGTGAATCGTAATTTTTTTCCATAATTAAAATCCTGTATTTAGTCGCTTATATCAAAATCAAACTGAACTTGAACATCGTAGTCTGGGAAGGCTTCGCGCACATCAGAGACGACATGATCGTACATTACCTGCATATTTGGCGAATCGAAGGAAACTACGATGTCAAATCGCATGACTTTTGCCTCTTCATCCACGAAAAATCCGTGCATCTGAAGAATGTCCTTGTGCTCATGCACGATTTTTGACACTTGTGAGCGAATTTCCGCTGCCGAGTTCTGTTTTGTGTTCACGCTGTAAATTCCAACGGCTGCCATTGCAACATTATGCTTTTGGTAGACTGCCGCACTGATTTTTCGCGTTACGGTGTCAATTTTGTCTGCCGTCCATGTGTCGGGCACTTCGATGTGGATTGAGCCAATGTGCTTGTCAGGACCGTAATTGTTTAGAACGAGGTCAAAGGAGCCGCGGATTTCCGGGTCAACGGAGGCGACTGTTTTTTTGATGGCATGGGCAATTTGAGCGTCGATTCGCTCTCCCAAGATTTTGCTTAATGTTTCCCTCATGGTTTCAATGCCCGATTTGATAATTGCAAAAGAGATGATTACGCCAAGATATGCTTCAAGGGAAAGTCCGAAAATCAGGAAAATTGCCGCTGCCACCAAGGTTGATGCCGAAATTATTGAATCCATAAGGGCATCCTGACCGCTGGCCACGAGGGAATCGGAATTTACTTTTTTGCCGGTGCGCTTAACGAAAAGACCCAGTAAAATCTTTACGATAACGGCTGAACTTACGATAATCAGAGCCGCGCTGGTGTAGTCAGGCGTGCTGGGATTAATGATTTTTTTGACCGACTCAATGAGAGAAGTAATACCTGCATACAAAATGATGAGGGCAATCACCAGTGCCGAAAGGTATTCTGCCCGGCCGTGACCGAAGGGGTGCTGTTTGTCGGCGGGCTTTCCTGCCAGTTTAGTTCCGATAATCGTGACGACGGAAGAAAGCGCGTCGGTAAGGTTGTTCACCGCATCCAAAACGATGGCGATGGAGTTTGAGAGCAAGCCGACCAGCGCCTTGAATGAAGCCAGGGCAATATTGGCCACGATTCCAAGAATACTGGTGCGGACGATGATTTTTTCACGATTTTCAGTAAGCATATAATCTACTATACTGTTTTCTTCAAATTTCGGATATAGTCAACTGCGCTTAAGCCTGCAAGACCGCCCTCATAGACTGCCTTGCATACCTGTAGGAGTCCGCCGTTTGCGTTTCCGCATGAGAAGATTCCCGGCGCGTTCGTTGCCATTTTTTCGTTTGCGGCGATTGAGTCTCCGTTGAGCATGAGACCGAGCTTTTTCGCAAAATCAGCGGCTCCTGCGCTTCCCAGGGCGACAAATACGCCGTCTAATGCCAGGCTTTCTCCGTCAGCGAATGTTACGCCGCCGACTTTTGTGCCTTCTCCGTTTGGAATGATTTTCGTGACTTTTCTCGTGCCGATTTTGATTTTTCCGGCGATTGATGAATCAGCCGCGACTGCCGCCTTGACTTCGCTTTCATCTTTTCCGTCGGTGAGAATCGTTACGCTTTCTGCGATGTGTGCAAGATGCGTGGCTTCTTCGACTGCAAATTTTCCGTTTCCGATGACGGCTACATTTTTTTTGCGGTAGAAGAATCCGTCGCAAACCGCACAGTAAGAAACGCCCTTCCCTTCAAAATCAATGATGCCTTCGATAGTGGGGCGGAGTTTTTTGTTTCCTGTGGCGAGAATGATTGCAGGTGCGCTCAATTCCTTTTCGCCAGCTTTGACCGAATACTGGGTCTGGGGCGGGGGCGCGAGAAGCTCTATGTGAGTGACTTCGGCTTCGATTACCTCAATGCCCAGGTTTTTAGCCTGTTGAATTCCGTTGGCGTACAAATCTGGCCCCGTGATTCCTTCGGGGAAACCGTAGTAATTGTCGATTTTGTGGGCTTTTTCCAGCTGGCTTTCACCAGAATAAATGACAGCCACATTCAAATTCGCCCTTTTTGCATAAAGGCTCGCCGAGATTCCGGCCGGTCCCGCTCCGATTATGATGATGTCATAGTTCATGGTTTACACCTCTTTTCTGTCATAAATCTGTGGATATATCCTACAGCAATGATGCGATTTTGTCGTCGATTTTCTTTGGCTCAACTGTTGATTCAAATCGCTCAATCACATTTCCTTCGCGGTCAACGAGGAATTTCGTGAAATTCCACTTGATGTTGGCGTTGTTCTTGAAGTCCGGGTCGATTTTACCTACGACTGCGTTCATGAGCGCGCCTTTGACTCCGGTAAAGCCTGCAAATCCCTTCTGGCTCTTCAAGAATGTGTAGAGAGGAATTTCGTTCTCGCCGTTGACCTCGATTTTCTTGAAATTGTCAAAGCTGGTCTTGTACTTCATCTGGCAGAACTCGTGGATTTCTTCATCATCGCCCGGTGCCTGATGACCGAACTGGTCGCAGGGAAAGTCGAGGATTTCCAAGCCCTTGTCGTGGTATTTCTGATAAAGCTCTTCAAGTCCTTTGTACTGTGGGGTGAATCCGCAGCCAGTCGCCGTGTTGACGATGAGCAGGACTTTGCCCTTGAATGATTCCATTGAAACTTCGTTTCCCTTTCTGTCCAAAACCTTGTAATCGTAAATTGCCATAATTTTCTCCTTGCGGCTAACCGCTATTGAATCCAGTAATATTAAATTGTATACAACTTAACTGTATAAAATATATTGTATGCAACTTAATTTGTCAAGGGGAAATTCAATTTAAAATAAAAAATCCCTCGCATTTTGCGAGGGAAAGTTATTAGTTAGCGCTTGATTCTTCGTTAGCAGGAGCAGGAGTGTCAGCGTTTGAGCTGGCTGGCTCACCCCATTCATTTGCGGGAACTGAAGCTGTCAGAGTGAATACAAGAGTAATGATAAGTCCAACAATCGGAACAAGATTAATCAGAATCCACCAGCCAGAGTGACCTGCATCGTGCAAGCGGCGGATTGAAAGACCAATACCTGGCAGCAAAGTGCCGAGACTCCACAAAACCGATAGAAAACTCAAGCCTGTAGCTACAGTAATTGGATAGAGTGCGAGAGAAACCAAGATGTTGAAAAGGAAAACCCACCAATACTCGCTTCGTGTTGAGCGACCTCCGAAATTAACATAGTTCGTGAAGAAGAGTTTTACTGCTTCGCCGAAACCAACATACTTTGGACTCATATATGAATCCCTCCTTTAATATTTTTAGACTTTGAACAAGTCTATTTGACCGCCTATTTTGGAGATTGCGTTCTGAACCTGACCAGAAATATCAGCAAGAGCCGAGCCTGTTTCGTTGATTTTACGCGCTCCATTTGACATTTCATCCATACTGCCCTTCATTTCGAGAGTAGCTGACTGTAAATTCTGAACCTCTTCAAGAATCATTTTGTTTCCGTTTGACATTTCAACTGATGCCGCCCGGACTTCTTGAGTGCTGTCATTCATTGTTTTGAGGGCACTGGTAATCTGCTGTGAACCCTGATTCTGCTCTTCCATTGCGGCCTTAATCTGCATGACAAGCTGGTCGGTTTCTTGAATTTTCTGAGAAACAACGCCGAATGATCGGCTTGATTCATTTGAAGCCGAAACGACTTCTCCAATCTGCTCTTTGATTTTTGTAAGCTGCTCGCCGATTGTCTTTGACTGAGCCGATGAGGTCTCTGAAAGTTTACGGATTTCATCTGCAACGACTGCGAAGCCCTTTCCTGCTTCGCCAGCGTGAGCCGCCTCAATTGCCGCGTTCATAGCCAGCAAGTTTGTCTGTTCAGCGATGCTTGAAATGGCCGTGTTAGCGTCCTGAAGCATTTCGCTCTGAGTTTCAATCTGCTGAATTCGCTCGTTGACATCATTCTGCATTTTGAAGCCCATGTTTGCGTTTGATTCAAGTTCTTCAAATGAAGATGCCATTTTTTCGACTGAGTGATTTACCGAAGTGATATTTCCAATCATCTCTTCAACTGCCGCACTTGCCTGTGTTACGCCGGAAGACTGGTGCTCAATCATCTGGTTAAGAGAATCGATATTTGCGGAAATCTCGTCAACTGCGCCCGCCGTCTGCTGGACGCTCTGGTTTTGGGTGTTAATTTGGTGAGAAATGCTGTCGATGTTTGCGATAATCTGTGTGATTGCGCTTGCCGTGTCCTGAGTGCTTGCGCTCATGCTCTCGCCAGAAATTGCCAGTTCATCCTTAGATTTTTTTGTCTCACCGATAATCTGCTGCAATTTGTCGCAGAAAGCGTTGAAGTTGATGACCAAATCACCGATTTCATCGAGGACTCGCAATGTGACGCGTTTAGTCAAATCAGCCTCGCCTGTTGCCATTTCACGGAGCTGCTTGGTGACATTTTCGATTCGCCACATGAGCCAGTGAATGAAGCGGAAACTTACGAGCATGAGGATTATGGCAAGAACAATCGCAACTGGTACGACAAATTTGAGCGTGGTATATTTAATTGCTTCGATTTGGTCGAGGGATTTTGCAATGAAAAGCATACCCGTAACTGTTCCATCATCGTTTGAGAGTGGCGCATAAACTGAGTAATAGTCTTTTCCTTGAATTTTATTCTCGCCTGTGTATTTTTCACCTTTTCTTAAAACCAAATCGACAATAGTTTGATTTGCAAGTGTTGTTCCTACGACTCCAGGCAATGATGAGTCAATTCGCGTGATATCCTGAAAGATTGTACATTCTGTATCATAAGCGGTTTTCATGAGGCTGACAAAATCGCCATCTGTAAAATCGTAAGCAAAGAGTGTAGTTCCGACAGTTCGTCCGTCTTTTTTAAGTGGGTAGGCATAAACCTGACAGTAATTTGAATTATATGATTCGTAGCCATAGCCAGATATTCCTTTCATGGCTTGACTTACTGCATGGCATGAAGAAACATTTTGTCCTGAAGACGGTGCGTTATCTCCACCGCTTGCTAAAATTGTTCCGCTTGGGTCGGTGAAAGCCATATAAGCATAATCTAATTCTCCACCGTAATAGGAGATAATTTCTTTGAGTGTGGAAATATCATTGTCTGCAACTGCATTAATAACATCTTCACGGTCTGCCGTAGTGGCCGCATAGCCCTTAAGGGTTAGAAGCCAGTCAAGCATGACACGCATTGCACCTTCCGCAGAGTGCTCAAGCTGAGTTTCTGTAGCCTCAACTTGGTTTTTGTCGAAAACAGTAAGACTGACTGTTGCAACAAGCACACTACTTGCGACAATTACTGCACCAATCAATGCGATTAATTTTGTTTGGATTTGAATGTCTCGTGCTTTGGGATCAACAGGTTTGTTATTTTCAATTTTGCTAGCCATTAAATCACCTCAGTTGTAAATACAATTTTAATTTATTCTTAATTATCGGTGAAAACAATTCTTTTGTAAAGAAGAAAAAGAAATAAAAAAAGGGGGAAGACTCCCCCTCGCTTCAATACCTCTCACTTCGCAGGAGAAGTCTGAGCAAGCTCCGCCTTCTCCGCTCCGTTCGGGTATTTACGCTACCCTCTCTACGGGCTCAAACGCCGCCCGTAACTCCTGCTTAGTTCTTTGGGAATTTTGCCTTGAACTCAGCGAGCACCTTTTCTGGCGCCGGTTTTGCGTCTACATCAACGAGATTGCCCTTGTTTTTGTAGAAGTCGATGAGCGGAGCTGTTGACTCTCGGTAAACTTCAAGACGATGTTTGATTGATTCAGTTTTGTCATCATCGCGGGTGTAAAGCTCGCCGCCACATTTGTCACATTTTCCTGCAACTTTCGGCGGATTGAACTTTTTGTGGAACATCTGACCGCACTCTTTGCAGCAAACGCGTCCGCCCAATCGCTCAACGACAGCGTTGTCTTCGATGTCGAAATTAACGGCAGCGTCGATTTTTGCGAAGCCTTCGAGAGCCTCTGCCTGTGGAATTGTGCGCGGGAAGCCGTCGAGAATGTAACCTTTCTTTGTGTCGTCTTTTGAAAGTCGGTCTTTTACCAGGCCGATTGTTATTTCATCGCTGACCAAGCCGCCTGCATCGATGATAGCCTTGGCTTTTTTGCCCAGCTCCGTGCCGTTCTTGATGTTCTCGCGGAAAATGTCTCCGGTTGAGATGTGTGGAATTCCATAAGCCGCAGCGACTTCTTTTGCGAGAGTGCCTTTTCCGGCTCCCGGTGGTCCTAAGAAAATAAAGTTCATTTTTTGCTCCTGTGTTTTCATGCTGATTTTGGCTCAGCATCCGTAAAAACGATAACACATTTTAGCACAGAACAAATAATTAGAAAACAGCGAAATCTTTTATTTTGCGTTCCCAATTTTCAAAAACTCAATCTCCGTATTCCAGTTGAAGAGAGTTTTTTGTGCGGCGGTGACAAGAAGATTTTTGATTCGCTCCAAGTCTTCGTTGCCAACGGCGGCAGAAAGAACTTTTCCGTAAGAGGAATTTTCAGAATCGAACCACTTGCTGATTTCGGCCTCGGAGATGCGGCGTTTTTCCGTGACGACTTTTGAGGCGGATTTTACCTCGAAACCGTATTTTCTGAAGCTCTCGGCGATTGTGTCGGCATTCCAGTTAAAGAGAGGATTTTCCTTGTCGCCGAAGAATTCGTTTTCGGCAAGCTCCATTTTCTTCAATATATATTCGAATTTCTGGGGAAGCCCTTCGGTATTGCCCGAAAGAACTTGATTTCGCACAAGCTCGCTGATTCTCTGACCGTGGCAGGGAATTCTTTGTGAGATGATGACGGAAAAGTCGGGAGAGATTCCCGTGTCAAGCACGGGAATGACAGAAGTGTCATGTCCGGGGACGACAGAAGCGTCATGTTCGGGAATGACAAGAGTGCCAGGTTCGGAAACGACAGAAGTGCCATGTTCAGGGCTGGCAGGAGTGTCATGTTCGGAAACGACAGAAGCGTCATGTTCGGGCTTGACCCGGACATCCCTTTCAACAATCTCCTTCAGCGCGTAGGCCAGAACATCAGCAGAATCCTGACTGGTGAAAGGGTCGCGGAAGAAAATCCTGTCGAAGATAATGTCTTTCCTTGAAAAATCCTCAAGAATAGCCTTGAAATCTTTAGCCGAAAGATAGTTTTCTCGTGTCTCAGGGCGCACTGTAAGAAGGGGGCGGTCAAGGTCGTCCAAAGTGCGGCCGTACTGCTCCATGATTTCCTTGCCTTTCTGGCTTCGGCAGATCCCGCATGTGATTCCTTCGGGCGTTTTCCGGCTCACATCCCAGAGCAAAAGTCCGTCGTCGGCGTTCCAGACAAGGCTTCGTGTATGGCGGGTAAGCTGGGCAAGGTTTGTCATCGCATCCCGGATTGAAAGAAGGACTTCCGCCCGGTTTGAGTCCAGGCGGCTTCTCCAGGATTTATCGGCTTTGTCTAAGGCGTTTTCCTTGCGCTCGTCTTTGGGTGTAAAGGTGAGGTTTTCGGATTTGACCGTGTTGTTCTGATTGAAATTCTTGTTTATCCACCATTCCCCGATTGGATTTGAAAAATCGCTGGCAAAGTGGGGCAGGGGGTGCATTCCGCAAGAGGCTTCCGTTTCAGGCTTTTCTGGCTCAATGTTTTCCAGAATCGAAGAAATCTGCATTTCACGGCGGCTTAAAACTTCGTCTCGGATTTTTGCCTCGTAGCCCTGAGTTGTGGGCGTGTAAAAGACCCGGCCAACCAGTTCCGTGGGAAGATATTGCTGGGCGACCCAGTGATCCCTGTAAGCGTGAGGATAAAGATAGCCGTCTCCGTGGCCGAATCCTTCTGCATCCCGGCTAGAATCCCGCAAATGATTTGGAACTTCGGCATCCTCCTTTTCCACGGAAGCAAGGGCGTCAAAAAATGCCATGCTGGAATTGGATTTTGGAGCCGTCGCAAGGTAAAGGGCGGCGTGAGCCAGATGATAGCGGCCTTCGGGAAGACCCACTCGGTCAAAAGCGTCAGCACAGGCTGTCACAACTCCCAGAGCATAAGGGTCTGCCAAGCCAGTGTCCTCGCAGGCGGAAATGAGCATTCTTCGGAAAATAAAATGAGGGTCTTCACCGGCCCGAATCATGCGGGCAAGCCAGTACATGGCGGCGTCAGGGTCTCGCCCCCGCAAGGATTTTATGAATGCTGATATTATGTCGTAGTGATAGTCGCCGTCACGGTCATAAAGAACGACCTTTTTCTGAATCGACTCTTCCGCCGTTTCCTTGGAAATGTAAATCGTGCTTCCGTAGGCCGGTTCCGGGATTCGTCCGTCAGGATTCCATTTTTCAGGCGTGGTCTCAACAGCAAGCTCCAGGGCATTTAAAAGAGAGCGGGCATCTCCGTTTGCGGTGTCAACCAGATGTTCCAAGGCTCCCTTTTCAAATTCCACCTTCCAGTGGCCGTAGCCCCGCTCAACATCGCTGAGTGCCATTTTTGCGGCCTTGGTCAAATCTTCCTTTGTGAGGGCTTTGAGCTGAAAGACACGGCTTCGGCTGACCAAAGCCTTGTTCACTTCAAAAAAAGGATTTTCGGTGGTGGCTCCAATCAGAATAATCGTGCCGTTTTCCACCCAGGGCAAAAGCGCGTCCTGCTGAGCCTTGTTCCAGCGGTGAACTTCATCCACAAAAAGAATAGTTCTTCTATTATATAGCTTGAAAAAATCGTCTGCGTTTTTGATTGCGTTTCGGATGTCGGCGACACCCGTGAGAACTGCATTGAGCGTGATGAAATTTGATTTCGTGTGATTTGCGATTACGCGGGCCAGGGTCGTCTTTCCGGTTCCCGGCGGGCCGTAAAAAATAACGGAAGTGAGCTGGTCAGCCGCAATGGCACGGCGCAAAAGCCGTCCCTTTCCCACGATATGATCCTGCCCGATGTACTCATCCAAATTTCGCGGCCTCATTCTGGCTGCGAGAGGCTGTTTTTCATTTTTTGAATTGTCAAAAAGGTCTGCCATTACTCCCTGTTCCACTCTCCGGTTGAAGCGTAATATGACCACAAGCCTACATTGTTAAGGGATGCAGAAGAACTTGAGGTAATGCTTGATGCATAGATAGTTCCAGCAGTTTCATTTTTTTTGGGGTCGATGGCAAGGAGAGCCGGAATTTCATAGTAAGAAGAAAGAGCTGAGTCGGCATTTGTTGAGAAATCTGCCGTTCCGCTTGAAGGAACTGCCGCTAAAGTATTTGTATCTACATTAATGGGAGTATGAACGATACCGTCTGATGTGCCCGCGAGAAGGTAATTGTTAGTGATGGTGAGTGAAAGAATAGTATCGCAACCTAGGTTAACAGGCACCCAACTACTACCATCAGTTGAATAATAAACATAAGCGCCGTCTGAATAGTAGGCTGTTTCGCCTGAAGTTGAAGTTTTTGCAGATGTCATTGCATAGGCCGAACTGAAATAAACAGTTCCACCTACGCCTAAACTTGTGCAGGAATTTACAGCTAGCGGTGTTTTTGAGGGATCTGCGGTAGTTACTGGGCCTTTTCCAATTGGAAAATTTCCATCTGCATAGACATAGCTTGTGCTACTTGTATCGATAGTCGTAGAAGAACCTGACAATTTATAAACAGATAAGCCATATACAAAATAGGCTTCTCGTTTTGTTTGACCATTCGTACAGATAATGAATGCCCGTTTTGTGGAATAAGCCTCCGACCAGATTTGCGTCCATGAGCCTGAATCATAGCAATAAAGCGTTCTTTTTGTAACGGCGTTGTAGCCATCATCATCTTCTTCGATTGTAGCGGACATGGCATAAAGATTATCGGTGTCTGCTGCAATGGAATATACATAACCACTTGGGCTTGAAAAATCTGAAAATCCGACTCCTTTGTTGTCAACTACATCAGGTTCAACACTGCGGTAGCGGATCTTGCCGTTTGTGACAAAAACGCACTCTTCACCTCCATAGTTAAATCGGATAATGTTCTGGATATCACCGGCTATTTTCGCATCAGCAAGTTTTACTTCTTTGCGGATTTCATCAAAAATAACTCCATCACATGCAGAAAAGAGAAATCCAGTGATTAAAATAGAGATTGTGACAAACAGTATAGAAGTCTTTTTGTTATGTTTTTTCATTGGTGTTCCTATAAAAATTAGAAATGATATCGTGCTGAAAGGGCAAGAGAGCCGAATAATCCATAGTCATTATATTTTGAATCATCGTACCACTGTGGCAAGTACATGTAATCGCCCTCGATTCCGAATGACCAGCTTGGCGTTGCTCGGAAGAATACGCCACCCTGTGCTTTAAGTACAAGACCAGGAAAATAAGTGCGACTCAAATAGTTTTCCATAGCGGCTCCAACTCCAACTGTGATTGGGAATTCAAGCCGCCAAAAAGTCGGCTGAATTGTAGTATTGATTACGAATGGAATGTATGTGAAAATATTTTCGCCGATTGTCGGGTGATATCCGAAGTAGATATCGACACCAAGAGCCCACCAACTTGTAATAAAACGATGGTAGCCGAGCATACCAGCACCACCGATTTGAAGTTTTGCGTCGCGGTAAAAAGGAAATGAACCGCCAAAGTTAAGCGGACAAGTCACCATAAGACCGACTTTAATATATTGATCGCCAGCTTCGTTCATTTGAATGCTTGTTTTGCTTTCAATGGTTTCTGGACTTTCTTCTTCTGGCTGTTCTTGGTCAATGTCATCGTTTGTGTTGATTTCAGCATCATCGTCTGCAAAAGCAAAAGATGAAATCATAAAAAGCGCACAAAAAAGCGCGAGAAAGCGTTTCATAAATCCTCGTTATGTTTAAATATTTAAATAATAGATAGTAATTTTACTGAAAATAGAGTATATTTTCAATTCTAAGATACATATAAAAGAAAACAATCAAGAAGAGGTTACAAAATGAGTGCACAGATTATCGACGGAAAGCAGATTGCATTGGATGTTAGGGCAGGAGTCGCAGAAAAGGTCGCGGCCCTCAAAGCAAAGGGAATCACGCCCTGCCTGGCGGTTGTTCTCGTGGGCGAAAATCCGGCCAGCGTAAGCTATGTCACGGGAAAGAGAAAGGCTCTTGCCGAGGCAGGAATGGCTGACAAAAGCGTTGAGCTTCCCGAAAACACCAGCGAAGAAGATTTGCTCGCTTTAATCGACAAACTCAACAAAGACGATTCTGTTCACGGAATCTTGGTTCAGCTTCCTCTTCCAAAACACATAAACGAAGACAAAGTGATTATGGCAATCTCTCCCGAAAAGGATGTTGACGGCTTCCACCCGGTCAATGTGGGAAATCTCGTAATCGGCAAAAAAGCCTTCCTTCCATGCACTCCCCACGGAATCATCGTTCTTCTTGAGCGCATGGGAATCGAAACGAGCGGGAAGCACGCCGTGGTCATCGGCCGAAGCAACATCGTAGGAAAGCCGGTCTCACTCCTTCTCGCCCGAAAAGAAACAAACTGCACCGTAACAATCTGCCACACAGGAACCAAAAACATGGCAGAAATCACCCGCCAGGCAGACATCTTGATTGCAGCCTCAGGCCATCCCCATACAGTCACAGCCGACATGGTTAAAGACGGAGCTGTCATCATCGATGTGGGCGTAAACCGAATCCCAGACAGCACAAAAAAGAGCGGCTTCCGCCTAATCGGTGACTGCGACTTTGAAGACCTGAAAGAGAAAGCCAGCTACATCACCCCAGTTCCAGGCGGAGTCGGCCCCATGACAATCGCAATGCTCATGTACAACACGCTTGAAGCTGCGGAAAACAGGGCAAAATGAAAGTTGAAAACGGAAAGTTGAAAACTGATGATTGATATTCAAAATACACAAGATACACGCGAAGTTCCTCTGCAAAAAGTCGGTGTTAAAAATGTGCGCTATCCGATTCAGGTTTTGGACAAGAATCATAAGGTTCAGTCAACAACGGGCACGGTCAATCTTTTCGTTAATCTGCCCCACAATTTCAAGGGCACCCACATGAGCCGCTTCATCGAAGTTTTTCACAAGCACCACAACGACATTTCCATGAACAATTTCCTTGAGATGCTGGAAGAAATCCGCTCAAAACTGGACGCTGAGCGGGCTTTCGGGCGAATCACTTTCCCATATTTCATCGAAAAATCCGCCCCGGTCACAAAATCCGCCGGCCTTATGGAATACACCTGCTCTTATGAAGGCGAAGTATCAATTCATAATGAGGGGGAAAGCCTTCCCCCTGGGCTTCAAGCTTCGCTTTCACCCACACCCCCATCTGCGGGCTCAAACGCCGCCCGCAACGCCCGCTTTTTCATCTCAATCAAAGTGCCGGTTGCCACTCTTTGTCCTTGTTCTAAGGCTATTTCTGAGTATGGCGCGCACAATCAGCGGGGTTTTGTTAAGGTCAAGGTGCTTTACAGCAAGTTTTTCTGGATTGAGGATGTAATCGAAATGATTGAAAATTGCGCCTCAACACCCCTTTATTCAGTTCTCAAACGAAAGGACGAAAAATTCGTCACGGAGCACGCCTACGATAATCCCCGCTTCGTGGAAGACGTGGTGCGGGAAGTCTACCTTGGCTTAAAGAAAATGGATTTCAAATGGTTCACGGTCGAAGCCGAAACGGAAGAGAGCATACATTTTCATAATGCGTATGCATGTGCTGAATATGGGGAGTAAATTCCGCGAGAATTGCGAAGCGCAAGGGATTGTAGTGGTGCGCGGAGCGCATTACGAAGTAACGGAGCGATAGCGGAGCCACGAAAAGCCCGGCGGCGAAGCCGATGCGCCCAATTTCTAACTCCTAACTTCTAATTGCTAATTTTTACTAACTCCGGGTGATACTCAAAGTGCATGTTGTCGAAGATAATCCAGTAGCCGCCCCAGATAAAGCCTTCTTCTTCAAAAATGCGGATAACTTCATCGCCGGGAGTCCAGCGTTTTTCTAGCGGAATCAGCATCCATTTGTCACCGAGGCGGTCTTTTTCCCAGCCCCAGTAGATTGCCTTGCCGTTCAGGCGTTTTGGGAGCAGGTCAATGGCGATTCCGTAAGAGTGAAAAGATTTCCGGGTTGTGCCGGAAATTTCCCGCCAATAGTAGGCATCCGCGCTTTTCAGAGTGTCGATAAATTCTTTTACTTTTGGATTTGTTTTTTGGTCGAGGATTTTTTTCTCTACATTTTTGAGATGGTCGTAAATTCGCTCATGGATTTTTGTGCTTTTTCCTAAAAAGGTCGTTTTTATGATATGGTCTTCGATAATTACGCGCGGCTTAGCCGAATAAAGCCAGTCGAAGAAGAACATGGGGGTTCCGCTTGCATTCTGTCGGTTTTCAGAAGAGCCGAAATGGGTAATTCTCTCAATTTCCTCTTTTGTGTAAGTGCTTGGGTCTCGGAGCTTGTTTTCGTACTGGTAGCGGAGAACCCAGTATTTTTCTTTGTTTGGCAGTTCTTCCTTGGGAAGGAGCCGACCGTCAGCCCAATAAAAGACTGCTGATTTTTTTTCTTTTGGTTTTGACGTGCGTTCGAAGTACAAGTCTGCCGTCATTTCGATTTTCCAGTCGCCGACTTCCATGTCGTAGAATGAGGAATATTCGATGTCGGGGTAGAAATGCATGAATTCTTTAATTTCGGGCGGACAAAAAGCGCGGGAAGAAAATTGTTTCTGCATGGATTCTATGCTCAGCGATGTCTTTGTTTTTTCCTGCGCCGGAAGAATCAGCGGGAGAAGAATGAGAAGAGTTAGAATTGTTAGAAAAAATCGTCTTGTTTTCATGCGCTAAAAAGTATAGCACAAAATTCTTATTTTTTTGAAAAATTTAGATAGGGAAGCATGATACTGAAAATGATGAGCAGGATTCCGAGAACGCTCAAGATTCCGAACTGCTCGTGAAGGACGATGACTCCCAGAATCGTTGCAATGGCTGGATTTATGGAGCAGAAAAGACCTGAGCGCTCAATTGAGACCTTTGACTGGGCCACTGGCTGTAAGGTGTAGCCGAATCCTGTGCAGACAATCACCAGCATCAAAAGCATGGCCCAGTGGGAGCCGTTTTGCGGAAAGGTAAAAGTTCCCCGGATGAAAGAGATGGTCAGGGCAAAAATCCCGATGAAGCCGAGCTGAATGATTCCGATGCAAAGGGCGCTTTCAGCTGATTTTGATTTCTGGGTGAATTTTCCGGTGACGATGATGGCAATGGCATACAGAAGGGCGGCGCACAGGGCAAGGAGAATACTGGCAGACACCTTTCCGACTTTTGAAGTGAGCAAAACGACGCCAAACATGGCAACCAGCGCGCAGAGAATTGACTTTGCGGAGGGTATTTTCCATGTTATGAAGGCGTTTAAAAGCGGAACGAGGATTATGGCGCAGTTCTCAAGCAGGGAAACCATTGAAGAATAAGTGTTCCTGAGGGCGGTCAATTCGCAGATCATAAGGAGAAAATAAAGCGAGCCTATGACAAAGCCCGAAAAAAGCACCTGACGGTCAATGTGAATGAGATGACGGGCGAACAGTAGTGCGAGAATCAAAAAGGCCAGCAAAAAGCGAATCCCCAGAAGCGCGAAAGCGTCCATGCTTTCAAGGAGTATTTTGCTGAAAATAAAGGAAGTCGCCCTGGCAGCAATCACCGATGCCAGCAGGATTTCATAACGGTGAGAGGTATTCATGATGGATTAACCGAACACCTTCTTCACTTTTGCCTTGAACTGATTTCCACGGTCGAATTCGTTCTTGAACATGCCGAAGCTGGTGGCTCCCGGCGAAAAGACAACGATTTGTGGCTTACGAGCGTCATTCTGAGTTTGTTTCTGAGACTCTTTTTCGCTGCTTTCGGAGCTTTCCAAGTCGCTTTTGAGGGCTGAAAGCATTTCTTCTATTGAATTGAATGGACCTTTGTAAGCGATGCCCTCTTCTTTGAAGTCGCCAATCATTTTGTTGGTGGCGCTTCCCGCCAGCAGATACACTGATTTCGGAACGATATTTCTGCCGTTGTCGCAAATTCCTTCAGCGATTGGGCTTAAATCCAAGCCTTTGTCCGTGCCGCCAGTAAGAAAATAGACTGGCTTTCCGAAAGCTTGCGTGGCTTCGGCGGCGGCTTCGGGAACTGTGGCGGCTGAGTCGTTGTAAAATCTGTAAGTCGTCTTTCCGATTTTGCACTCGTGGAAGAATTCTAGGCGGTGCTCGATTCCGTTCCAGCGGCCGAGAACTTCGATAATCCGTTCAGGTGAAACTCCCATAATCCGCAAGACCAAGGCCGCGTTCAAAACATTGGCTCTCATGTGCTTTCCGGGAACGATGAGGTCTTTGAGGATAGTTTCGGTCGTTTTTTCGTAATCTTGGGGCAGGGTATCAAGGATTTTTGTGGAAAGGCGGGCAAATCCCGTGCCTTTTTTGTCCTGCCAGACCCCTAAAGTGCCTTCGGGAAGACTTTTTTTGCTGTAGCGGAGGATTGTGGCCTTACATTCTTTTGCGAAAATGTCGCCCCAGTTGTCGATTAAAGTTCCGCCGTCTGCCGCCGGGTCTGAGTCGAAGTCAAAAATTGCGAAATCTTTTTTGCTCTGGTCTGCGTAAATCAGTTTTTTATCGTTTACATAGGCCAGCATCGAGTGATAGAAATTCTGGTGGTCAGGGATGATTTTCGTGATTATTGAGACTTTTGGCTTTAAAAGCTTGCGTCCGCGAAGGTCAGCCAATTGCCAGCTTGAAAGCTCCAGAACCACAGGTGTGGTTTCGTCCGTTTGCTCCAAAAAAGTGAGCGGCGAGACCGTGATGTTTCCGCCCAAAAAAGCGCTGAATCCCGATTGCTTAAGACCGTAATAAATCGCGCTTACGGTTGAGGACTTGCCTTTTGAGCCAGTGACGGCAATAATCGGAGCCTTGCTGAATGCCAAAAAGAGCGAAATATCTGTTTCGATTGCCTTTGCGGCTGCGAGATATTTGTTTCCGTCGTATTTGACACCTGGATTTTTGATTACGCAGTCGGCATTCTCAAAATCTTCGATGCGGTGCTCGCCCAGACGGTAAGTGAGTCGGCTGGTGTCCAGAGATTTGTCCTTGTTGAGGGAATCCACCGTGGTCTTTAAGTCAGCCTCGCTTTTCATGTCGGTGGCAAGAACGAATGCGCCGTGATTCAGGAAAAAGCGTACGGAAGCCTCACCGCCGCCGTTAAGCCCCAAGCCCATGACGACGATTTTTTTGTCTTTGATGTCGCTGAGGGATTTAAAGTAACAGCCTTCCGGATAAAAATGTGGAACTGGCGGAAGCGGTTCGTGTGCGTCTGACATAGGATTCTCCTCTATATAAAAGAATTGTACACTTTTTTTGGATATTTTAAATAAATTTTAGAGAAAAACAAAAAAAATTTAAGCTAAAATAATAAAAATACATTTGTATAGTACCCCCCCCTATTTTTGTGTTATAATATTGTACATAGTTTCAAATTACTTTCAGGAGGAACTATGAAATTGACAAAATTTTTAGCAATTGCAATTCTCTCAGTTTTTGCGGCATCGTTCATCAGCTGTGGCTCAACTGCAAAAACAACGGTTAACAAGGTTGACGGTTCATTGAATCAGGAAGCAAATGCTCAGGACTATCAGGGGCTTAAACGCACTGTTGCAATCGCTCGTTTCTCAAATGAAACAGAATATGCGAAGGGTGCATTCTACGACAAAGAAAACGATCCTGTCGGTAAACAGGCTGTTGATATTCTTTCGGCAAAACTTGCCGCTCGTGGTAAGTTCATTCTTCTTGAGCGAGCTGACGCTGACAAAATTCAGGCGGAAGTCGAAAAGAACGGCGGAAGCACCCAGAAAGTTCCGGCTGATTATCTTATCATTGGCTCAATTACTGAATTCGGACGAAAAACAACGGGTGAAGTCGGATTTGTTTCCCGAAGCAAAACCCAGACTGTTGAAGCTGGCGTAAGCCTTCGCTTGGTGGATGTGCGCACGGGTCAGGTTATTTATTCAGAAGAAGGTCATGGCGAAGCTGAAACGAACTCTTCTACCACATTTGGCATGGGTGGTGTTCAGGGATATGACGCTACTTTGAGCGACAAGGCAATTTCGGCCGCTATCGAAAAACTTGTTGATAACATCGAGCAGACTTGTATGGATCGTCCTTGGAAATCTTACTTCCTTTCTTACGACAAAGACGGAATCATTATCGCTGGTGGAGCAAAACAGGGCGTTAAAGTCGGTTCAGTGCTTCCTGTTTATGAGCGGGGAAAGCAGGTTAAAAATCCCCAGACAGGCATGATGATTGAGCTTCCAGGAAAGCAGGTTGCAAAACTTACAGTTCTGATGGTGGGTGGTTCAACCGTTACGGATGAATATGCCATCGTCGATTTAACGGAAGGCTCTGTTGATTCGGCAAAACTTTCAAACTATGTCATTCAGGATAAATAAGTGATTTGAGGCTTTAGCCTTAAAATAAAAGGAGGTGTTACTGATGAAAAAATCATTGGTAAACGCAATTAAACTGACAGGTATTGCGGCATTTGCATTTCTTGCTTTGTCTTGCGGATCCACAAAACTGTACAGTTGGTATGATTATCAGGAAGATTACTATCATTACCTGAAAAACGCTGATAACGAGTCTTTGGAAGATCTCACGAAGACTTATCAGAAAATCGTCGAAAAGCAAAAGGAGTCTCGCGGAGTAGTTCCGCCTGGAATCTATGCTGATTATGGCTGGTTGCTTTTGCAGTCTGGAAAAACCGATGAAGGTAAGGCAATGCTTGCTAAAGAGGTTGAGCTTTATCCTGAATCAGAAGTATTTGTCGGCAGTATCTTGAAGAGGTTTGGAAAATGAAAAAGTCAATGATTATAACTTTGGCAGTCGCTCTTTCTGCCTTCTTGCTTGCTTCTTGTGGCACAGCGAAAAATGTTGCTTTCCCTAAGATGTATGAGGAAGATCCTGTCGTTATGCTGGTTATGCCGCCGATTAATAACAGCTCGGCTGCTGACGCAAAGGATTATTTCTATACGACAATGAGTGTGCCGATTTGCGAATCTGGATATTATGTCCTTCCGCCTGCCGCTACAATGGCAACTTTGCAGCGCGAAAGTGCCTATGATTCAGAGCTCTTCATAGACGGCGACTTGAAGAAATTCGGTCAGCTTTTCGGTGCGGATGTGGCAATCTTTACGATTATCAAATCATGGGATAAATCTCTCGTTGGTTCGTCTGTAACGATTGAAATCGAGTATATTTTCAAGTCAACAAAAACAAACGAGATTTTGTTCCAGCGCGATGCAAAAATCAAATGCGACACATCTTCAAATGCACGAGTTAGTGGATTTGGATTGGTTGGAGCTCTCGTAAATCTTACTGCTGATGCCATTAAAACTGCGACAACAGACTATGTATCTGTTGCGGTAATGTGTAACAACAGAGCTCTTTCTGATGTTCCATACGGAAAATATCATCCAAAGCATGGTGCCGATGGTGCAGAAGGCGCAATGGGCGTAAAAGTTAATATTTCTGCCGCTAAATAAGTGCTAGGAATATAATAAAAAAAAGCCGGTTGAGTTTTGAAGTGTGAAGTGCACTTCATCATTCAGCCGGCTTTTTTCGTTTATCTTGATGTCTGCAAGTTTCGGGTTTTCTTGAATCGTGCAATCGCCTCGTCAATCAAAAGATTTGTGAGGCTGGTAAAATCAAGCCCGAAAGCGGCGCACATTTTGGGGAACATGCTGATTTGGGTGAAGCCCGGCATGGTGTTGATTTCGTTGAGGTAGAGCTTGTCCGTGTCCTTGTCGATGAAAAAGTCAACGCGGCTAAGACCGGCCAAATCCAGGGCGGCAAAGGCTTTTTTTGCCAGAACTCGCACTTCTTCCAATCTTTCTTTCGGTAAATTTGCCGGAATCAGTAAATCCGCTCCGTCCGGGTCGTTGTATTTTGCGTCGTAGTCGTAAAAATCATGCTTTGGAGCGATTTCGCCGGGGCCGTAAGCCGTGAGTTTTTCTGCCGGGCAGGAATCATCGTCAATCGTGGGGTTCCCTGTAACGGAACACTCGATTTCCCTTGCATTCACGGCTTTTTCGATCAAGATTTTATCGTCCCAGTTGAAGGCTTCCATAATCGCGCCGTTCAAGTGCTGCAAGTCTCTTGCCAAAGATGCTCCGTCTGAGCTTCCGGCGGCGCAGGGCTTTACGAAAAGAGGGAAGCCAAGTTCATTCTGAGCCTGCTCCAAAAGCTGGTCGTATCGCTTCCAGTCGGCAAGGTCGCTTCGGCGCACGCAAAGGCCTGGGACTACGGGAATTCCAGCGTGTTCCAGAACGACTTTTGTCTTTTCTTTGTCCATTGTTTCTGCGCTTCCGAGAGTTGTGCAGCCAACATAAGGAATATCCACAAGTTCAAAAAGACCTTGAATTGTGCCATCTTCGCCAAAAGGTCCGTGTAATACAGGGAAAACTACATCTGTTGCAAGGATTTTTTCGCCAATGCGGAAAGTTTTTTTGCTTCCGCCACCGGGAATCACGCTCACTTCTTGCGTTTCATCTTCAATGATTTTAAAAGATGCCTTTGAATCGGCCTTGATTCGCTCAAATTCGCTTTCTGGCTGCAAGAACCAGCGGCCATTTTTTGTGATTGCTATGAGCTGAACCTTATTCTTTGAGTCGATATTTCGTGCGACAGCGGCTGCCGAAACCAAAGAAATTTCGTGCTCGCCTGATTTTCCGCCGTAGATTACTGTAACTGTCATAATATTTCTCCCAATGCTTTTTCTGCCTCAGCGATTTCGTCGTAAGGCATTACTCTATCTTTGTAAATAATGCTGTTTTCGTGGGCTTTTCCCAAAAGAAGAACGATGTCGTCCTTTCCAGCCATTTTGAAGGCCTGTCGGATTGCGGTAGGTCTGTCCGGCGTGATGAAAAGGTCTTTTCCCATGACTTTTCCGGCTTTTTCCGCGCCTACGGCAATGTCTTTGAGAAGCTCAACGCTGTCTTCGCCGCGGGGGTCTTCGTCGGTCAAAATCACGATGTCACAGAAGCGGGCGGCAATTTCTCCCTGCAAGGGGCGTTTTTTTGTGTCCCGCTCGCCTCCGCTTCCGAAGAGGGAAATCATCTTGCCTGAGCAACGACGGCGCAGCGGCGGGAAGATTGTCTCAAAACTTGATGGCGTGTGGGCGTAGTCTACGATAAGCTCGAAAGGCTGTCCCTTGTCGATTACGGTCATGCGGCCTTTGACCGGGACAAGCTGCTCCACCATGGAGGCGACTTTTTCGATGTCGGTGCCAGTGAGTCGGCTTACGGCTTCAATTGCCGCCATGAGATTGTAAGTGTTGAAGGCTCCCGGAAGACTTGATTTTACATGGAAGACTTTGGGAGGAAGCGGTTTTGAGTCCTTTCCGATTACATGAGGCTCGGTCATGTCGAAGGTGAGACCGAAGCGGGCCGAAGCGATGTTGCGGCCCAGCAAAACCGGGATTGAGTCAGGAATTTTGGGCAGTGGGGCGGCTTCTGCTCCCTCGGCGGCAGATTTTCCGGCCTTGCCCTCGGTGGTAAAGCCCAAGACCGGCTGTTTTGTGGCCTTGATGAAATATTCTGCGCTTGGATCTTCAAGATTTACGATTCCGAATGAAGGAACGGTGACTTTTTTTCCGAGAATTGTCTTTTCGTGATTGTGCTCGTCCAGCTTGCGGAAAAGATTAGCCTTATCGTCCCGGTACTGTTCGAAAGTTCCGTGGAATTCAAGATGCTCCAGAGTGACATTCATGAAAATGCCGCAGTCAAAAAGAAGATTTCCGGTGCGGTTGAGTTTTGGAGAAAGACCGTGGCTTGAAGTCTCGACCACGGCATATTCACAGCCGTTTTCGACCATCTCATAAAGCTGCCGCTGGATAATCGTTGCCTCTGGCGTGGTCTGATGCTGGGGATTTGCGATCGCCTCATCACCCAGAGAATATTGCACGGTGGAAATAAAGCCCGCCTTGTGACCGGTAAGGCGCAAAAGCTGCCAGACAAAAGAGACTGTGGAAGATTTGCCCTCAGTGCCGGTCACGCCGATAATTCCCAGTTTTGAAGAAGGATTGTCATAAAATGAAGACGCAACGGGAGCCATAACCTTGCGGGCGTCCTCAACACGGATGAAAACTGGAGCGTGGGGAATAGGGAGCGACCCGCTTGCGGGGCAAAACTCACGAGGTGAGTTTTGAGCGAGTCTCGGTGAAGGCTGTGCCTGAACCGCTTTCCCCTGCGAATTGCTAACTGCTAAGTGCTCACTGCTAACTGATAATTCACTTTCAAAAACAATCGCTGCCGCTCCGTTTTCGATTGCCTTGGGGATAAAAACATTGCCCGTGGTGTGGGTGCCAGGAAGGGCAAAAAAAAGCGAGCCTGGCTTTACGTCACGGCTGTCAAAAACCAGTGAAGAAATTTCTGGATTCGGAGTGTCCTTCTGGCTTAGCGGAGTTTTGCCGTCAGAAGCAACGATGGTGTACTTAATAGAAGAAAGTGCGTCGAAAAGATTTTTCGTCATATTCCCACCCAAACGAAAAGATTCTTTTATTTTATTACTTTGTCGCAGTGCTTGCAAGGATGTAAATATATCCAAAATCAGCGAAAATCTGTATAATTCTTTTGAAAAATCACGGAAAAAGGAATTTTGGGGTCAAAAATGGACAACGAAGAAATCAAACAGAAGCTTTTGCAAATCGAAAATACTGACTTGGAATTTACGGTCACAATGACTGGAAAGGAAAGCACGAGGGTCAACGGTCTTTACAAGCCGGAGACTCACGAAATCCTTCTCCACAACAAGAATTTCAAGAGCGACATGCAGCTTATCTATACGGCGATTCACGAGTACACCCATCATCTTTTGACCGAGGAATTTTTGGCTGAAACCGGTGGAAAGCTCCCCATGAAAGGTACTCGCGTTCACAATCAGGCATTCTGGGCACGCTTCCACGCTCTTCTTCAAAAGGCCGAGGAATTGGGAATCTACAAAATCGATATCGAAGATTCCCCGGAGCTTAAGGAACTCACCGAAAAAATCCGCAAAGAATATATGGAAGTAAACGGCAAACTCATGCAGGAATTCGGAAAATTGCTGGCCGAGGCTCACAAACTCTGCGAAAAAGCCAACATCCGCTACGAAGATTATCTTGACCGCGTTCTCTGCCTGCCGCGAAACACCGCAAAAGACATCACAAAACTGGGGGCCGTGGAAGTCAATCCTGCTCTTGGATTCGACAACATGAAAAAGGTGGCCATGCTCAAAAAGCCCGAAGACAGGGCGGCGGCTACTCAGTCGATTCTCGGCGGAAAATCCCCGGACACGGTTACGGAACTCATGAAAAAGGCCAAGAGCGGCGACCCACGCGAAAAACTCGAAAAAGAAAAGAATCGTCTCACAAAGACGATTGAAGCCCTGCAGCAGAGGTTGCAATATGTCGAAGAAAGTTTGGAACAGCTGTAAGATTCTGCTTTTGCTGGCAAGCACGGCACTTTCTGCGCAGACAACTCAAAAAAGCACCGGGAACACTTCTCCGTCGATTTCAATGCCTGAAATGCCTTCTGTTTCCATGCCCAGCGTGGGAAGCGGATTTTACACTCCGGGGCGAAGTGATTTCTATAATCCAAATTTGAATCGAAACAGAAATTCCCAAAGCGCGCAAAGCCAAAGCCAAACTTCCGGGGCGGATAGTCAGAATCAATCTTCGTCTACGGCTTCTTCTTCACAGGAAAAGGCTTTGTCTCAGGCGCAAAAGGCAAGCGCAATCGCACAAAACGCTTCATCTGCCCTCAACGGACTCACCGCCGACGATATTTCTTCAATGAACAATCTGGGAATTTTCTCTCAGATTTCGGGCTTATTGGGGCGGGGAAATTCAAATCTCCAGAATCAGTTGCTTTCGGCACAGAAAACCGTCACGGCAAACACGGTGGATTCTACGACTCTCAAGCAAATTCTCTCCGAACTCACCGAGCTTAAAAATCAGATGAATAATTCTGGCGAAAAGTCGGAGAATGCCAGCCTGAGCGACAAAAGTGCGGGCCAAAATACATTTTCAAACATCACGAAAAAAGAGCCGAAAATCCTGCGTTTTATCGTAAACGGTTACGACATCCTCTCAACCTGCAAAAAAATCTATTTTTCAGAGCTTGAAACTGACGGAACTTTTTTGCTTACTGGTGACCGAAAATATTTGTCAGAAAACAAGGCGCGGAACGAAACCTTCTATTTTTACTTCCATGCGCAAGGCACGGACAAGGGAATCACAAAATACGCCGTAACGCCCGCCGTGAGTCAGGATTACGAAAATCAGTATTCATATCTTTATCAACTCACCCAGAAAAACTCGCTTATCGCCGACCGCACTGGAAATCTCGTGACTCTCCGTGTAAATGAGGGGGGCTGGAACATGGATTTACTGATTTCTTTGGATAAATAAGAGGATTTTATGAACATTCTTCACGAAGGACTTGTAGAGCTTGGTTTTGATAAGGGCGAATTTTCTGGAATTACAATCCTGCCTCTTTCGGAGCTGGAGCCAAAAATGGAATCTTACATCGCCTCTCTTCAGGAATACAATGCAAAATTCGATTTGATTAACACCGACGACCATGACGAAATCGCCGTGCGTCATATTCTTGACAGTCTTTCGGCCTTGCCAAAGATTTGCGAGATTTTAGCCAGCCGTTTTGAAATCAATGCTGGCGTGGCGGCGGAATCTCTTTCCCTTGCTGACATCGGTAGCGGGGCGGGCTTACCGGGAATTCCTCTGGCGGCAGCCCTTCCTCAATTTTCTTTCACTTTGATTGAGCGCATGACAAAACGCTGCGGATTTTTAAATCACTGCGCCCAACTTCTGGGTCTAAAAAATGTCACCGTGGAGGAAGACCAGGCTGAGCGTCTGGAGCAAAAACGATTCGATTTATGCGTTTTCCGTGCTTTCCGCCCATTGGAAAAAAAGATGACCAAAGTTCTTCTGCGGATTTTAAAAGACAAGGGTTGTCTCTGCGCTTACAAGGCAAAAAAGGTGAATATAATAGAAGAAATGGAAAATATTCCGCAAAAACCGAAATATGAAATTTTCCCGCTCATCGTGCCTTTCCTTACAGAAAATTCCGGCGTGGAAGAAGAGCGGGAGCGGAATCTGGTGGTGATTGAGCGCTAAATCACTTCCCAGTGTCCGGTCTTGTTGGAGCCAACCCGCGTGATTTTTCCCTCGGCGACAAGTTTTTGAAGGGCGCGGGTGATTGTGGCACGGGAGACATCCAGAATCTTTGCGAATTCTTCTTTTGTGCGGCGGGGATTTTCCTTAATCTGGCGTAAAAGCAAAATTTCAGGCTTTTCTTCGCTTTTGGGAATGGTGAGCGCGCTGCTCTTGTATTTTTCTTCCAGAAGATTCTGTGCCTCAGCGATTCTTTCGCCCAGTTTCCGCACCAGGGCGATTTTTTTGTCTTCTGAAAGGCGGCGGAGCGGGGCGAGAAATTTTTTGTACCAGTCTTGAATGTCGTCCAAAGCCGAAAAGTCAACAAGGCCGTAAAGTTTTTCCATAGGAAGAGAATTGAATTGCGCAAGCTGCTTTTCCTCAAAGGGCTTTGAATCAATCCAGGGGGAAGCCATTTCGTTAATTTCAAAATCAACCTTATTGAGGAACATTGACTTTCCTGAGTCGTAGACCGGGGCGACACCCAGCCACTGGAGCGTTTCGGCATGTCGCAGAAAGCCAAGGTTGTTTGAGTGCCTGTCTTCGTTTGCGATTATAAAATCCAGAAGAATGATTTTTAGAATGTTGATTTCTGCATCGGGAATTTTAAGAAAGTCGCAGCGTTCGACAAGCTTTTCAAAATCGTATTTTCCGTCATTGAGGGGAAGCCCCTGATAGACTGATTCCATGGGAACAAGCTCTGTATTTTCGTCTACCATGTCTGGACAAATGCAAAAATACTGCTCGTCACGGATTTCAAGCTCATAGGGGACATAATTGATTTTGAGACGGCGGCAGATTTCGCTTGCAAGCACTTCGTTGAGGGCTTCCTGCTGTTCGGTGCCTGTTCCTGCCTTTTCGAGAAAATTCTTTCCGTTTTTGCGAACCCAGCGTTTGGGAAGCTCGCCGTTAGTGGTGTTGTCTGGAGAAAGAGAATTTGAATGTTTGTTGAGGGCTTTAGATGCGCTCATTAAGCGCAGCCCGATTGCATCGTCATAGTCGTTGGTGAAAAAATTGATGTCTTCCCACCAGATTCTGCCCATGTCACTCATATTGCAAATCCAGTACTGGTCGGAAAGACTTAAATAGTAGCTTTTTCTTGCAAGTTCTTCGTTTGATTTGAGCTCAAGTTCGGAAAGCATGGTGCGGAAATCCCGGCGGGTGTAAGGAATCATGCGGTTGTTGAAGAATTCCTCTAGCTTCTGGCAAAGACCGTATTCGTTTTCTTCGGATGCGATTCCATTTGTAAAAAGATGGGGCGGAAGATGGCGCAGATTGAAAATCTTTTTTATGGCAACGATGTATTCATCCTTGTCCTGTTCAAAGAGAAGAATGGGAATGTTTTTCTTGTATAAAATGAAGAGTTTGTTCTCCAGAGCCATGACTAATTTTATCGGCTCATTTTTGCGAATGTCAAGGGAAAAATGTAAATTATCGGCTCAAATTTTAAATTTATCGGCTCATTTTGGCCTTAGCTGTCAAGCCAGCCACGGAGCAGATTGGCCACATCTTCTGGGCTTTTTGGGATTTCTTTTTTGAGATTTTCAAGATTGTCGTCAACCATGATAAATCCGCCGTTTTGCGGAGCGACTTCACGGTAAATGCCACGCAACTCGCCGAATTTTTTTACTTCTTCTAGGACGGCTGTTTCTCGCTGGACATGGAGCAGGTTGCGGGGATTGTAGCTTCCCAGCGTCATGATGTTTTTGCTGATTTTGTTCATTTGGGCAGGAGAAAGTTTTAGAATCGAAAGAATTTTCTCGCTGGTTTCGCTTCCCAGTTCCGTAAGAAGAATCGCGATTTTTTCGTATCCTGTCATTTTTTTATCCCCCGTTTTCAGAATTCTATGATATAATAACTTCCGTTAAAAATCTATAAATGGAGGCAAATCATGAAAAAATATATTACAATCAGCCGAGAGTATGGGTCAGGCGGTCGCTTGATTGGCAAAATGGTCGCCGAACAGCTGGGCTATGCCTTCTACGACAAAGAAATCATCGACATGGCGGCAAAGGAAAGCGGTCTTTCTGCCGATTTCATCAAAAAAACCGAGCAGAATCTTTCTTCTGGCTGGCTTTACAATCTTCTTTTGGGAACCAGCTATGCCGGAACCAGTGCGGGCGGCGTGGGGCAGCCTGTTGGTCAGGCAAATCTTCCCCTTGCAGACCAGATTTTCAATGCCGAGCGAAAAATCATCTTGGGTCTCACGGAAAAGCCCTGCGTAATTGTCGGTCGCTGCGCGGACTATATTCTCTCAACTTCTGACCAAATCGACAACAATGACTTGCTCAATGTCTTCATCTACGCTGACATCGACGCAAAAGTCAAACGAATCGAGGAAATCTACAAGGAAACCGAGTCTTGCGCCAAAAAAACGATTATCCAAATCGACAAACGCCGTGCAAATCACTATAACACTTTCACCGAAAACATCTGGGGCGACCGAAAAAACTACGACATGATGATTAACAGCACCAGCGCCGGAATCGAAGCCACCGCAAAGTGGATTGTGGAGCTGGCAAGAAATTAATTATGGAAATTACGCTTACAACTAAAGATTCATTGGCAGATTTTTTTTCTCAAATCTCTCCTTCAAGCGAGCTTGTTCATATTTTGCTTGAGGATGGCGAGCATAAGGGGCTGGAGCACCAGCGGATTTTTTACAATCTGCCAAACCCGCTGGTGATTGAGAGTGCTTCCGGGGATTCTTCCCGCTGCGCTCTCCGTGGCGAAAATTGCGAGGCTTTCCACAAAGATACTGAAAACAGGGCCGTTCTTACTTTTGGCGAAAAATGCACTTCCGTAACGCTTAAAAATTTTACTATTGAAAACACTCATGTCAAAACTTGTGACGACGCTTCTCTTGGTAATCAGGCGGAAGCGATTTGCTTTCACTGTCAGACGGGAAAGCTTTTTTGCGAGGGAATGCGCTTTTTAAGCCGCCAGGACACGATTCATGTGAAGGGAATTTCTCACTTCAAGAATTGCTATGTCACTGGCGATGTGGATTTTATCTGGGGCTACTGCAATTATTCTGTCTTTGAAAAGTGCACCCTTCACACCCGCGACGACAACCGGGGAAGAGACCGACCAGCCTATGTTCTCCAGAGCCGGGCATGGAATTCAAAGCCGGGATTCGTCTTTATCGACTGCGACTTCACTGCCGATGACCGGGGCAAAAAGGCCAGAATTTACATCGGTCGCTCACAAGGAACTGGAAAGCCAGACAGCCTTGACCGCTGGGATTCAATCGCTCTCATCAACTGTCGCATTTCTGACTTGTACGACCTTGCCCTTTGGACTGACGAAGATGGCACGCGAGCCGTTTATCCCGAAAAAGGAAGTGCCCTATGGGGCTGGCGGGAGTACGGAACGAAAATCCTCCACGCTGACGGCACTCTCTCCGATTACGACACTGCCTTACAGGAAAAGCACGGCTACACCATGACGGAGGAAGAAGTCCAAAAGCTGCTTTCAATAGTGCGCCTTTAATCGCAAAAATGCAAAATCATATCAAAATCTTGCCTTTTCACGCGAGAAATACTGTATATAATAGTAAAATCCAAAAAAGTGAATATGAGGATATACTATGACTGAATTAAATATTTCTGACTTTGGTGGCAAGAACGACGGTGTTTTTGACAATACAAATTCATTTAAAGCGGCTTTTGAAGAGCTTGCGAAAAACGGCGGTGGAAAGCTTGTAGTGGATGCGGGTACCTGGCTGACGGGTCCCATCGACTTGGTTGAAAATTCAACATTGGAGCTTAAAGAAGGCGCGGAACTTTCTTTCATCACAGACCCGACCGCGTATCCTCCTGCTTTCACTCGCTGGGAAGGCGTTGAGTGTTACGCAATGCACGCCCTTATCCGAGCCTCAGACTGCAAAAATGTCACCCTTACTGGCAAAGGCACAATCAACGGAAACGGAAATTCTTGGTGGAAGCTTGTAAAGGCAAAAAAAGCTTCTGGTCAGAAAAAGCCTATGGAATCTTATGAGCTTGCCCTCGCAAAAATGAATCCTGGTTACGAAAATCAGGCTGGTGGCGGCGGCGGCCGAGAAACTCAGTTCCTCAGACCTTCTCTCATCGAATTCATCAACTGCCAGAAAGTTGTTCTTGAAGGCGTATCAATCAAGAATTCTCCTTTCTGGACGATTCATCCCCTTTATGTGGACGACCTTACTTTACAGAACCTCAAAGTCGAAAATCCTTATTCTGCACCAAACACAGACGGAATCGATGTTGATTCATGTACGAATGTAAAAATCCTCAACTGCTATGTTGCTGTAGGCGATGACGGAATCTGTCTCAAATCTGGCTCTGGCCCCGACGGAATCCGCGTCAACAAACCGACCGTAAATGTCACAATCAAAGACTGCACTGTCCGCTTTGCTCACGGCGGTATCGTTCTCGGTTCAGAAACAGCTGCAGGAATCCAGCATGTTCACGCCGAAAACTGTGACTTGAGCGGCACTGACCGGGGAATCCGAATCAAGAGCCGTCGCGGTCGTGGCGGAGATTTGTTCGACATCGAGCTTAAAGACCTTGTCATGGACGACACTCTCTGCCCGATCGCAATGAACATGTATTACAAGTGCGGCATCACTGACACAAAATCACCGCTTTTCTCTTTGGATAAGCAGCCTGTCACCAGTGAAACGCCCCGTATCCACGATGTAAAAATCATCGGCTGTACGGGCAAAAACTGCAAGGCAAGCGCAGGCTTCATCGTCGGTTTGCCGGAAATGCCAATCGACAATCTTGAAATCCGTGACTGTCACTTCACCACGGACGAGTCTTCTGACCGTTCGCCAATGGAAAGCGACATGTTCTACGGCTTGCCGGAAGTTACCGTAAAATCTTTCCGAGTCCGAAATGCACCTGGCGCAAAATTCGAGAATGTTCGAATCGACGGACCAAAAGAAACATTTATTTACGAATAAATAAATAAACTTAAAATCGTGTGAAATTCTGCCGATAATATAAGCACTCGTGTAATGCGGGTGCTTTTTTATTAGGGGGAATCATGAAAAAGTCTTTCAAGTTTTTGCTTTCTTTTCTTCTTTTGAATATTCTCGTTTTCGGGGCATTTGCGGATGGATATCATGTCTGTGTTGCTTCGTATAAAAATTTGAAGAATGCAGAGACAATGGTAACGCGACTTGAGAATCAAAGTGTCGCAGCTTTTGTATATAGAACCAAGGTTAATAGTGAAGATTATTACCGCGTTCTTCTTTCAAAAGAATTCAAAAAAATCGAAGATGCCCGAAAATATCGCGATGAAGTTCAAAAATATTCGTTCGTAAAAGAATTGGGATTAAAAGGATTTTGGGTTTGCCGTGCAGAAAAACAAGCCGCAGCTCCAAAAGTTAAAACTGTTACGCCTGCTCCAAAGCCGGCACCTAAGGTAGCTCCTGTTCCTGTTCCAGCGCCGAAAGCAGAGCCAGTTCCTGTCAAAAAGGCAGAAGCGAAAACGGCTCCTCAAGCACCTGTGCGGGAAGTCGAGCCGATTCCTGAGGAACCAGAAGTAAAAAGCGTGGAAGAAATTCCTGCAAAAGCTCCTGTCGAAAAGGCTGAAGTTGAGCCACTTATTGTAAAAGAGGAGAAAGAGGAAAAAAATCCTCCAAAAACAGAAGAAGTCGTAAATCCAAAAGTCGGGGAAGAAAATGTCCTTGAAAAAAACACCAAAGAGAGTGAAATCCTTTCTGAGCAGAGACCTTATTCTGTTGCAGTTCGAAGCTACAAGTATAAGGACTTTGCAGAGAATGATAAAAATCGTCTGACAGAACTCGGCTTTAACTCATATCTCGTTAACACATTCGACAACAAAACATTCTTCTCGTTTAATTTACATGCTGGGGCTTTTGCTACTCGTGAGGAAGCCGAAGCTCTTCAAAATCAGCTTGCCGATAAAGGAGTTTTTGACACTGAAATATCTGACTACAATACAATTTGGACTCGAATCGAGAAATATGATACGGTTATTGCGACGGAAAAGATTACATTTGATGACGGATTGTATGAATACCCGAAAAATATTTCGCCTGCCGTTGATTTGATTCTTAAGAATTTCCCTGTGAACAAAGATTTCCAGATTGACGGTTTCCTTGTGCTTGATCATGACAAATATATGGAATGTCTGGAAAAGCCGAATAATTTTGATTCTGTTCATGGTTATGTTGGTTCTGATGAATCTTTAATGCATGCTGCGGCTCTTGCTAATTATTATGATGTTCTTATGGGTCAGGGTGTAAGCGTATTCCTTGCAACGGCTGACGACTATACTTTCGGAACTGTAAACTCTGAACCGATAAAAAAGATTGATTTGAAGTCAGAGCACGGAGTTTTTGCATGTTCAATTTATGATGAAGCTGGAGAACTGGTCCTTCACGGTGTAAATGACAGTGAAAAACTCTTCCTCACAATCAAGACAAAGGATTTCTCTCAGGAAAAATTTGAAGTTTTCCTTAATGATTTATTTAAAGGCGAATCATTGCTTGCTTATCCTCAGTTGAGGAAAACTCTCTTCGTGCTTCCTGATGCAAATGAGATTGTTTCTCGTGACTTTGTAGGATTTAATTTCACAAAGATTGGTGATAGTTATGCAATATCACGAAATAATGCAGATTGGGCGGTTCCGATTGTCGGACATTATCTTTCTCGCGCAGTTTTGCTTGAGAAAAATGCGCTTGTGAATGTCGGATTCTATGATTTGGATTATGATTTCAATGCGAAAAGCGTGCATAAAACTTTCACAGAGTCAAAAAATGGTTCAGAAGTTACCGAATCTAACCATCCGATTTCAATTCAGGGAGCTGATGGCTGGTATCTCGTAAATGAAAATCAAAGAGAAATTTCTTTCTCAACGAAATCTTATGTTATTTCAATTGATTCAAATTCTGAAACTTCACTTGATAAAGATGATTTGATTGGAATTGCTACAGATCTTAAGATTTGGAATTAAGCTAGGCATCATTAGAATATGAGAAACATTTTTCTTTCACGAATTTTTTACATCTGCTTTTCTTTTCTAATGATTTTTCCTGCCTTTTCTGAAGGCGGGAAGCCTTTTGCCCTTTCTCCCCTATGCGATGGAATTTTATTGGGAACGGGCCTTGCTTTTTCTGGCGGTGATTTGATTTTGGACAATGGAATGAAATTGAATCGCCAGAAGTATAAGGGCGAATTTTATTGCAAGGATGATGTGAATTCTTTTGATAGGATTTTCATGCATTCCTATTCAAAATCCCGTGACAAAGCCGCAGACATTTTGCTTGTGGCGACTATGGCGACTCCGGCGGTTCTTTTAGCCAATGAAAAAGACGAATGGCTTACTTGCGGCGTGATGTATGCGGAAACTCTTTTGATTGCAAACGGAATCAAGGAACTGACAAAACTTGCCGTAAACCGCACAAGGCCTTACATGTATTACGATTCCGAAACTTTTCCTGAAAAAGATGTTGATGTTGGGGATTGGGCGAATTCATTTCCTTCCGGACACACGACAATGGCTTTTGCAGGGGCGACTTTTGCAAGCTACACTTTCTGTAAATATTTCCCTGAATCCAAGTGGCGTATTCCTGTGGTGGCGGGAAGTTATGCCCTTGCGGCGACAACGGCGGCTTTGCGTCTTTCCAGCGGAAATCACTTTATGACGGATGTTTTGGCTGGCGCGGTGCTTGGATCTGGCGTAGGATTTTTAGTTCCCTGGCTTCACACATTCAATGCCAGGCACGATGATTTTAATGTGGGCTTGCTTGCCAACGGATTTTCTGTCGCAGTAAAATTTTAGCTTAAAGTCTTGATGATAATCTCTGCCACGGCGGTTTTCTTTGAGCCGGTGTCCATTGCTTCTTTTTCGATGTGGCGGTGGGCTTCCTGCTCGGTCATATTTTTGCTCTGCATCAAAAGCATTTTTGCCCGGTTTACCAGTCGGATTTCTTCCATTTTTTGCTTGAGCTGGATTGCCTTGCTTGAAAGAACCTGCACTTTGTATTGGACGGCGATTGCCACTTTAATCATGTTGTAAAAATAGAACTGGTCGAAGGGGGAAGTGAGGGTGAGGATTCCGTAGCCCTCAACCTTAAAGCTGATTTGGTCAAAATGTTCGGCGGGAGCGAGAAGCAGAATCGTGCTCAGGGAGTCAGAAATATCAATCGCAAAGTCCGTGCCTTCGCCCTCGGCAAAATCCGCAATCACGATATTAAAATTTCTTTCGTCACATTTTCGGCGGGCTTCGTTGAAGTCAGCGCAGACGGTCAGCTCAAATTGTGGCGGAAGCAGCATTACGCTTACCAGTGAGGAAATTTTCGTATCTTTTGTCACCAATAGGACTGAATGGCTGTCACTTGTCATTTTATTTCAGTCTTACCCCAAAATTCCTTTGACAAATTCGCTTTTTTGGGCGAGTTCTTTTGCTTCTTCGATTGTGTCTGGAATCGTCTTGTAAGCCACTTTTTTTGCCACGGTTGAATCAAAAAGATTTTCGCTGGCGGGTGTAGGCGGTTTCATGTTGTTTTTGATTCCGTCAATTGCCGCGTGAATTAGCAGAGTGAAGGCGACATAGGGATTGCAGCTTGGGTCTGGGGAGCGGATTTCCAGGCGCATTTTGTCCTTGCTTGCGGGAACCCGGATAAGGGCAGAGCGGTTTTCCTTGCCCCAGCAGATGAATCGGGGTGCCTTGGCCTCGCCGAGCCGGTTGTAAGAATTTTCTGTCGGATTCAGAAAATAGGTGATTTCCTCAATGTGGCTGAGAATTCCGGCAAGAATCTGCTCATTTTTGCTTGTATCGCTGCATGAGATGTTGATGTGCATTCCGCTTCCGGGCTTGTCGAGCAGGGGTTTTGGAGAAAAATCTGCGAAGAGGCCGCTTTCTGCTGCCTTTGTACGGACAATCCATTTGAAAGTGGAGGCATTGTCGGCGGCGGTGAGCGGGTCTGAATAGCGGAAATCAACTTCATTCTGGCCGGGGCCTTCTTCGTGGTGGCTTGATTCCGGCGTGATTCCCATTTGTTCCAGGGTGAAGCAGATGTTTCGGCGGATGTTTTCCCCCTTGTCTTCCGGGGCTATGTCCATGTAGCCGGCCTTGTCAAAAGGAATTTTCGTCGTCTCGCCGTTTTCATCGAGCTTAAAAAGATAGAATTCAAATTCTGTGCCGATTTGAAGGTCAACGCCGCATTCCGCTTTGATTTTTTGAGCCGCGCTGGTAAGAAGATGGCGGCAGTCCTTTTCGTAGGGCGAGCCGTCTGAGCGGCGGATGTCACAGAACATGCGGATTACCTTTCCTGAGCTTGGCCGCCATGGCAATACGGAGAGTGTGGAAGCGTCGGGAAAGAGAAACAAATCTGCCTTGTTGGCTTCTTCAAAGTCAGGGATTGCCGAAGCGTCAAAAGCGACTCCGTTTTCAAATGCGCGGGGAAGCTCACTTGCCATAATCGTGGCGTTTTTTTGCTTTCCCGAAAGGTCGAAGTATGCAAGGCGCACGAATTTAACATCTTCTTCTTTTACATAATCCAAAACTTCTTCTTGTGTGTACAACATGTTTTTCTCCATTAAAAAAGGCCGTAGACTTTGCGCTGAAAGATAACTTGAGCGAAAAACCTACGACCTCTTTGCCGTTGAAAATAATATAGTTGATTTCGATAGATTTTGCAACAGATTTTACAAGCGAGGCAGGGCTTTTAGAATTATTGAAAGACTTGTTGAAAGAGTGTAATTTAATAGTAATAAAATTAAAGGGGTCTTCTATGGACAAATTTTTTAAACTTCAGGAGCGAGGAACGACTGTCAGCCGGGAGGTAATCGGCGGCATCACCACATTCCTTGCTATGTCTTACATTTTGGCGGTCAATCCGGGAATTCTCTCTGCGGCCGGCTTGGAATGGGGTTCTATATTCACGGCAACGGCTGTCTCTGCTGCGATTGCAACCCTTGTCATGGCATTTTGTGCTAATCTTCCTGTTGCCCTTGCACCAGGCTTGGGCTTGAACGCCTTCTTTACATATACGGTCGTTCTTGGCATGGGCTGTACGCCGGCATTTGCTCTTACAGCCGTATTGCTTGAGGGTGTGCTTTTCATCCTTCTTTCTCTTTTTGGAATCCGCGAGGCAATCATCAAATCAATCCCTCTCAATCTTCGTAAGGCTGTCGCTGTCGGTATCGGTTTGTTTATTACGCTGATTGGTCTTGCAAATGCGGGAATCGTTGCGAATGACACTGGAACTTTGATTGGTTTCGTCAACCTTGATTTGAAGCACGCATCCGCAATTGTCGCTCTTCTCGGTCTCGTAATCACAATCATTCTTTACACGCTCAAGGTTCCGGGTGCAATATTGATTGGTATCATTATTACTACAATCATCGGCCTTCCTTTCGGTGTAACGGCTGTTCCAAAAGATTTTTCTCCAATCTCAACTCCGGCCGCCCCTCACTTGTTCATGTTTGAGTGGGGAAGTGTCTTAACCGTAAAATTCTTTGTCGTATTCTTCACATTCCTTTTTACGGATCTGTTCGATACAATCGGTACATTGCTAGGCGTGGCAGAGCAGGCTAATCTTAAGGATAAAGACGGAAACGTGGTGAATGCAAAAGGCGCGCTCATGTCTGACGCAATTGGAACCGTTGTAGGCGCTTGTTTGGGAACTTCAACCGTCACGAGTTTTGTTGAAAGCTCTTCTGGTGTCGCCGCTGGCGCGCGCACAGGTTTGGCTTCAGTTGTAACGGCTTTGCTCTTCCTGGTCGCACTTTTCCTCAGTCCTCTTTTTGCCTTGGTTCCTGCCGCCGCAACCGCTCCAGCCTTGATTTTCGTAGGATTCTTGATGATGCGCTCTGTAATGGGAATCGATTTCGCTGATATTTCAGAGGGAATTCCGGCTTTCATTACGATTATGGTCATGCCATTCTCTTACTCAATTTCAAAGGGTATCACTTTTGGAATCATCAGCTATGTTTTGTGCAAAGTTGTGGCTCGCAAAACAAAGCAGATTCCGCTTGTCACATGGATTTTGGCAATCGTATTCCTGTTCGATATTATTTTTGAGGCAGTCAAATAGGATAGCCTGACCTGTCAATTTTCTTTATGCCGCTTTCAGGCGGCACATTTTATAGGTTCATATAAATTTTATTCACTGAGTCGGAATATTCTCCCTGCGCCTTGTAAATCACGAGCGTGGGGAGAATTTTTATTTCTTGACGGGCATTTTTCCTGCTTTCAATCAGCACCATCGTGGGAGCCGAATCCGAAAATGGCTGGACGAGACGCAATGTTTTGGGTTCGAGCCTGTATTTTGAAAGCATGTTAAAAATTTCAGAAAGACGGTCCGGCCGGTGGATCATAAAAAAACTTCCGTTTGATTTTAAAAGATAGCTTGCCGCCGAAACAACATCTTCGAGACTGCATAGTATTTCATGTCGGGCAATGTTTTTTGCTTCATTTTGATTTTTTCTTGCGGAATTTGCCTTCGCGTAAAATCAGCGAGCAGAACCGCATCGATTCCAAAACAGAAAGATGATTTGTCCTGCAGGATTGTAAGGTTAGTTTTTGGAAATGTTGCGGCGGAAAGTTCATTCGGATTCATCGGCCATACATTATGAATTATAGCGGATTTTTATGCAAATCATTATAAAATTGGATTCAAGACATTACCGCTGTGTTTAAAATAAAAAAACTCCTCACTAATTGAGAAGTTTTAGTTTTAGCTGGGGTAGGACTCGGCTTCCAGTCACAAACCTCATGTTTGTTCCTTCCAGCCGCCTTCGTTCGCTTCCGGCTGCATCCATGCAGCCTTTTTCTCCCTTTGGTCGGCGCTCACTTCGGTTCGAGTCCTTGCCGTCTTTTCAGAAGATTTGATTTAAAACAAAAAATCTCCTGCTCTTACAGGAGATTTTCTTTTTAGCTGGGGTAGGACTCGAACCTACGGCCTCCGGGTTATGAGCCCGACGAGCTGCCAACTGCTCTACCCAGCGTCGCAATGTTCGTGTATTTTATAACTGTTTTTCGCTTTTGTCAATAGCTGAGAGGTAAAAAATTCTACATTCTACGGCGGCGAAGAGAATTGCCACGATTGCTAGCCAATGATAAATCGAACTGAAACTTGCGAAGAAGTTGTAGATTCCGTGGAGCAAAACTGCGTACACGAAGGGCATGATATTCTTTTTTTGGTGGCGGAAATTCCAAATGTACAGGCCGCTCAAGCCAGCGCAGAAAGTATGGATTGCCTGTGCCGAGAAAACGCGGTTCAGTAATAGTTGGATAACGATTTCTTTTCCGCCTTGGCCCTGAATTTCCTGAAATTTTTTGATGACATAAATCACTGACTCAAAACCGCCTACAGTGAGACCGTACAAAATCACGCAGCAAAAATATGTGCTTAAAATTTGCTTTTTTTGGGGAATCAGGCACATAAAGAGCATTTTCATGGACTCTTCGATAAGACCGTTGAGCAAAATCGCCGTAATCATAACGGCTGCAAAAGTAGTCGCGGTAAAAATCGGCAGGCTGAGTACATAAAACTGAATCATCGAGGTGGGGATGACGGTTACGAGGGCCAGCAGACAAGCCCAGACGCAAAATTGTATCTTCAGATTTTTATTTAGGATAAGGGCAAGCGCAAAGAAAAGAGCAGTTGGAATAAAACAAATCCCTAAAAGTGCGTACAAATTCATGGCAAAGATTCTATCATTTTTTCTTGCGAAAAACTATAATAATTTCATGAGTTCGATTATTCTTTTGGGGATTAAACATTGCGGAAAATCTACGCAGGGGAAGATGCTTGCAAAACACTCTGATTGCCCATTTTTTGATACCGACGATGAAATTGAGCTTTTGACAGGAAAGTCTCCGAGACAAATTTACACCGAACAAGGGAAAGAAGCCTTTTTAAAAGCCGAAAAAGAAGCCTGTGAAAAATTGGCAGAAAAGCTTGGCGCAGAACAGAAAGCGGTAATTGCCACTGGTGGCGGAATTTGCAATAATCCGGCAGCCCTTGAAGCCCTGCACAAAATCGGAAAGTTCGTTTTTTTGAACGCAGACGAAAAAACTGCCGCCAATCGCATTGTCTGGGAAATCAAATACGATTCTGACGGCACGATGAAAAATCTGCCTGCCTATATCGCCAATAAAAATCCCAAGAATGTGCAGGAAGTCCGGGCAATATTCCACGATTTTTACGAAGAGAGGCAGAAAATCTACAAAGATTTGTGCGATGTTGAAGTCAAGCTAGAGCACAGCGCGTCAAAATCTGAGAATATGAAAAAAATTCTGACTGCGCTAGTAAAATTCTGCATTATGAATTATGCATTATGAATTATTTACGCTTCCATTTTTGCCAGTTTGTGTTCCAATTCCACGATTCGTGAGTGAATGTAGTGGTCAACGGCGAATTTTTCCAGCATTCCCAGCGGTTCGTTTTTATCGTTTACCACGCAAATTGCCTCTGTGTCGTAGTCGCTGAAAAGTTGGTAGGCTTCGGGGAGTGAGAGCTCTGGCGTGCAGGTGATTTTCGGCTTTTCCATGATGTCCATTGCCAGCAAAAATTCGCCCATGTCGCCGATTTGCATGGTCTCTTTAAGGTGGTCGATGGAAATCTGCCCGATGAGCTTGCCTTTGTTTTCGCCCTCGCTTCCCCGCACTTCATAGTTCATGTTTTCGTGGTGGGTGAAATTGCTGATGATTTTTCCAACCATGTCCGTGTCGTTGACTATTGTGTAGGACTCTGGCCGGCAGATTATGTTTCCCTTGATTGAGATGTCGCTGACTTTTGCGTTTTTCATCAAATCTTCAGCGGTGACATTGAGCCCAACTTCGCCAGCCTTGCTCACTCCGTATTTTACGCAGATAGGACCGAGAATCTGAACGATGAATGTGGTCGCCGTGATTATGAGCATTATTTGCGGGCCGATTGAGTCCGGGAAGTCGTTTCCGGCGGCGATAGAAAGTCCGATGGCAACACCAGCCTGACTCAAAAGACAGTATGGAAGATATTTTCGTACGCTTTCCGGCGCGCCAGTGATTCTTGCTCCCAGACGGCTTCCGATGGTCTTTCCGATTGTGCGGCCGCCCACATACAAAAGGGCGATGACGGCGATAAAGGGCGTTACAATCCAGATGTTGAGTTTTGCGCCCACCGTGACGAAGAAAAGCACATAAATCGGCGGCGTGAATTTTTCCACCAGCTTGAACATGGCGTTGGTTTTGGGGTGAGCGAAATTCGTCATGAAAAATCCGATGAACATGGCGGAAAGAATATTGTCCAAGCCCAAGGCATCGCACAAGCCCGTACATAAAAAGAGGGTTCCCAAAGAAAATCCCAGAACGCGGCCGTCATTGTTCATGATATTTTTGATAATCTGATTCAAGATAAAGCCGAAAGCAAGACCCAGGGCGACTGAGCCGAAAATATCGTAGGCGATGGCTCCCAGCTGGCTGATAAAGGAAACCGTGTGACCGCCCAAGAGAGGGGCTGAAATCGTGGCGGCGATGGCGTACAAAATAAGGGCCACGGCGTCATCCATGGCGACAATTCCCAAAATCGTGGTGGTAAGAGGGCCTTTCGTGCGGTATTCTTTTAAGACATCTGTGGTGGCGGCAGGAGCGGTGGCGGAACAAATCGCGCCCAGCAAAAGCCCGAAAGAAAGAGACTGTGCAATTGACTTTGTAAAAAGATAGGTGACGCTTCCTGTTAAAATTCCCACGACGAAAAATGGCGTGATTGACTCGCCGATTAAGATTCCAACGAACTGTTTTCCGTATTTTTTAATCACATCGATTTTAAGCTCCGCACCGACCAAAAAGCCGATGAGACTGAGCGAGGCCGTAGAAATGGGGTTGAGGGCTGCCACGGTGTTTTTTCCGAGGACGGCAAAACCCGAAACTCCGATGATAATTCCGATTACGATATAGCCTACGACCTGGGGAATCTTTAATTTCTGAAAAATGCGGCCTCCGAAAGAACCGAAAAACATCATGATTCCGACCAAAAGCATAAGCTGGGAGCCGTTCAGCGAGAGAAAATGAAAGGCTGACGGCAAAAGAGTAGACAAAGGGTTTTCCATAAAAAAAGTATACCGTCTTGCATAAAAAATGAGAATGGGGGTTTTAAGGGGGGGGCGGTCACTATGACAAAGTTATTAGACTTCCTCTTTCTAATTTTAAATTTCTGTCGTACAATAAAAGCACTATGAAAAAATTAATTTGCCTTTTATGCGCCACAATGTTTTTTACATGCGCTCTTTTTGCCGCTTCATTCAAAACGAATGCAACGGTCTATGTTTCCGTAAAATCAACTAGTCTCAAAAGCAGCACGGGATTTTTCGCCAAAAAAACCGCCACGGTCACTTACGGAGATGCCCTTATCGTGCTTGAAAGCAATTCCAAAAAATCACGGGTCAGACTTTCATCAAATGCTTCGGTTACGGGCTGGATTCCAAATGGAAGCCTCACCAGCAAAAAAATCGCAAAATCTGGCAGCACTTCTGTGAATGCTTCTTCAAACGAACTTGCCCTTGCGGGAAAGGGATTTTCCGAGGAAGCCGAAAATGCCTTCAAATCTTCAAACGCAAGCCTGAATTATGAAGAAGTTGACCGGGTTGAAAAAATCACTGTGTCTGATTCAGAACTTTCCGCCTTTATCAGCGAAGGTCACTTAAAGGAGGGCGAGTAAAATGTTAAAAATGAAAACGGAAAACGGAAAATTGTTATTCAGTGCGACTCTCTCGTCATTCCGAACGACGGTTGTTGAGCGTAGTCGAAACAAGCGAAGAATATTCTCTTCATTGCTAATTGCTAACTTCTCATTGCTAATTTCTTTGACTTCTTGCGCGTCTTCAAGTGGACTTACCAGCGCACTTTCTGCGGCAAGTGAGATTGCCAGCGCGGCAGGCTACGGAGAGGCCGGGGCTGCTTTGAATGCTGGTGCTTCGGTCTCTAAGGCAATGGAAGAAATCACACCCGAAAACGAATATTACATTGGCCGGGCAGTCGCGGCAACGATTCTCAGCAATTACAAGGTATATTCTGCGCCAGCAACGGAAGCCTATCTCAATAAAATCTGCAATGTAATCGTAATCAATTCTGAAAAACCTGAGTTGTACAACGGCTACCATGTGAAGATTCTTGATTCAAGCGAAGTGAATGCCTTTGCAACGAGCGGCGGACATATCTTCATTACCCGCGGACTTTTGGCCTGCACGAACAGCGAAGACGCGCTGGCCGGAGTAATAGCTCATGAAATCGCTCACATTCAGCTTCAGCATAGTCTCAAGGCGATTAAAACAAGCCGATGGACGGCGGCTGGCATTTCTGCCACAAGCGCAGCCGTTTCTGTCGCCAAAAAAGACGCGGAACTTGCAAGCACAATGAACGATATGGTCAGCGATGTCGTCACGGACATGGTGAACAACGGCTATTCCAAAAATCAGGAATTCGACGCGGACACGCTCGCTCTCACGCTCATGGCAAGCGCGGGCTACAATCCTTCGTCAATGCTAGACATGCTCTCTCTTCTCAAAGCTTCTCAGACAGGAAAATCAAGTGGTATGTATAAGACCCATCCTTCGCCAGACCAGCGTATCAGCAATGTAAACTCTGCCCTAAAACAAGTGACTTTATCGGCCGACACAAGAGCCTATCGTACGGCACGCTTCGCAAAAAATAAATAGGAAGAAGTATGAAAAAAGTCAAAAAAATCCGACAACAAATCATTTCACTTTTTGCGCTTTTCGCCGTAATTTCAGCCCTTGCTCTCACGGGCGCGCTCAACTGGGCGGAAAACAAAGCCTACGATACGCGAATGGCTCTTTCTTCGGTGCATTTTTCGCCATCCGAAGAAATTTCGCTCGTTCTGCTCGACCAAGAAAGTTTGGACTGGGCAAAATCCGAATTCGGCTGGGGCTGGCCGTGGCCGCGTGAGGCTTATGCAAAAATGGTTGATTATTTTAATCGCGCGGGGGCTGCTTCTTTTGCGTTTGATATGATTTATTCCGAGCCATCGGTTTATGGTGAGCAAGATGATGAAAAATTCGCCGAAAGTTCCAAGAATTTCGGGCGCGTGATTCAGACTGTGTTTTATGAAAACAAAGAAAGCGAGCCGACTTTGCCGATTTTGGCTTTGCGAGACAGCGCAGCGTTGCTCGGAAATGTGAGTTCAAGTCTCGATTCTGACAGAGTTGCTCGTCGAAATCCAGTTGAGCCATCCAGGAATGGTGAATACGGTCTTTCAATTTCCAGCTACCTCGTCAAAAACGGCACACTCGACTTTGATTCGATTCCCCGCGCACGGCAGGGCGGAATGTACATTCGTTATGCAAAAGATTTGAACCAGTTTGTTCCCTATTCGGCAAAGCAGATTCTTCAAAGCGAGATTTTAATAGAAGAGACTGAAACTAATGCCTTGCAGGAGGCAAGGTCAGAGCAAGGAGAGAATTTTATCCCACCAGAGCAATTCAAAGATTCCTACATTTTCTTTGGATTGTATGCGCCAGGTCTTTTCGATATTTGCGCTACTCCTCTTTCAGCCACATATCCCGGAGTCGGCGTGCATCTTTGTCAGTTAGACACGATTTTGCAAGAGAATTATCTTCGCGATGTTCCGATTTTTGTGACGATTTTGCTCGTGCTTCTTTGTGTTTTTGGTGGATTTTTGCTCGGTTCGTCAATTTCTCAGGCGCGGATTGTCTCTCTCGTGGTAAAAACGATTTTTGCATTTGCCGTCTGCGTGACCTATATTGTTATTTCCTATGCAGTTTTTGTCGCAGGTTATATTCTTCCTGTCGTGACAGTTGTTCTTGCATTCCTTCTTTCGTACATCACCGCGATTTTTGAGGGCTATATGACCGAGGGGCATCAAAAACGCTATCTCAAAGCCGCGTTCAAGCAGTATTTGAGTCCTGCCGTTATCGAAAATCTGATTGCCAATCCTGAAAAACTGAATCTTGGCGGCGAGGAACGGGAAATCACGGCATATTTTTCTGATGTCCAGGGATTCACTTCGATTTCAGAAAAACTTACGCCTAAAGAACTTACCGATTTGCTAAACAATTACTTGAGCGCAATGACAGATATTATCCTCGCACACGGTGGAACAATTGATAAATATGAAGGAGACGCAATCATTGCTTTTTGGGGTGCGCCGACAAAACAAGAAGACCATGCCAAAAGGGCAGTTGATGCCGCGCTCGCTTGCCAGAAAAAACTCCGCGAAATGCAGGACGAACTCACAAAAGTCACTGGAAAGTCTTTTGTCCAGAGAATCGGTTTGAATACAGGAACGGCAGTTGTCGGCAACATGGGAAGCAGAAGTCGTTTTGACTACACGATGATGGGGGACACGGTGAATCTTGCCAGCCGTCTGGAGGGAATAAACAAGCAGTTCGGAACATACACTATGTGTAGCAAAGCCACGATGGAAAGCGCCCTTTCTCACGGCTGTGAGTATAAATTCCGCCCGATTTCAAATATTGCCGTCGTTGGAAAAAAAGAGGGAGTGCAGGTTTTCGTTCCCATGACAAACGAAGAATTCGATGAAAGCACAGAAAGTCGAAAAGTCTACGATGAGGCATACTCCTTGTTTGTGAAGGGTGATTTTGCCGGAGCTAAGGCGAAATTCTCTTCAAATTCAGAAAATGACGCTCCGTCAGTAAAATTCATCGACAAATGTGAAAAGCTGATTCAGAATCCGCCCGAAAACTGGGATGGAATCCTTCGTGCTACAGAAAAATAATTCGACATCCATGTCGTGACGAGAATTTGCGCCCGTTACATGGTCGTCAAATTCTCGCGGACAACTGTCTTTTACCCGCCTCCATGCGGGCTTGACCTCTCCTCTAATACATTATTTCGCGTACGGTTTCGCAGGGAAGTTTCTCATCATAAAGATATGCGTACATGGCCGCTGCCGCAATCACTTTTCTGCCGTATTCCCGCGTTTCAGCAAAAGGAAGGGATTCCAGGAATAAGTCCATGCTGATTCCTGCCGGCTGATATGAGGCCTTTCCTGTAGTTGACCAATCGCTTCGGAAGCGCTTGACCCAGTTCCGTACATTCGTAAGGCCTGCATTGTATGCGTAAAGGGCGAGCAATTCATTATTCTCGTCGGTGCGTGAAATGAGGGAGGAAAGATAATGTGCCCCCATGCGAACATTCGTTTCTGGGGCAAAAATATCGTAATTATCGCCAAGCTTAAGTTTGCGTGCCTCGTCATCGGCGGTAGCTTCCATAAGCTGGGTGAGGCCGTTCGCGCCGGCTTTACTCGTGGCGCCTGCGTCAAAAAAACTCTCGCTTCGGACAAGGGCATACATGAGATAATCCGGCACTTCAAATTCTTTTGCGGCTTTATCGATTATTGATTTATAGAATTGGGGAAAATTGCGTTCAAGCAGTTCCCGTGGAATCTTACCTTCTGTGCTTTCAAAACGGCGGGCGGCAATTCTAAGGCTCTGCACATTGTAAGAATTATCCTTGCTGGCTTCTGCACAGCGGCTTAAAAAAGAGCTTGCGTCTATTGCATCTTGAATCGAAAGATTGTTTCGGTTGGCGAACCATTCTGAATAAACTCTTTGGGGAAAGCCGAATTCTTCGTAACCTTTTAAAAGCTGGCTCGCATCAGGGCTTTCTGCATTCCCGCTGGCACTTTCTGCTCCTTCAGCATTTTTCTTCAACAGGTAAGACTCAATCAAAGCCTTGTCGGTGACATTGAGCCTTTCCATGGCGCAAACTTTATAATAGAGAGAAGAATTTGAATTGAGAACCTGAGTGTATGCTTCGACAGTCTGGCGGGTTTTAAGTCCTTCATCGCCCTGAGCCAAGCCTTCCTCAATCAGACGGCCTGAAATGTAGGCATATTTTCCCTGAGTGTAATCCGAGAAATTTGAATTTGTCGTTTTCCAGACTTTGTAAAAATCCTGCCAGCGGTGACTTGAAAGCAAGAGAATTGAGAGTGAGTCAAAAAAATCATCGAAATATTCCGGGTCATTGATTCGCGAGCCGTATTCTGTCAGCGTTGAAATTATGTCATCGGTGGAAGTTCGCAGCTGGAAGTTGAGAAGATACCAGAGGCAGTTGTCGAATTGTGGGGCATCATCGGTGGATTCAAGGGCGCTTCGGAAGCGGGAGACTGTCTGCCGTGGGTAGCGTCCGGCCTTGTCATAGAGGCGGGCAGCGTAAAAATGAGCGAAATAGGCCTTTTCGCGGGGCAATTCTTTTGCCAATGTGTCGAATTTCCGTGCGGAAGTAAAATAATCTTTCGTGCCGTACAAAGTGGATTTTCCGATGTCAGAAAGAATCTGTGAGTCTACTTCTTCGCCGCGATTTTTATAAATCTGGAAGATTTTGTCGATTTGGTCGATTGTAAGTTTGTAGCTCCGGTGGAAAACGGCGATTCTGAATTCCATGATTGTTTTTTCGGGATTTTCTGCCTCGGACAGTGCTTCAAAAAGCGGGTCAAATCCGCCCTCTGGAACAATGGAGTTTTGGGCGGAATCTGATTCCGAGTACGGCTTTTCTTTATAATCCGGGGCTAACTGACTTTCAAGCAGGCTTCGTTTGTTCAAATCTTTTTGGAATTTTTCGCTTTCGGCTTCGATATTTTTGTTTTTTTCGTTGAGGAGCGCTATATAAGTCGCGTAACTTTCCAGATGTTCGCTTGAAAGGGGGCGGCTCACATACCACTTGAAAAATTCCGAGTCAAAGCGACTGTCTCTTTTTTGGGCAAGGGAAAGCAGGCGTAATTTTATAAGTTCATTTCTTGAATCTGCAAGGGAAATACCGTCCGTAAGGGAAATGATTTTTGCATATTCGCCGTGATTGAACAATTCCTGGCAAGCCGTTACAAGGGAATTTTCGTCCGTGTAGTTTTCTGCGAGAAACTGCGCCGCCTCAATGCGATCAGAAACGCTTCCAAGCAAAGTGAGGGCTTCTGCGCTTCGTTTTGCGATTAAGGAATTTGATTTTTTGCGGGAGATTTTAAAAAGTCGCTGGGCTTCGGCCTCGTCCCCCCTGTCCGCTGCCTGCAAGGCGAGAAAATAATGCGCGTCGTCACCGAATTTCTTTTGGGGAGAGTTTTTTGAGATGGAAATTCCCACGGGCGCACAGGCGGAAAAAACCAAAAGGAAAACAAGAAAAGGAAGGACTTTTTTCATATAGAAGATTTTAACAAAAAAAACAGACTATCACAAATTAAATCTAATCTGTGATAATCTGTGTTTCAAATTACTCCGCAGGAATCAAAATATCTGTTCCGGAAATAATCAGATCCGGATTTTTGATTTTGTTGTAGTCGGCGATTTTCGGGTATTTCCATGGTGTTTTGTAGTAAGACTCAGAAATATCCCAAAGGGTGTCGCCCCAACGGATGTGATATTTTGCGTCCGCTGATTTTTTGACTTCCGGCTTTTTTTCTTCCACAGGAGCTGGCTTTGGAACGACTTTTTCCGGCTCTGGAGCAATTACGATTTTATCTTCGACTGCTTCCGGGGCAGATTTTGGCTCTTCAACCACAACATCGATGATTTTTGTCTCTTCTTTTGGCTCTTCAAGCTGGGCTGGAGTTTCAACTGTTTTTTCAACGGCACTTTCTTTTTCTTTTGAGAAGAAGCGGTCAAGAAGTGAAATGCCGTTCGTATTGCGGGATGCAATGAGATTGTATTTTGACGGAATGATAAAGAGGAGCAGAACTGTAGCGATGATACAGATAATCGCACAGATAATGCAGATAATCACTGGAGTGCGGGTTTTCTTTTCTTCTTCCTCATCGTCATAAAGAGAGGCATGCTCACCTGCAAGGGTTTCTTTGTCATAAAGGTCAGAGAAATCCATCGCTGAGCCGGTGGCCGTCGTATTGTCAGTGAAATCGTTCTCAGATTCTGAATTTAAGTCATCCAAAGTAGAATCGAATTCCGTTGAATTGAATGAAGGATCGTCCAAATCATCGAAATTAAGACCTGTTGTAGATGTATCTGAAGAAAAATCTGTTGTGTCTGAAGCAGGTGTGTCAAAATCTGGTAAATCGAAGTTTTCAGGCTCTGCGCTTACTGTTTCATCAGTATTTTCAGAGAGTGAATTGTCTGACAAAGTGCTGTCATCATCAAAGTCTGGGAGAGAAAAATCTTCAGTTGAGAAATTGTCGCTGACAGTCTGATCGTCTGAATCTGAAGTTTCCAAAGCTGGACTTTCTGTTCCGATTACATCACTGCTTTCGGTTTCAGAAATCGGGTTATTTGAAAATTTGATAGATTCAAGAGTCGTGTCTTCGACAGGAATATCATCGTCCAAATCGGAGAAATCTGGAAGTGCTCCTTCAAAATCATCAGAATCTGAAGACGATGAAGTTGCTGAAGGACTCAAATCGCTTGTTGCATGAGGTTCTGAGTGATCAAATGCGAAGGGCATGTCTTCGAGAGCCGTCGTTCCCATGTCAGGAAGTTCGTCTGGTGAGAAAGTGGCATCGCCAGAGTCATTTTCTGCAATTGATTCTTCTGAAACGAGGCCTGTTCCTGCTCCTGCGATTGCAAAATCTGATGGTTCTGAGCGCTCGGCAGCGGTTCGTGAAACCAATGTGACTTCAGTCTCACTTTTTTTGCCAGTCTCCGGGTCAACGACTTCTGCTGTAAGACGATTTTCTTCATCCAAGCCCACCGAAAGGTGAAGTTCCGGCTCTCCGTTCGGGTGAGGATTGAGTTTTGTTACCTCAAGGGTATCGACATACTCGGCATCTTCCATAGTGCCATTTTCTGAACGATACAAGTCAATCTGAACTTTTGTCTGGTTGTCTTTCGCTGTGGTTAAATCCAACATTCTTTTTTTGGGCGAGCCTTCTTCAAGAACTGGATAAAATGTTCCATCAGCAAGTTTGATTCCGATTGTTTTCATCTGTTTCCCCTCTTAGTTTCTCGAATCTTCAAAAAATCCGAACGGTCAAATCCTGTTATTTGTAAGAATATTCAGAAATTCCTGCAAGTTCGTTTACAGTTGTCCCGAATTTTTCTGCGACATTGTAAGTCGTAGTTTTGATAATATTACCACTTCCGTCATATTTGTAGATTACGCGAACGATAAGTTTGTTTGCCGCATTGTAAGTCTGTTCCTCGGTAATCTGATATGAAGCATCGAAGCGGAATACAACTTTTTTTGTGAGAAGGTCTGCGCCATTATAGTAAGAAATTTCCGAAAGTTTTCCAGCATCGTTGTAAGAATATACTGATTTTTCTTCAAGGAAACCTGCGGCATGGTACTGAGCGACTTCTTCAATTCTGTTCTGCTCATCGTATTTTGTGATGATTTTTGAAAGAAGTGTTCCGTCTGCATTGTAATATGACTCATCAACCTGATTTCCGTTGACGCGCCAGATTGTGCGGTTTACGAGATTGTCGCTTGAGTTAAATTCTGATTCGTCTGCCTTGCGGCCCTCTGCATCGTATGTTGTTGTGATTTTCCAGAAAACTTTTCCATCAGCATCGGTGCAGACTGTTTCAACGAGATTGTTTCCTTCATATTTGTATGTAATGCGGTCGATGAGAGAGTCTTTGCTTGTGAGTTCAGATGCTTCTGTTTCTTTGCCAGCAGCGTTGAAAACATGAACGAATTTTGCGCGTGGTGAGCGGTAATAATCGCCGAATTTTTCTGTGATTTGGTACTCTGTTTTTGTGTATTCGCTTACAGTCCCGACAGGTTTGAGAGATACCTCTGGGTCGAATGCGAAAAGCTGTGCAGAGAGCGCGCTTACGGCAATAATAAACATTAATTTTTTCATATATTTCCCCCAAAATGAATTTCACTTTTGCTGTTTTGTTTAAATATCGGTTTTTCTCATTATAACTGAAGATATTTTATTTTTCATCATCTTAGAAGAAAAAATTACCCTTGTAAGATTCTTGATTTAGGTTTATTCTATTAGGTAATCATTTCATGTATTTTTTTTCATAGAAGATTCTAATCCATTTCCGAATCTTCTTTTTTTACTATTTTATAGGAGGACAAAATGTCCAGAAAAAAACAGTCAATGGACGGAAACCAGGCTGCAGCTCATGTCGCTTATGCGTTCACAGAAGTCGCTGGTATCTATCCAATCACTCCTTCATCTCCAATGGCAGACTGGGTTGATAACTGGTCAGCTGCTGGTCAGAAAAACATTTTTGGTAACAAAGTAAAAGTTATCGAAATGGAATCAGAAGCTGGTGCTGCTGGTACAGTTCACGGTTCATTGGCATCAGGTGCGCTCACAACCACCTTTACTGCTTCACAGGGCTTGCTCTTGATGATTCCAAACATGTACAAGATTGCTGCTGAACAGCTTCCTTGTGTATTCCATGTCGCAGCTCGTTGTGTTGCCACACAGTCTTTGAACATCTTCGGTGACCATTCGGATGTTTACGCCTGCCGACAGACAGGTGCCGCAATGTTCGCTGAA